>Ga0207647_10001398_pt1 | contig 18535 bp, 16 predicted proteins | sample KBSCornC2_FD_184295 | JGI IMG/M metagenome (GOLD analysis project Ga0207647, IMG submission 184295) | Corn rhizosphere microbial communities from Kellogg Biological Station, Michigan, USA - C2 (SPAdes) (version 2) | ecosystem: Host-associated > Plants > Roots > Rhizosphere ... | reverse complement strand
CGGCTCGATCCCTGACCTCGTGTGGCGGCCTAGCGGGCGACCCCCAGCGACTGCAGCAGATCGTCGGTAATTGCCGTTCCGGCTGGAAGGCCGTGGCGCGAGCGGTAATCGATGATCGCGGTGCGCGTCTTTGAGCCGACGACGCCGTCCGGCTTCACCTTCTTGTATCCGAGTGCGTTCAGCTTCTCCTGAACCCTCCATTCGAGACTCTGCTCGACGGGCTTGGCGCCGCCCACAATCGGCTTGATCCGCGCAAGCCACGCCTTGCGCCCGTCTAGCCCGTTGAGGCCGCCGTTGATTCTTCGCGTAATGACTTCGATGTCATCGTGGTCCGCGGCGACGTTCAAATTACCCTCGCTCCACTCGGCAAGCGCGGGTTTGAGCGCGTGTTCGGCCGCGATGATGAGTTCGGGATTGCCTTCGAAATCGACCCGGCACTTTCTTCCATATTTGCGGTAATTCTCGCGCCCGGTCGTCTGGAGGATGCCCCGCCCGCGGTAAGTCCATCCATCGCGCGTCTCCGGAGGACCATTCCCGAGCCGATTGCCGTAGACCAGACTGAACAAGGCTTCACCGCGATCGACTACGCACTGGTCGGCCATTTTGAGGCACGCGTCGCGGCTTTCGAAATAGCGGTGCCAGTTGCCCCCATCCCACATCCCGGCCAAACCCTTCTGCTTGTAGCTTCCGCTCTCGACGAGGATCGTAAGGCCGCCGGTCTCGTGCATTGCCTGTGCGAGGAAATGGGCGAGCCTCAAGGGCGTACTGATCCCATACTCGGCAAGCAGCGCGTCGCCCTGCTCGAACGCCTGCCGGTATGCCTGGAGCGCACGCGGCGCGACTTTGTCGACGACCTCAATGGCCCTTACCGCCATCTCGTCCTCCTCGGAATCTTGTTGATGAACGAGGCGCTCCTCACCGTCCGACGATCCTGAGGAATTCGGGGTCGTTGCGCAGCGCCTTCAGATCGTCGTCATGCCCGTCGGGGTCGGAAATCGCCCATAGCCGCTCGCGATAGGCTGCGTTGAGGGCCACCGCGCGCCGCGCACAGTCGAGCGCATTGTCGCGCGCAGAAGCCCACTCCTCGCTTTCCTCGGGAACAGTTTGCATCTTCTGACCAAACGCCGCGGCGAGATAGAACCAATAATCCGCACGGTTGACTGCCTCGGTGCCGCTCAATTCCGCGCCAAGGCTGATCACCCTGTCTGGGTCTCCCTTGTAGAGAAGGTCGAGCATTAAGTTCAGCGCATCACCGACCGTAAGTTTCTGCTTCGTGCTGAGGAGCCCACCGACGAAACTCAGACTGGGCCCATCGGCGCGCGCATAAGCGCGGAGCGTACGCTGCTCGGACGAGGGCAGGTCGTCCTCGCCTGAAATTGAGCGCTCGACGGCGTCGAACATGCGCACGAGCACCAGCCGGGTGCTGAGATACATGAAGAGGAAACCTGAGGCCGCTCCGAAAACCAAGATGATCGGGCCGATCGCCGGAAGCACTCCCGCATTCATTTGCCCGCCGGGACCGGGAAACACGCGGGCCGAGCTCGCGAGAAACAGGCGAAAGGCGAGGAGACCGTCGCCGATACTGTGAAGCTCGACGAGCGAGGCCCCGACTAGCATTGTCGTCAACCAGTCGGAAATGCGCTCGAGATTCGTGTTGGAACTTAGCAGCCTGAGCTTGCTCCGGATCGCTTTGGCTGCGCCAGCCTGGCCCTGGTCCTGAGGCTGCGCCGCAGCAGCTTGATCTACACCCGGCTGAGGCGCAGCTGGCGGCGCCGCTGTTTCAGATTCGCGTGAAAGCACGCGCGGCACTCCGAACAGGAAGCCGATGAAGGCGCCCGCGCCAAACGATGCAAGAAAGATGAGCACGCCGATGCCGACGGCCGCAAGCATCGCTTTGTCATTGGCGGCGAGGAGCGCGACAAGGCCCGCGAGCACGGCAAACCACAGCAAGGTCTCGAGCTCATCGAGCGGCGAAAGTTCTCGCTCGGATTTTTTGGTTGAGGCAGCCATGACGTTCCCTCGCTCGCTTCTTCCGTTTTCTCACGCGCCGCTGGCCTTTTCGACCAGCTGCTTGACGTTCTGGGCGACGCTGGTCACCAGTCGGATCTTCTCGGGCAGGGCTTTGGCACGGCGATAGGCCTCGTCGACCGCCTTGCTTGCCGCGTCTGCAGCCTCGAACGCTTCCTCGACCGCCGTTCCATTGGCGTCGAGGGCGTTTCTCGCGGCTCTTAGATAGGCGATTTCAAGCTCGTCGAGATTATCGAGGATCTGATCTGCCTGCGCGGTCGATTTGGCTTCTTTCAAATCCTGCGAGCGGCGCTGGTAGGCGTTGCTGAAGGCGCCGTGGACAACTTGCAGGCGCTCCGGGGGCGTGCTCATGGGTGGGTCTCCTTCAGCGGTGCGAGCAGTGCGTTGAGCTCGGCGATGCGCGCATTGAGCCCGGCAAGGCTCGGCGGCCGCTTGGCCTCGATATCGGCGTGGGCCTTGAGGAGCTCATTGAGCGCGCCGATCGCCGCTCGATAGGCTGCCTGCGTGTCGGCGACCCGGGCCCTCGATCGCGCGGTGAGCGCGGCGGCAAGCGCAGTCTTGAGGCGGGGCGAGGCGCTAATCAGGCTTTCGGCGTTCTTGGATGGCGGAAGCCCGAGGTCGTCGAGCAGTGGCTTCAGCCCCGCGTCGGGCGGCGTCAGGCCGCTTTCGATCATGTCGAGTGTGGCCGCCGTCTGGAGCTCTCCGATATAGCCAACCAGGTCGTCAAACACATAGGCTTCGTGGTCGAGTGCGTCGCGCAGCTTTAGGGTTGCAGCACCGATCGCCCGGCTGTCGTGGACGATCCTTCGATTCTGCGCCCTTGCGGCGAGCAAGCCCGCGCCGTAGCCAATGAGCCTGCCGATCGGCTGACCGATAAGGGGGGCGGCCTTGGTCCCCGGGACTGCGGCGATTGCGGCCGCGTATGAATTGATGGCGGCAATCGCTCCGCTTGTCGCTCCTTCAACGTCGGCTTTCGCATCGTAGGCCGCTTCTGCCTCGAGGGCCTTGTAGGCGTTCCCCAGTGCCTCGACGGCGTTTGCCCGAAGCCCTATGGCTGCGGCGATTCCGGCGCGTTCCTCGCTCGCGCGGGATGGCCGCGCCCGGCAGGTGACGTCGGCCGACGCGCAATATTCGTAGGTTCGGCTGAAAGCTTCGATCGCATCGAGGCTGCGAATTGCACCGGCCTTGCTTCGATGATCAGTCGAAAGCGCGGTCGTCGCGCTTACGCCCGCGTTTGCAAGACTCGCCGCCGGTTGCCGCAGATCGCCCGCGCAACCTGAGAGAATAAAAATGTAGGCAAAAAGGACTGCCGCAAATGCAAATGTGGGTGCCCGTGAGCGCGCCATGCCGACTACTCCTCCCCCGCATGAGCGTGGAAGTGCTCACGCAAGCTTAAGCGTCAGTCATCCGCAGAATCGGCACGCTGCGAGCGGTCGTTATCATCCCGTTAAACGCGGAACGCAACAGGCAGGGCTCAGCGAGACTATTCCTCGCCGCTTCGACCAACTCGCTAATAATCGCCAACGTCTAGCGCGCTGACGGACTGGTTACGAATTGGATTTGGTGATTCTTTGATCAATCCTCGTGTCGAATCGCACTGATTGAGGGTGGCGGCGCTCGGTACGCCCGCCCTCAGGTTTGAGGGGTTAATGCGGGTCGCAGCGCTCATCGCCATTGCTGCGGCACCATTTCTTCCACCGGGATGTGCCGTGGTCTTGGGTTCGTCACGAGTTTTATGCAACGGTTGCTGGCTTAGAGCCGCAACAGTTCTTCGCCCGTTGCAACCACTCTAAATGTGTCCGCCTCGGCAGGTTCGACTCGCTCACCCGTGCACAGTTCGTGGCGCAGTACCCTCCGAAAGAATGGCCCTTCCGAGAATTCGTATACGGTTAGTCGGTCGCCATTGCCGTCGACTACTGGGATAGCTCTCACTTTGCTCAATGGTCCGCTCCATGAGGAGCGATTCGGCCAGCTGACTCTGCTTCATGGGATGGCAATTGCAAGGTTCATCATGAGGAATGCTCGCGCTGTTCGTCGAGCCGCTGGTGCCCTCCCCAAGCATTTCGTATCTGAGTTCGATGAACGCTAGGCCGATTGGGGCAGGCATTAACGGGCACGAAATACAATCACGCCGGTTGAAAGGCTGTACGCCACCAGTGCCTATCATCGTGTCGATTTGACCACTAACTTAAATCAATGCATAATAGTCGGGCCGAATCGATTAGTCGCGGGAAAGATTCTACGTCCGAGCGGTTTCTCGGCTTAAGAAATCACGTTTCGACTTACTCGATAGCCCTAAACAGAGGGCCGTAATTTTGCGCACGCAGGCCCGGACTTACTTCGGGCAGCGGACTGCATCGCTTTTTTGGGCAGCGCATTCGAGGCACAAGCCGGACTGAAATCCTGGTCGGAACGGACGCAGACTCCATCGGCAGGAGCTGGCCAATGGTCGTTGCAGACAAAACCAAGCACGGAAATGCTGTGCCCAGGTTACACGCGATCGATGACCACGGCCGCGAGGCGAAGACCGTTCAGTCTGGCGCCGCACTGGTGGTGCGGGCTGACGGCCTGAGACCGGCCACGCATCACATCCTTGCTGTCCATGGCGCGGAAGGCGAGATCCTTCGCGAGTCCGCGATGTCCGATGCGCAGGGTAATATTGGCGAGGCCGTGCTCTGGAGTCAGCTTGGACTCGACGATCCCCGGCGCTCCGACACAGATCGCCCGTCCGTTGCGGAGCTGCGCTGGAAACGGGCCGGCGCGTCCATCGCGGTTCAGCTTTTCGAGCGCGTGGTCGAACGGAAGAAAGTTCACGATCGACTGGTTGCTGAGTGGAAGGGCCGCGTTTCGGACAGGCCCGAGCCCCTGATCGTCGCGACGGATCGCGAGGGACGCCTCCTGAACGGTTTCGAAGCTGGCCGGATCGACGCCCATGTCACGCTCCTCGATTTTCCTCGAGGGTGGGTACGCGTTTGGATGGTCCCGAGGCAGCATGGCTGGCAGGTCGGAGACGCCATTCGGCCGGCCTCCGGTAGGCGTGGCCGTCCGATCATGATGGACGCGGATGTAGAGGGGGCCGCGCATACGATGCTCCTCGGCAAGGCGAGCGGGCTGAGCCCGGGAGCCTATGACTTTGTCGCGCGCGTCCTCCGGCACGGTTATGACGACGATGACGACATGTTCCTGCGGCCCGGCGACGCCGCGACCGGACGATGGTCGCGCGGGCTCGTCATCCGCGAACCCTTCATGCCGAGCAAGGTGATCCTGGGCGGGTGCGCGAACCTGCAACAGATCGCCGCGCGGCGGACGCAGGGTGGCAATTGGCCCTATGTGCAGTTCACCGACACGTTCCAAGTCGGCGAGGACGTCTGGGGCACGATCGATCCCAACGCGCTCGACCCCGCCCATGCCGCCAAGGCTGCCGCCATCTATGTCGTTCCGCACAAGGATGCGGCCGGCTGGACCGCAAACAACAGCTTGAGCCATCTGGCGGTCCTCGGAGGCAACGCCAACGTCCAGAAATGGGTGACGCAGACTTGGTGCGCGAATGCGAACCTTCACCTGCTTTGGCCCGCTGCGTCGCTGGTCGGCGACTATGACGTGGTGGTGGACTTCGGGAATAACTCCCCGACGCTCGCGGGCTTCGTCACGGACGCGGCTTACGACATGCCGCTCGACATGATCGACGGCTATGTCGTTCCGGGGTTCCGAATCGTCGAGGACCCGACGACCGCGACCTCCTTTCCGTTCGCCGGCGGCTTCTCCTACGACAGCTCGACGCAGGGGTCCGTGACGGTGTCGGGAGACGGCTCGACCTTCACCGTTCCCGTGGCAGCGAACGTGCGCTTTCCGGCTGACGCCGCTGGCGCCACCACGCCCGGCCAAATCAGCGCAGCGCAGGCGAGCTATCCGCTGGTCGTGCTCGTCCATGGGAACAGCAGCTACACAAACAGCTATCAGGGCTATGACTATCTGCTCGACCATCTGGCGCTGAACGGCTTCATCGCAGCGAGCATCCACATGCAGCCGGGTCAGCGTGGGACGGACCGCGCCCGCATCTTGCAGGCACACCTACCCATCCTGTTCGGCATGTTCGGCCCCAAGGCGGCCAACAATATCGGCCTCATGGGCCATAGCCGCGGCGGCGAGGCAGTGGTTATCGCAGCGCGGCTAAACAACCAGGAGGGCTGGGGGTACAACTTCAACGCCGTCGTCTCCCTTGCCCCCACCAACCAATATACCTTTGAGAGTTTCGGGGGCGCCTGGGCGGCCCCCTACCTGGTCATCTACGGATCACTGGACGGTGATCTCGGCGGGATCAGCGATACGGGCTTTGAGCTGTACGATCATGCCGGCGACGCACCCAAGAGCATGTCCTTCGTCTATGGCGCCTGCCACGACCGCTTCAACACGGTGTGGGGCGATTCCGATCTCTATTTCGGAGAGCTTACGGCAGCCGATCAGGCCGCAGTGGTCAGCGCCGCGACCCACCAGGCCATCGCCAAGGGCTACATGGCAGGCTTCTTCCGTCAGCACCTGAAGGCAGAAACGCAGTTCGGCGGTATCTTTCGCGGGGAATGGGTGCCGGCGACCGTCTCGGCATCTGCGCCGTCGATGAGGATCTACACCCAGTACGAGGACGTGGCCGTGCGCACCGTCGACAATTTCGAAGGGGCGCATTCCGCAACCAGCTGGCAAACGAGCACGATCGACGCAGCCGCCGGAGCGGTGACGGCCACGGGCCTGCCGGCAAGCCCGGTCGAGGACGAGCTGCGCAATGTCGACGCACACTCGCCTCACCTAACTGGCGGCCTTCTACTGCGCTGGGACACGATCGGCGATGAGATCGTATTCAGGGTTCCGGCCGGTCAGCGCGACGTCTCGGCGTTCGCTGCACTGAGCTTCCGCGTCAGCCAGCGGGTCAATAGCGCTTCAAACCCCGCGGGCCAGGCGCAGGACCTTCGCGCCGTGCTCACTGATGGCGGCGGCCACAGCCGCGAAATCCGTGTCTCGAAGATCGCCGACATTCCGGCACCGTTCGTGCGCGGCTATGATTACTATACCAAGTCGGCGATGAACACGGTCCGTATCCCACTGGGGACCTATCACATCCACTGCCTGAACGTAGACCAGGTGGACCTCACCGATGTCGTTTCGGTCGGCTTCCGCTTTTCCGAGAAGCCGACGGGAGAGCTGGAGATCGATAGCGTCCAGTTCACGAACTGATTTAAGCGGGAGCAGCAAAATGCCCGAAAGAGCCCTGCAAGCGAAGGAGATCGTAAGGCACCAGGACCCGCGCAAGCAGGTTCGCGCGGAGCTGCGCGAGGTCATCCACGACTTTCGCGGCAAGCCGGCGCGGTTCATCCGGGTTCGGCTCAGCGGCTGGCACTTTCCCGAGCGCGCGCCTGAACCCTTCATGGTGATCGGCCAGACCGTCTCGCGCTTCGTCCGCATCAGTCCGGATGGAGCGACGGCAGACGGCTATTTCACGCAAGACCCCGGCGCCGCGAGGAAGGTGGAATTCGGCTACGGAAAGGTGGTGAGCTGGGCGTTCCCGGCAACGATCCGACGGGACAGAATCCAGCGCGTTGACCGCGCTACGTTACCGCGCGAGCTGCAGCGCTTGTTCGAGTAGATCGGAACTCGCGACCCCTGGCGGAAACCGAGGGGCCTCCCTCACCGCTTACGGGGCATGGATCGCGAGGCTCCAATGGAGCCGCCCTTTGAACGCGAGGCATCGAAGTCACCAGCGACCTCTTCGCTGCAAAGGCGTCTAGGGACCGCATCCGCTCTGATCGGGCCGATTGAGCTTCAAGGAGAAGGCAGATGGCACGAAAGGACAGTCAGGCCCGCCTCATCGTACAGGTGGTGGACGTCAACGGAGCCCCGATCGGTAAGGCCGCTGTCGAGTTCGTGAGCCGGGCCGCACGGCGCCGGGCAACGGTTCGCCTCAAGGGCGCCGGGCATTTCTATTCGGGCGAGGTTCCGCCGGTTCCCGGCGAGCTGCGGGTCAGCAGCGGCGGATTCGAGGCCCAGGCGCGGGACGTATCGCTAGCCAGCGGCGACAATCAGGAGCTGTTCGTCCTCGGTCGCAAAGGCGCGAAATATTATTATCGCGAGAAGGTCCGCGTCCCAGTGGACGCGCCTGCCAACCTTTACGGTCTGACCCTTGAGGCGCACGCTCGTGGCGCCAGTGTCGTCGACGTCTTGGGCTCGCTCAACCTCAAGCCCGAGCCCGCTTCGACGCTTGCCGAGCGGCTCGGCATGGCGATGTTTCGGGCGCCGGCGCGGAACGCCCGGGCGCTGCTCGAGCGGGTCTCTAGGCATCCGGCGGTCGATCACGCTGGTGCGGTGGTGTCGCTGCGCGAGGGTGGCAATTTCTCGCACCTCACTAGGGACGTCATCGTGCGCTTCCGCGGCCCGAGGTTGATTGAGGTGCAGGGGATTGCGAAGGAGCTTGGCTTCGAGGTCACCCGCGACATCGTCTATTCGCCGCGGACCTATGTGCTGCGTTGGTTGAAGCCCGCTACGCTCGACCTGCTCGATTCAGTCGAGCGTCTTGCCGAACGCGAGGACGTCGAATGGGCCGAGCCTAGCCTCGCGATCACCCCGGAGCTCGATTCGATCACCCCCAACGACTTCCTCTGGCCAGGCTTGTGGGACCGTCAGTTGATCGGTCTGCCTGATGCTTGGCAGCACCTGCAGGACGCGGGCCTCGACGCCTTCGGGGACCCCAACGTCCTGCTCGCCGTCTGGGATTCGGGGACTCAGTCAGTGGCCGGCGTTCCCACCAACGACGACTTCAGCGGCGATGTCAGCAATGGCCAGCCAAAGCTCCTGGCGACCTTCGACTTCATCAACATGGTGGCCAACAATGATTCGCCTTGGGACACCCACGGTTCGGGGGTGGCGGGCGTATCCGTCGCCCGTGCCAACAATCCCTCGCCCGTCCTGGGTCAGGGCTATGGCGTTGTCGGCAGTGCCCCCAACGTGCAGATCATGACGCTGATCGGAACCGCCTCGGTCGATCTCTACGTTGCTGACCAGTATATCTGGATGGCGGGGTTCGACCCGCAGAGCCCCCGAGCGGGTTTCCCGGCGACGCCGCCGCCGCGTGGCGCCGACGTCATCACCTGCAGCCTGACGCCCGGCGCCGGCTCGCCGCTATCCGGGATCGCCCGCGCGACCCTTGATTTCGTCACCACCTTCGGCCGCGGCGGCAAGGGCACGATGTGCTTCTTCTCGACCGGCAACGCCAACCAAAACAACGTCACCGCCCGGCCTTATGGCGCTTATGAGAAATGCTTTGGAATTGCCGCGATCTCTTATGCGAATGACGGAGTGACGGAAATCCGCGCGCCTTACTCGGGATGGGGCCAGATCGCCTTCTGCTCGCCCTCGCAGGACCAGGCACCAACGGTCCACAACCCGCCAACCGGGTTCATGCCGTGGGGGGCGACGCACGCTGGCCAAGGGAATATGCCGAGCTATTCCCAGACGCAGACCAGTCTTGCCGCGGCGGCCGTTGCCGGCGCGAACACGGTCACGCTCGCCGCCGCCGGCGGCTTCGCCGTCGGATCTGTGATCCACCTCGGCCCCATCGGAGCCGTTGGAAGCGAGCCGGCGAGGATCACGGCGCTGAATGCCGCCACGGGGCAGGCGACGCTTGCTGCCGGCCTCCTCAATGCCCATGCTTCGGGTGACGTCGTCCAGACCGGGCCCGCCAACCACATCAATAATTTCGGCGGAACATCCTCGGCGACACCCCTTTGCGCAGGAGTGGCGGCTCTCGTCCTCTCGGCCAATCCCGAGCTCACCTATATCGAAGCTCGACAGGTCATGCGCGAGACGGCCGTGAAGCTCGACCTCGGCAACACCGACCCGGTCGGCCAGTGGCTGGATGCCGCGGGCAATCCTTCGTTGAGCTCGGGGCAGCCCGCCGTGCGCAGCCAATGGTACGGCTATGGCAGGGTGAACGCGGCCGCCGCGGTCCAGGAGGCGCTCACCTACGGTCTGAGCCGCGACCTCGTCATCCGCGACAATCTTGCCGATACTGGCTTGGTGGCGTCGGCTGGCGCCTTCTGGAATAGCCCCGACATCTGGTGTCGCACCGCCCCTCCCGGCAGCGACCCCGGTGCCATCCCCGCGAATTATGCGACCGCGGGTCCGCACCAGTCGCCTGTTCGCGGCCAGTCGAACTGGATCTATGCGCGCGTCCGCAACACCGGCACGCTTGCCTCGCTGGACGCATGGGTGCGGCTTTCGGTCACACATTTCCCTGGCCTCGAGTTCACCTGGCCCGAATCTTTCCAGCCGAGCAACGGGCCGGGCGATCCGCTGCCGGCGCCGATGACGCCAGGCACCTATTTCATCGGCGAGGCGAAGGTCACCGCAATCGCGCCGGGCGGCGACCAGATCGTCTCGGTCGAATGGCCGGCCGGGCTGATCCCGCCGGCGAGCGTGGCCACGCCTTCGGGGACGGTGAACTGGCATCCCTGCCTCCTCGCCGAGATCACCCCGCATGACGGTCCGGCGGCGACCGGCAATCATGTGTGGGACGACAACAACCTGGGCCAGAAGAACATCTCGATCGTCGACGCCGACGATGCGGACGTCGCGACGGCGATGGTCGCTGGCAACGCCGCCAATCGCTCCGACCTCCTGTTCCTCGACATCTACCGGGGCCGATTGCCACGGGCCGTCACGATCTACCTAGATCTGCTCGACCCGAACCTGCTGAAGCCGCTGCGCTCCTTCGAGCCGCACGTGACAGCGCCCGCTGAATGCTGTTGCTGCTGCGCTAGGGCCGCGAAAGACACGGCGCGACCCGGGCGGCGGCGCAAGCCGGTTTCATCAGCCCTTGAATGGGACTTCATCCATCGAGGCGGAACGCAGATGCTGGCGCTGCGGGCCGCTCCGCATGTGCGGGTGCCTCTCTATCTGGGAGCAGGGCGGCTTGCGCCGTTCGTGGTGCGCTGCGGCCCGACCGACGGTCTTCACAAAGGCGCCTATGAAATAGTGATCGTCCAGCGCGACGCGGATGATCGCGTCAGCGGATCCGCGGCTATCGAGTTACACGCTTAGCACTGCGGCAGTTGGCTGGGACACTGCGTCCGTTTGGGCGTCCCGCCTTCCCGCGCGTCGCCGGCACTTAACGGCGAGTTCGCAGTGCGGATCGATGACTATGTCTTCGACGATGGCCGGTACCGGGGAGCGCTTAAGCGCGTCTGCCCTTCGCGCCGGGCGAGCCCCAAGCTGTGTCGACACGTCGGCCCGGTTCCAAACGGGGTTTGTTGTCGTGGTCAGCAACAAGAGATGTTCCAGGGGCCAGTACAGACTCGCGCGTAGGATCAGCGAGACGGAGGAAGACGTGCGCAATTCCCGCGTCGCCTAGCATGAGCCCGTGCGCCGGCTCGCGACTAGGCAATCCCGATGGCCACGGCAGCTCATCATCGAACACCGACGCAACCAACGAGGCGCTCTCGATAATGGAGTCGCTATGATCAACATGGGCGATGTGCGCGCAATCGATCAGCGCGTCGGTCAGGCCTAACAGCCCATGGCACAATGTAACGTCCGCACCCGGCAAGTGAAGCACGCGCTCTGACTGTTCCACAACAGCGGCGATCCCAACTTCAAGGTCCTCATCAACATTAATATTGGACGCAGCTGCGGTCAGTCGGCAACGCACAATTCCAGCTGCACCATGGCACCAGGCAACGGGAAAGGCGGGTTCGTCCAGACGATCGTTTGGTAGAGAACGAAAGTCGGGCCAGAGGCCCCGGGCCGGATTAAAAGCAGCAGATTCATACGCGATCGCGTCTAGCGCTGCAGCTTTCCAACGGTCCTCCCGAGTGACTGCTGACAACGTGAGGAGAGCGTGAGCGATACCTGAGGTGCCATGTGCGAATCCCAGTAAATTGACAGCGCAATTCGGCATCGTCTTCCACGACAAAGTCTCGCCCTGCCCGCGTTCTCCACAATCGACGAGAGTTTCAGCCGCGTTGCCTGCCCGGGCAAGCAACGTGTCGTCTTTGTCGAGAGCTGCTCCTGCCACCGTCAAGGCGAGTACTGTTCCAGCTAAGCCTGAAACCAGATCCATTTCGAGGGGGTCATTCGTGCCCGGCGGTATCGACAGAAGGAGTGCCAGCCCGTCAGCAATGGCCTGCTCGTCCTCGATCGTCTTTCCCGCAAGAATGAGCGCCGCCGCTGCGCCAGCGGCGCCGCCGTAGAAGCCGTGAGGCACAGTAGTGAGCAAGGTTCTTGACCGAGCTGCAGTTTGCCTAAGCGCAGCGCGCGCGGTTCGCATGATCAGCACATCCGAGGTCTTGGCTGCTGCCTGAGCCAATACCCAACCGATGCCGGCGGTGCCGCCATATACATTTGGGCTGCACGTCGCGCTGACTGCCGGGTTGTGCGGGGGCGTCACCGCAATTGGTTCCAACCACGTGCAGCACTCGTCGCTCCAAATTGCATCGCGGCAAATTCCGAAGCTGATAGCTGCCGCGATTTCCACGGCTGTATCCCGAGTAAGATTGCCTGCGATCACCGGAGCTCACCTCGGGGCAACCTATAGGGGTAGACACTTCCGGGATTTCTCGCCGTGTTCGAAAGGTCGAGTCCGTAACGTGTCATGTGCCCGCACAGGAATTCGAGCAGTTCAAGCGAGTCCCGCAGGCCCTGCTGATATGCTTCGACCATCCCCTCGGCAATTAACGTGCATCGGTGCAGCCCGAAGCTTCCATTCTCCGGTGGCGTTTCGGCAAATGCCACTCCCATACCAAGCCTTTCGGCAAAGAAGGGCGTGCCCTCCCGGAGAACTGGACTTAATTTCTCCTGAGCCAACTCGAGGATGTCGCGCGCCACCTCGATATGCTCGACGTTGAGGTAGAGAACGGCCGTGTCCGTACGCCGAAATCCTTGCTCATGGGCAGGCAGTTTCGCTTCGAAAGGAATCCGACGTTTGACGAGCGGTTTGCAGACGGCCGTGATGAATGGCGCCGCTGCGGAGTCCGGTATGTTCCAATAGAACCGAACCTGTCGCCCAGTGAGGTGCGAATGGATCGGACCTCCCAAAACCATGTAATGTCCGGTCGGACCCGTCAGTCGGTCACGCGGGACGGCCAGGCGCACAGGACCACCGGGTACGAAGCCACCTGGTGGAATGATCAGTTCACCCGGCGGAACCCATCGGCGATCACCTCGGGCATTGATGACCAAGATCGCGTCTGGATCAATGGCCACAATTGACCAACCCGCCACACTTCGCTGCGGGACGGGATTGGCAGCACGTATGTCCGAGAGAAAGGTTTCCGAGTGACTCTGCGAAGCGACGGCGTTGGGCGGAGACCAGCCGCAATAGGTGGCGTAAAGGGCGCGAGCGAGACCAGCATAGGAACCTTCCTCTCCGGCGATGATGATCGACTGTCCGGCTGAGCTGCCTCCCACAAATTGCGCCTCGCGCGCTGACGTGAGGACGACCCCCTGAATCAGAGCGTGCAGCTCCGCCCGCAATTGGTCCGGAGTGGTCATCTCAGCGCGTCCCGTCAGGATAGCTGAGTAGCTCGAATGCTGATTCCAGGAGCAACGGCATGCTCTGAGGTAGCGGTCCTGGGAAATAACCGCATTCAAGAGCAGTCTGGAGCAATCGTGCTCCGGCCATGCGGCTCGCGAGGAATCGCGGATCGGACGCATCCGGGAAAGGCGCCGCCTCGCTCAGATAGCCTTGCCATAAGGCATCGATGAGGGGCCTGGCTTTGTTGATTGCCTCGTTCAGAGGATCATCGTGCCAGCGCGGATTAGGAACGATCAGCGAGTGCATGATTCCTGCAACGTCCCAAAGACCATCGCCGAAATTAGAAATTTCCCAGTCCACGATGCGAACCGACGAATCCTTCAGCACGAGGACGTTGGTCGCTTTGGCGTCACCGTGAATTACCTGGTTCGTCCGCCAGCCCTCGCGCAACTGCCGGACCTGCTGCATCGCTGCTGTATTCGCCATTATTTCGCGGAGGACTTCTGCGGCGGCGGGCGTCCGAGGAGCGTACCGCCCGGTATTCGAGCCGAGGCTGAGCACCCATGGCATCAAGGGGCTGAACAGCTGTTCCGACGGAGCTTTGGTCGACCCACGCGATACGAGGCCATGGAGAATTCCGAGTGCACTTCCGACGTTTCTGAGCACGGCGGGTTTCACTGACGATCCAGCAAGGAGGAGACTCACGAGCGGCTCTGCACAAGCTACAAGTTCACAAGTCAGGATCTTCTGCGGTTCGTGATAGTGAAAGAAGCGCGGCATCCACGGCGTCATCCGTCCGAAGAGTGCATCGTTAGCCGACAGCCATGACAATGTGGCTTCCATCCACATCGTCGAAGCGTCGAACTCATCAGGATCCCGAGGCTCCTTGATAACGAAGCCCGCACCGTCTTCTTTTTCGACGCGAATCAAGTGATTGCGGCCAAGTGTTTCCGAAACGCTCAGGTGGCGCTCAGTGACATCGTTGGGACTAAGTAAACCCAAGCGCAAAAGATGATGAATCGCATCAAGACGGGTCAGCATGAGCACCCTACCAGTACGCGAAAAATCACATTCATTATTGCGTTCATTTGTTGTATGGACACTCGTTTTCGTCGTTCGTGCAAGTCATAATTAAACGCCGCTTCCACAGTCCCTCAAATAAACAGGGGAGTGATGTCATGGCCGTCAAGAAAACCGCGCGTATTCAGCTCGACGAATTTATTAGCGAAGTTTGTCCTGATCCTGCCAACTCCGAACCGGTCGTAATGATAACCGGCTTCGTCGGTCGGGGCGAAGGCGAAAACCGGATTCGCGTTTATGCCGACCCCAATTTGAGTTGGTGGTATGAGCTCGCAGAATCTGACGTGCTTTACTCGAAGCCCTTGGAGAACTCATCGCTCGGGGGTTCCCACGTTTGGGTGCGGGCCGATGCCCAACTGAGACCTGGAACGGCCGTGGCGTCTCGCGAATTTGCCGCGCGAAGAACCTCACGCGCGACCGGGCAGTTCAACCCTTATCTCGCCGGCGTGCCTGCCACGGATCCGTCGATATGCATCGACCCGACAACCAATTGCCCTCCGTTTACCAGCAAGCCGATCTGCATTGATCCGGTCATGGCTCGCGCCGGAGTGCCGGCTACTGACCCTTCGATTTGCATTGCCACGAAGCCACCGAGCTGCGTTGACATCACCGACCCTTCCATTTGTATCCAGCCGTTGGCGCCTTGGCGGTTCGGGACACGCGCACGCACGGGCGGCGTGCCCGTCACCGACCCTTCCATCTGCATCGATCCGACAACCAATTGTCCACCGTTCACCAGCCCACCGCTGTGCATCAATCCGGTTGCTGGCTGGCGTGGAGGACGCGCTGGAAGTGTACCGATCAGCGATCCGTCAATCTGTATCGACACGAATCCGCCGGGATGCGTGCCGGTTACCGATCCGAGAATCTGCGTCGATCCCGTTGCCGCATGGCGAAATTATTGGGGCTGGGGCCGGTAATTCCCGTAAGTCCGCAGCGCGAATTCGCGACATAATATGTGCGCTCCTGTCGTCGTCTTTGTGCGCGATGCCAGCCTTCACCTTGGCAGTGGTGTGATCTGCACACTTAAGGCTGCGTACTTCGCCGATCGATCGCCTCGAGAAGGTCATCAAACTCGGGGTCGCGCTCGATAAGGTAGATCGGCCGCAAGCTGCGCGCGACGAGAGCCAGTAGCTCGCTGATCTCTGTGCGGCGATCACACCATGACGCTGATTCATGCTGCTGCCGAGACGCCTTCTCCTTGCTGCGTGCTGTCCGTTCGGCAGGGTGGACCATGTCCATCACCAACCCTTCGCGTCCATCTTCGCAAGGTCCCGAAGTCCGGTTCCTTCGTAATGGGCGCTGAGGCGTGGCTCTTTGCCACAACCCTCGACCTTCCGCACTGAGCAGGGCGCAATCCAATGCAACGCAAGCCTTGAGTAGAGCCCATCGCTTCCGTCGGATATCGGAACGGGCAGAGGAAGATCGACCGAGTCTGATGCATCGAGCGCCGTCGTCGCCAGGGTGGACGGCATCTGCGTATTGATCTTCACGATACCGAGTTGGGGCTTGCAGGAAGCCGTGGGTGCGCACTGGTCTCGACGGATGGCGATCAGAAAGTCATCGATCCTAGCGCTTGCGCTGCCCTCCGCGGGCCTTAGCAGTTGCTCCTTGCTCTGCGTGAGCTCCGGTGTCGCCACATGGATGGCGATGAACATATCACGCGCTTCGATTGTGTAGACCCGCGTTCGGTCGGCGTTGCCCGCGGCGTCGATCGTCCCACGATGCCAGAGAGAATTCTGACCATTGAGGCCGATCTCGGTATCGCTTGAGATACTGACCGAGCCGGCCTTTAGAGCTTCGATGATCCGGGGCTCGCCTTTGACGCCGACGAGCGCGCCGACGTCTTTGACCCGGACCAGGGAGAGGTCCGTGAAGCGGGCGGTGTAATGGTCGCGGGCCTTGGGATCGATCCCGAACAGCTGCAGCAACCCGAGGCTGAGGCTGAGCTGCATGTTTTTGTCGATGGTGATGCCGTTGAGGCTTCGAACGGTTTCGATATTGTCCTTGGCCGCACCCTCGCCGGTCGGGCCGTAACCGGTGATCCAAAGCGCTCCCACCGGCACATCGGCGCGCGGTGGATTGATCGCGACAAACCCTTCGAACGCCTGCTTCGGATCCGGTGCGAAGGCCGGGGCGGCCGCGGCGGTCGCTGACAGAAAGGTGAGGGCGGAGGCTAGCTTGAGCAGCGCTTGCACGGGCAATCCTCCGTTTCATTGTCGTTGAGGTAATCGACGATCCGCCGGACGGTCGCGGCCCTCAGTTCACGGCCGTCCTTCAACTGGGGAATGAGGTTGGGATCGCCGACCGCCTCACGGCCAAAGCGGGTTGGGGACATGCGCTTCGCCCGGAGGTGGCGCTCGATTCGCTGCAAGAGCATGGACAGGAACTCCGACTCGTCTGTTCCATTTATGTTCCCATCTGATTTCCTACTTGTCTAGGAGTTTTTCTTATGAGATAGGAATGTGCATGGAACCGCTGACTGGACCCCGCGCCGAGCTCGCCCGCCTGATCGCCCAGAATCGGGAGGACTACGCCGGCTTGTCGCGCCTGCTTGGGCGTAATGCCGCCTACATTCAGCAGTTCATCAAGCGGGGCGTCCCCAAGCGCCTGGCTGAGGAGGATCGGAAAAAGCTCGCCCGCTATTTCGACATCGACGAATCGCGGCTGGGAGGGCCGGCGCCGCAGCCGGCGCCGGCGGAGGGCTTGATCGCGATCCCGCGCTTTGACATTCAGGCATCTGCCGGACCGGGTGCCTTCACGGACGAAGAGCAACCGGTCGCCCACCTTGGTTTTGACGAGCGATTCCTGAAGCAATTGTGCAGTGCGCGGCCGGCGGATCTCTCAATCATTCGTGTGCGTGGGGATTCAATGTTTCCGACGCTGGCTGATGGCGACGACATCATGGTCGATCGCTCCATTCAGGGCATCAAGCTCCAGGACGGCATCTATGTGCTTCGCCGCGACGACACGCTGACGGTCAAGCGGATTGCCGTCCATCCGGGTTCGAGGAAGCTGACCATCTCCAGCGACAATTCTGCCTATCCGACCTGGCCCGAATGCGAGCCCGGTGACGTGGAGGTGATCGGTCGGGTCGTCTGGGCCGGTCGCAAGATCAGCTAAATCGCTTCTTCTGTAGGAATATTCCAACAAAATGCATATCATAGTCATTTTGTCGGATAATTGTCGGAAATGCTGACCTAGCTCTGTTCCTGTTCCGGCGGCCCCGTGGAGGGAGCGCTTTCCCCCGTCTCCCGCGGGCTGCCGGACGCCAGGAGTTTGAGCCATGCGGCGATTGATCATTGTCGTGAGTGCGTCAGCAGCGCTTCTTTGCGCGACCGCCGCGGCGGCAAGCGAGACGATCACCTACACCTACGACGCTCGAGGGCGGCTAACGCAGGTCTCGCACAGCGGCAGCGTCAACAATGGTGTGACCACAACCTACAGCCACGACAAGGCGCACAACCGCACCAACAAGACGACGACCGGCGCGCCGTAGCATGTTGGGCCGGGCAAACGCCTGGTCGCACAAAACTGACGCTCTTCCCCGAGCACATTTCTTTCGGAGTTTGACCAATGACCCACCGCCTTTCGCGGCGTGCAATCGCGTGCGCCCTCCTTGCAAGCACCTCGCTCACCGTTTCGACGGCGCTCAAAGCGGAGACTCCCGCACCCAAGTTCATTGACGTGATCGACGATCACGGGGTCGATCTGACCACCGGATTGCCGTTTGTCTCGATGGAAGAGGGCAGCATCGGCTCGGGCCCGGGGCGTGTGTCCGTGCAGCGGATGTGGGCGGAAGGCGCGGGCTGGGTCGATAACTGGACGGGCGGTCTTTACCCGGTGACCTCGGGCGGCGTCACCAAAATGTACGTCCAGTTCAACGGTATCAGCGAAACTTTCAGCGGATCG
>Ga0207647_10001397_pt1 | contig 18543 bp, 19 predicted proteins | sample KBSCornC2_FD_184295 | JGI IMG/M metagenome (GOLD analysis project Ga0207647, IMG submission 184295) | Corn rhizosphere microbial communities from Kellogg Biological Station, Michigan, USA - C2 (SPAdes) (version 2) | ecosystem: Host-associated > Plants > Roots > Rhizosphere ... | reverse complement strand
CTTCTCATTATTGTGCGGTCCAAGACCAGGATAGAATATCTTCGCCACCACGAACCCTGGCGGCGACAATACCTTGGCGCTGGTGATGTTGAAGCTGGTCGCATGCACCGGCGACGACAGCATAGCAGATACAATAAAGCCGCAGGCGGCCGCAGCCACCTTGCTCCATTTCGGACTGAACATGAAAAACTCCCCCGACGATTCTTCACGAATCGACATGGTTAATATGGAGTAACTTTCTCCACGCGTCTACTAAATTATGTAAGTATTTCCGGTACTTCGTTACGGTACCGCGTTGGAAGCCGATCAGGCGGCGGCCGAACGATCCCGGCGACGGATGCTGCGCGCACCGAGCGAGCTCGGCAGCGGAGTCTCCGGCAGGCGAATCGGGCCGGGGCGCAACAGGCTCCGGACCGCGTCGCGATCCAGCGCCTCGGCGAAGAGATGGCCTTGTCCGAATTTGCAGCCGAGCGCGACCAGCCGCTCGCGCTGAAGGACCGATTCGACGCCTTCGGCGACGACTTCGATGCCGAGCTTTTCGGCGATGCGCATCAGCCCATTGATGATCGCGCCGCCGCCAACATCCTCGTCGTCGGCGAGATAATCGACAAAGCTCTTGTCGATCTTGAGCATATCGACGGGCGTCGAGAGCAAGTGGGTGAGCGAGGCGTAGCCGGTCCCGAAATCATCGAGCGCCAGCTTGACGCCGAGCCGGCGCAACGCCTCCATCTGACGCTGTACCATCACCTCACGTCGCCCGAGGTAGACGGATTCGGTGATCTCCAGCGACAAATGGTCGAGCGGCGCATGCACCTCGCCGAAAATCGAGCGAACCTCCTCCACAAGGCGCCCGTGCGCGAAATCAGCCGGGGCGAGATTGATCGCGATGCGGCCGACTGCGAGCCCCGCATCCAGCCATTGGCGCAAGTCGGTGGCGACCGCATGCAGCATCAGGCTGGTAACATCCGCAGCATTGCGCGCGTCGGCGAAGGCCTCCTGAAAGTCACAGGCGGCGATCACGCGGCCATTCGGCTCGCGGATCCGTGCGAGCGCCTCGAAACTCAGCACCTCACCGGTGTCGAGCCGCGTGATCGGCTGATAACGCGGCTCGATCCGTGCTTCGGTGATCGCGCGACGCAGTTGATCGATCACGCGCAAACGCTGGTTCATGCGCGTGCGAAGTTCGGGCGCGTAGAGGACCAGCGTGCCGCGGCCGCCCTCCTCCTTGCCGTGATAGAGCGCCAGATCGGCATTCTGCCGCATCACCACGCCGCTTCTGTCGTCGATCGAGCGGATCGCGGCGCCGATCGTGATGCTCGGCACCAGTGCGTGTCCCGCACAATCGGCCGGTTGACCCAGCGCGGTAAGGATACGCTGGGCGAGCGGCACGACGTCGCTCGTCTCCACCAGCACCGCGAGTTCGTCGCCGCCGATGCGGAAGGCGCGATGCGGCGCCGCCGCTTCAGCCAGGCGGTGGGCAACGATCCGGATCAGGCTGTCGCCGGTGCCGTGTCCGAACGTGTCATTGACGAGCTTGAGATCGTCAATATCGATCAGCAGCAACGCCGATCCGCCGGCTGGGGAAGGCTGGACCAGCGACTGCTCGAAACAGGCGCGATTGTGTAGGCCGGTAAGTGTATCGGTAAATAGCAGCCGTTCGTTGATGCGTTGCACCTGGTCACGCTCGAACGCGATCTGGCAGAGCTGGATGCATTTGGCGACGATCTCGCGTTCGAAATCGGTCGGCCCCCGCCGTTCGCGATAATAGAAAGCGAAGGTCCCAACGACCTGGCCGGATGAGATGATCGGGCTCGACCAGCAGGCGACGAGGCCAAGCGGCAAGGCGAGCTGCTTATAATCCGCCCACAGCGGATCGGTCTCGATATCGGTGACCGCCACTTCGCTGCGATCGAAAGCACAGGTGCCGCACGACCCAACGCCGGGGCCGATCTTCAGACCCTCTATGGCTTCATTGTAATGCTCGGGTAGGCTGGGACCCGCGAGGGGATGAAGTGCGCCGTGGGCATCGACCGAGAGAATTGAACAGAGCGTGCGCGGCGCGAGTCGTTCGACTTCGCGGCACAAACGATCCGCGGTCACGCGCAGTTCTTCCCCGCGCGCCACCATCTCCAGGATCAGGTTTTGGAGATAAATCAACATCAGATTCGCCCGCCGCGACCCCAACTAGACTCGTCCGGGTATTGGCGCCTCACTACAATGAGGGAATGGGCCGAAATGGATTAAGGGGTCAAATTGAATAGTTAATTTTGTCGAATCTTGATCCAAGTCGGAGCATGGTCGGATGCTTTCTCTCGGCCACGATGATCCTTGTCCACGCCGGCATCCACCAGCCGGTCGGCGGCGGGAGGGCTCAGCATGAGGTGATCGATCCGAAATCCGGCATCGCGCGCCCAGGCGTTCATCGTATAGTCCCAGAAGGTGTAGACCGGCCCCTTGGGATGGATTGCGCGAACCGCATCCGTCCAGCCCGCATGTTTGAGGCGCGCGAAGCAGGCGCGGCTTTCGGGCTGCATCAGCGCATCGGCCGCCATCCTTTTGGCGGAAAAGACGTCGTCGGTGCTGTCGGTCGGGATCACGTTCCAGTCGCCGGCCAGCACCACCGGCCGTTCGGTTTCGAACAGCGTCCGGGCATGCGCCAGCAGCGCTTCGAACCAAGCGAGCTTGTAATCGAATTTGGGGCCGGGGACGGGATTGCCATTGGGGAGGTAAAGGCCGCCGACGATCAGCCCGCCGACATCGGCCTCAATATAGCGGCTATGGCTTTCGTCCGGATCGCCGGGGAGCCCCTTGCGGCGCAGCTCTATGTCCAAGCCGCGCGCAAGGATGGCGACGCCGTTCCAGCTCTTCTGCCCATGCCAAACGGCGTTGTAGCCGAGCGCATTGATTTCAGCGGCAGGAAAGCGCTCGTCGGGCGCCTTCAATTCCTGGAGGCAGACGATATCGGTCTGCGTTTCTTCGAGCCATTCCAGCAACCGCGGCAGCCGCGCGCCGATGCCGTTCACGTTATAGGTGGCGATCCTCATGAGCGCCTTATAGCGGGCGCGGGGAGGAGAGCGAGGGGGGAGGCCCGAGAAAGCTTTCTCTCCCTTAAAGGGAGAGGTGGCGAGCGAAGCGAGCTTATTCGCGCTCGCGGGCATCGAGCCCGCTCGTGCGATCCCCTCTCCCTAACCCTCTCCCACAAGGGGAGAGGGTATTGCCCTTAAATCGAGAAGCTGGTTCCGCAGCCGCAGCCCGAGGCCGCGTTGGGATTGGTCACGCGGAACGAAGCGCCGCCCATATTTTCGACATAGTCGACCGCGCTGCCGCGCACGAGATCGAGGCTGACCGTATCGACGACGAGCTGCACGCCGTCACGTTCGGCGACGACGTCGTCTTGCTCGATCGCATCGGCAAGACCGAACCGATATTGGAAACCCGCGCAGCCGCCGCCGTCGACCGACAGGCGCAGGATAGCGGGCTTGCCCTGCTTACCCGCGATGGCCGCAACGCGCGCGGCCGCAGAGGGTGTGAGTTCGACGTCGCTCATAGCCAACAAGATAGGAGCGGTGGCCTCTCCCGACAATGAGGAAGGCTTTTGGCTCTCAGGCTTTGAGATCAGTCCTGGTCGTCGTTGGCGTCGTCAGGGCCGCCGAGGGCGACAGCCGCGGCGCGCGCCTCCATGGCGGTCACATAATCAGCCGACTGGAGGAAGGGCACGGGATTGACCGCATGACCGTCAATTCGCACCTCATAATGGAGGTGGCTGCCGGTCGAACGGCCGGTCGAGCCCATCAGCGCGATCACCTGGCCGCGCGTGACGTGATCGCCGGGGCGGACGAGGATACGCGAGAGATGGCCGAAACGGGTCTGCAGGCCCTTGCCATGATCGATTTCGACAAGATTGCCGTAGCCGCCCGACCATTCGGCGCGATCGACCACCCCATCCGCGGTGGCGTAAATCGCCGTGCCCGTCGGGGCTGCTAGATCGATACCGGCGTGCATCGCGGCGGCACCGCGGAACGGATCCGAGCGCACGCCATAGCCCGACGTGTAGGTGGCGGTGCTGACCGGCTTCGAGGACGGCACCGAAATCGCGCCAGGTGTGGCGACCGCGTCTGCCTTCTTCCACGACAGGAAGAGCGAATGGAATCCACTGTCGGCCTGGATCTCGGCCGGAGCAGGCTGGGTGATGCTCGGCGCCTGAATCCGGTCACCCTTTTGCGGGGCGGGGATGCCGGCAGCGAACAGGGGTTGGGAGATAGTTGCCGCGGCCAGCGCGACCAGACCGAAGGCGCGAAGCGCGCGTGTGACGACGTGGGAAGACGACATTCTCTCTCCGGCGGTATCTAACCCGCACGGAGCCCCCCGCACGGTTTTACAATGAACTGGCCGCCTTGGGTTGCCCCTCCCCCGACGACGGGAACTTTACTGCGGGATAGGCGTGCGACTGCGCAACCTCCCCGTAAAATTCCTTCGTTAGACCGGCTGCGGCGCGCGCCGAGTCGTTGAATGGAGGCTTTAGGACCCCACGAAAATGCGTCGCGACGAGTGCACGCCATGCATTTGCGGGAGAATCACCCCGAATCACGCAGGCTTGCGCGAACCACCGCACTCCCGCCGCGACATGGCGCACCTCGTCCTGCAAAATCCGGGAGAGGATGCGTGCGGTTTTGGCATCCTTCGTCGATTCGAACCGGGCGATTGTCTGCGGGGTAATGTCCAGCCCGCGTGCTTCGAGCACCATCGGCACGATCGCAAGCCGTGCGAGCGGATCGTGCGCGGTATTCTCCGCCGCCTCCCATAACCCGTCATGTGCAGGCAGTGCGCCGTAGAAGCTTCCGAGCTGGCGCAGGCGACGATCGAGTATCGCGAAATGCATCGCCTCTTCCGCGCCGACGCGCATCCAATCGTCCGCGAATTCGCGCGGGAAATGCGCCCCGAAACGGCCGACCAGATCGAAGGCGAGATCGATCGCGACAAATTCGATATGCGCCAGCGCGTGAATCAGCGCGAGGCGGTTAGCCGGGGAACCGCCCTTGCCGCGTTTCGGCATGCGGTTGGGCGGCAGCAGCTCGGGCCGATCGGGGCGGGCTGGGCGATCGGGCATGGCGATATCGAACCGCCAGGCGAGACTCCCAAGCCGCCAATCACGCGCAGCCTGGCGGGCGCGCGCAACCTTGGCGCGCGGCTCGGCCTCCAGCAGGACGGAGCGACAGGCGGCGGCGAGCGACAGATTAAGTCGCCGGATTCTGCTGCGCGAGCTTGAGTGCGCGGGCGGCCGCCAGCACCTCCTGCACATGACCGGGCACGCGGACCTTGCGCCAGATACGCGCGATCCGGCCGTCATTGCCGATCAGAAAGGTCGCGCGGTCGATCCCCATATATTTGCGGCCGTACAAACTCTTTTCGACCCAGGTGCCGAAGGCTTCGCAGACCGAACCGTCTTCATCGGTCGCGAGCGGCACCTTCAGTTCGTGCTTGGTGGTGAACTTGGCGTGCGCCTTCGGGCTGTCCTTGGAGATGCCGAGGATGCCCGTATCCTCCATCTCGAACGCGGCGAGCGCTTCCGAGAATTCGATCGCTTCGCGCGTGCAGCCGCTCGTATCGTCTTTGGGATAGAAATAGACGACGAGATTGTGGTTCAGCATCTGGCTGAGCTTGACGCTACCGCCGTCGCCCGTTTGCAGCGTAACGTCGGGTGCGAGATCGCCTTCGTTGAGCATGCGTGCTTCCTCCAATGCGGATGTTCGGGCGCTCTAGCCTAGGCCAGCCACGCGGCGCCACTCCTGTGCGAGCAACGCGCGAGCCTCGGCATAAGCCGCCAGCAGGGCGTCCCAATCCGCATGGCCGCATCGCTGGGCGACCAAGGGACGCGAGGCTTCGGCGGGTTCGGTCGAATCCGGCGCAACCAGGCGTAGCGTGATCAGCATGCGCGCGAGCAGCGCGAAAGCGGTGCCGAAACCTGGGGCAATCAGGCCCGCGCTTTCGAGCGCTGCGATTGCGCGGCCGAGATCGGGATCCAGCCCGACCTTGCGATCGAGCTGCAGCAGATGGACGGCGAATTCAGCGTCGACCAACCCGCCCTCGACCAGCTTGACGTCGAGCGGTCCTTTGGGAGGTTTGTGCGTGGCGATGTCGTTGCGCATCTTCACTGCGTCGGCGCTGAGCGCGGCTGCATCGCGCGGGTGCTGCAAGGTCTGGTCGATGATCTTCTGAACGGCGGCGCGCGCGGCTGGCGAGCCGAAAACCGGCCGGGCGCGGGTGAGCGCCATATGCTCCCAGGTCCAGGCGCTCTCCGCCTCGTAGCGCGCGAAACTATCGACCGAGGCGGCGAGCAGACCCTGGTTTCCGGATGGCCGCAACCGCGTGTCGACTTCATAGAGTGGGCCGGCGGCGGTCGGCACCGACATGGCAGCGCTGACGCGCTGCGCCAGGCGCTGAAAATAGGTGGTGGCGCCGAGCGGCCTTTTTCCATCGGATTCGGCGAGGAAATCGCCGGTGAAGAGATAGATCAGATCGAGATCCGAGGCGTGCGTCATCACGCCGCCGCCGAAGCGGCCGAGCGCGAGGATGACGAGCTCCCCATCCGGCACGCGACCATGCGCGCTTTCGAATTCGCCAACCGCCGCCTCGCCAAGCACCTGCAATGCGGCTTCGGCGACCCGACCATAACCTCGGCCCACTTCGATCGGATCGGCCGCGCCCGTGATCAGCTGGGTGCCGAGTTCGAACCTCTGTTCGCCGACGGCGAGCCGCAGCCGATCGAGCAATTGCTGATAATCCTCGCCGCGTTCCCCTTTGCGCCAGGCGGCGACCAGATCATCTACCGATGGCGCGCGTTCAAATGCGCTAGCATCGATCAGCCCATCGAGCAGGCTGGCGCGGCGCGTCAACGCCTGCGCAAGCGTAGGCGCGTGGCTGAGGATCGCAGCGAGCTGGCCGATCAGCGCCGGCCGCGCCTCGAGCAAACGGAACAGGTTGATCGCGCTCGGCAGCCGCTCGACCAGATCGTCGAAACGATTGAGCGCGGCGTCGGGCGCGGGCGCGCGGCCCAGCGCCTCGATCAGCGGGGGCAATACCGCATCGAGCGCGACCCGGGCCGCTTCGCTGCGGGTGGTGCGCGTCTTGCCCTCCCGCCACGCCGCAATGCGCCCGCGGGCCGCCGCTTTGTCGGCAAAACCGCTTTCCGCCAACACCGCATCCAATGTCGGCGTGTCCGCATCTGGGGGATCGAGCCCGTCATAGAGCTTTCCCACGGCTTCTGCCTGCGGCGCCAGAGCCGCGATCAGCGCGGCTCCGTCGGTAAAGCTTGCGAGATGGGCGACATTGTCGAGCGCATCCCTCTCCTTGGGCAAGCGATGTGTCTGCTGATCGTCCACCATCTGAAGCCGATGCTCGATCGTGCGCAGCGAACGATAAGCCTGCCCCAGCGTGGCGGCGTCTTCCGTGCTGATCAGCCCGGCTTCAGACAGCGCGCCGAGCGCATCGAGCGTTGCCGGGACGCGGATCGAGGGCAGCCGTCCGCCGTGAATCAGCTGGTGAATCTGCGCGAAGAATTCCACCTCCCGAATCCCGCCGCGCCCGCGCTTGACATCATAGCCGGGGCCGAGCCGCTGGCCCTGGACGTGGTGATCGCGGATGCGCCGCGACAGCGCGTGCATCTCGTCGAGCGCGCCATAATCGAGCGCGCGGCGCCAGACGAACGGCCGGATATGATCGAGGAAGCCTTGCCCCAGCGCCTGATCGCCGGCCACCGCGCGGGCACGGATGAAGGCCGCGCGTTCCCAAGGTAGCGCGCTCGATTCATAATGGGTGATCGCCAGATCGATGGGGACGGCGAGCGGCGTCGCCTCGGATGCCGGGCGCAGGCGTAGGTCGACGCGCAGCACGTAGCCGTCCGCGGTGCGTTCCTGGAGCAGCTCGACCACGCGCCGGGCGATACGCACCGCCGCCTCAACCGGCTCCTCGCGCGGCCGGTGGGGCAGGCTCCGAGGGTCGAAGATCAGGATCGGATCAATATCCGACGAATAGTTGAGCTCGCTGCTTCCCTGCTTTCCAAGCGCGATCGCCGCGAAGCCGGTTGGCGGCGCGTCGTAGCGCTCCGCGATCGCCGCAGCGATGGCACGGTCGAGCGCACGATCGGCGAAATCACTAAGCGCGCGCGTCACCGTCTCGAACGAGGCACCTGCCAAGTCGGCAAGCCCGACAGCCAGCGCAATCACCTGCCGTTCGCGGCGCAGTGCGCGCGCCACATCCGGGTCGGCACTGGAAGCCGCCTGCGCCTCCGCCAAGACCGCTTCCAATCCATCGGCGGCGAGCCGATCCGGAATGTCGGGCCGGCGCCGCAGCGCCGAGCGCAAAAAGGGAGAACGGGCCTCCGCCAGCGCGACCGATTCCTGCAGCGAGAGAGGTTTAGCCGCCATAGCCATGATTTGTTTGGAGCATGCAGACGATTAGCCGGCAACTCCTACCTTACTCTGACGTTCTATGCCGCATGGGCACAATCAGCCAGGAGCATCGTCCCTTGCAGTGGGACAGGCAGCCGCCGCCGCAATTGGCTGCAATGACGGCACCCCATGACGGGCTTCGGCGAGCGCTGATGGGAAGCTTCGGCTCGATACCAGCGATGCCTGAGGAATTTCTGAAGCTGATCGACAAGATCCGCTGAGTTCAATCCTCGCTCGGCTCGTCCGGTGCGGGCGCGTGGCCGCGGCTGAGCTCGTCCACCTCACCCATGATGCTGTGGAGCGGACTATGACCGCTGGTTTCCTCATCGCGCCGTGATGGCAATTTACCGCCGAGCATAAGCTGCTCCAGCGCGACGCGACCGCGCGCGACGCGGCTCTTGATCGTACCAACCGCGCATCCGCAAATCTCGGCCGCTTCCTCGTAGGCAAAGCCTCCTGCCCCCACCAGAATCAGCGCCTCGCGCTGCGGTTGCGGCAGATGGAGCAAGGCGCGCTGGAGATCGCCCAGATCGACATGCCGTTCCTGGCTGGCGGGCGCGGCAAGGATCTTACTGGCCGTGATATCGTCCCATTCGCCTTTGAAGCGGGCACGACGCATCTGGCTCAGGAACAGATTGCGCAGGATGATGAAGGTCCAGGCGCGCATGTTGGTGCCCGCCTGGAAGCGCCTGCGCGCGGCCCATGCCTTTAGCAGGGTTTCCTGAACCAGATCGTCGGCCAGATCGCGATTGCCCGACAGTGAACGCCCGAAGGCGCGCAGATGGGGAATGACGCGCGCCAGCTCTGCACGGAACTCGTCGTCGGACAGCGAGACATGCTCGCCCGTTCCGCTCTCGCCATGCTGCTGGTCCTCGTCGGCGGTAGGGCCGGTCAAGCCAGTTCTCCGTACGCCATGTTCGCGCGCGGATTCAGATGGGGTGGCATTCCCCGGCTGCAAGCCATCATACGTTTCAAAAGTCCTCAGTGCCACAGCCAGACGATCAGGACGAACAGGATCACGACCAACGTGAGCGATATCGGAAGGACATAGCGCGTCACATGGTTGGACGAGCCGGCTCGCGCCTCTGTCCGCGTCAAATGTTCTTTTTCTTCAGCCATGCCCGGCCCCGTAATCGTTACACGCCGCCAACGGACGCCGTACGTACGAGTTCCATAAGGTCAGGTGTGCTGACCCAAATTTAGGCGGGAACCGTTGCGGCGTCGAAGAAGAGCGCCTGGCTGATCGCCGCCTTGACGGTGGAACGCTGGAACGGCTTGGTGATCAGGAAGGTCGGCTCGGGTCGCTCGCCGGTGAGCAAGCGCTCGGGGAAGGCGGTGATGAAGATCACCGGCACCTGGAATTCGGACAAGATATCCTTCACCGCATCGATGCCCGAGCTGTCGTCGGCGAGTTGGATATCCGCCAGCACGAGGCCCGGCCGATGCGCGTGCGCCTGGGCGACCGCCTCGTCGCGCGTCACCGCCACGCCGGTGACATTGTGGCCGAGGTCGCGGACGATGGTCTCCAGATCCATCGCGATAATCGGCTCGTCCTCAATGATGAGCACGTCCGCATGAGTCTGCCGCTCGATCTCGGCAATGGCTTCGGCGACGAAGCTTTCCACCTCGTCAATGCTCGTTTCCATTAGATAGGCTGTATCCTCTGGCGTGAACCCTTCGAGCTGGGTCAGCAGCAGGGCCTGACGAGAGCGGGGCGTAATGCGTGCGAGCCGTGCGTCGGCGACGTTCGCCGCGTCATCACCGGCATCGATATCAGCGCGGTCCGGATCGCTGTGCGTCGACTGCCAGATGCGCTGGAAGGTCCGGTAAAGACCCAGTCGGACGTCTACGTCGCGCGGGAATTCGCCGGGGGCGGCAACGATCGCCTCCAGCGCCTGCCGTACATAAGCGTCACCATGCTTCTGGCTGCCCGTGAGCGCGCGAGCATAGCGACGCAGGAACGGAAGGTGAGGTGCGAGATCCTGGCCGAGCGACATAGGGGTCAACTGCTCCTGAAAATGACGATGTTCTTGTGGGCAAGCGCCAGGACGGATGCAACCGAAAGCCTGCGCCTGATGGCGAGAGAACCCCCGGGTACAGGCGCTGCCTGAATCTTTAGCCCGGATGCGGAACAAACATTGTGCGCTTTTGTTTCACGGTTAGCGCGGGACTTTCCGCCGGGACGATCCTCAGATCGGATTCCGTTTGGCTTTCGCATCGATATAAGGTGACGAAAGAATGGGATCTTCCCGAGGTGGCGTTTTGAGGGCAACGGAATCACAGTGCGGCTGGACGATGACATTCAGCGGGGGGCGTTCGGTTTGACGGCGGACAAGACATCCAAAGCAATCGGGCGCAACAAGCAGGCATCTGGAACGGGCAAACGAGGCGTGCGCGGTCATGACCCGCACGTTGCGAATGCGCTTCGCAGTGCGTACGAAGAGGCCATTAGCGAAGATGTTCCACAGGAGTTCATCGATCTGCTCGGCAAGCTCGCCTAGGTTGTAATCGCATGGCGTCGACGCCTTCGGCGGCGCCCTTCTTCGCCCGCCTCGCTCCCAACCGCTTCTCCACCGGGACCAAGATGCTGATCATCCTGACGGTGGCGTTGCTGCCGTTGGGTCTGATCGCCTTGTTTGCCTCGATCCAATCGGCGCAGGGCAAACAAGCGCAGCGCGTGGCGGATACGCGCGTGGTCGCAACCGCCGAGGCGCGCCAGATCGATATTTTGCTGCTGCGCGGAGCGGGGCTGATCCGTGCAAATCTGACGGGGCCGGAGCCCGGCCCGGCGACGTGCGAAGCCTTGTTGAACCACGACCAGGAAGCGCTCGGGACAGCAATCAATCTTGCCCTGTTCCGCGCGGACGGATCGTTGATCTGCGCGACCAAAGGTTTCGCTGCAGCGAACCTGCCGCGTCCTTATAGCGCGAGCGTGGAGGCAAAGTTGCTTCCCGGCGAAGCCGGGCTGCGCTTCACGGTAGCCGCTTCGAACGGCACTTACGGCGTGGGCGAAATTCCCACGGCGATGCTGCACCGCGTATTGGCGACCGATACAAGCCAGGGAATCATCCTCAGCCAAGGCGATCAGCGGCTGGTGATTTCCACCGTTGGCGACACGTCACCCCTGGCGCGGCGCCTGCAGGTGAGCGCGCCCGCCGCCAGTGGCCAGATCCGTCTCAAGCTAGATGCGGTGACCAATCCGGTGAGCGCAGTCGAAGTGCTGCTGGTGCTGCTGCCACTGCTGATGTGGGGCGCCGCGGCTGCGATTTCCTGGGTTGTGCTGGATCAGGCGCTGGTGCGTCCGCTGCGCCAGATGCAGCGCGCGATCGCCATCTATCAGCCGGGCGACGGCCCGCTCACCCTGCCGCGGATCAGCACGCCGGCCGAGGAGATACGGGCGCTGGGCGAGGCACTGGAGTCGACCGCCGCCCAGCTGGTGGCCCGCGAGCTGGAATTGGAGGAAGGGCTCAGCCATCAGGTCCGGCTGACGCGGGAAGTGCATCATCGGGTCAAGAACAACCTTCAGGTCGTCGCCAGCCTGATCAACTTGCACGCGCGGGGTTCCGATGGCGAGGTCGCGGCAGCCTATGCGTCGATCCAGCGCCGGGTCGATGCGCTCGCGGTGGTCCACCGCAATCATTATGCCGAGCTCGAGGAGAATCGCGGCGTCGCCTTGCGATCGATCGTCGCGGAGCTGACCGCCAATCTGCGCGCCACCGCGCCGGCCCACGCCCAACATCTCGTCATAACGCTCGATATGATCCCGGCCTTCATCACGCAGGACGTCGCGGTGCCGGTCGCCTTCCTGGTGACCGAAATCGTCGAACTGGTCATGACATGTAATCCGGCGGGCACGATTGCGATCACGCTCGTGGAGGCCGGGACGCCCGATCGCGCAATATTGTCGCTTCAGTCGCCAACGCTGGGCGATGACCTGTGCGAAGTTCATCCAAGCCGCGGTCGGTTCGAACGGATCGTCACCGGCCTCGCCCGCCAGCTCCGTTCCCACCTCGACTATGACGGGTCGATCGGGCGCTATCAGATAGAGATCGCGATCACCCCGGACACGCTGGCTAAAAAAACCTGAAAAAATTCGAGGGCGGCGGAACCGATTTCGTCCAGCCTCGTTCTGCACCTTGGATAGCGACCTTTTGCCCCCCCGCTCTCGCTGTCCGAACACATGGGCCCGGACGCGCCGATCCTCCCCCCCGGTGGCGCCTCCGGGCCCAAATTGCATTCGGGCCACACCGCTCCAGCAAGTCAAACCGCGAGCGGAACCAAAGCTGTCACGACACATTCACGACACGCGCATCCGCGCCGCGGCGCGCTACCGTAACGGAGTCATTCGCATGATTCGCAAAGCTGTGGAAATTACTCTCATCGCGGGCACGCTGCTGCTCGCCGCATGCAACACCGTCTCGGGTGCCGGCAAGGACGTATCCTCCGCAGGCAAGGCGGTCAGCAACGCTGCCGAAGACGCAAAATAAAGCCCTGAAGGCTTAGGAGAGGGGCGCCGTTCCGGATACGGAGCGGCGCCTTTTCTATTGGGTGGGAAGATCGACCGGGGGCGTGCCCCTCCATCGTCATCCCCGCGGAGGCGGGGATCCATAAAAGCAGACGTCACGATAGATCCGAAAACTCAGGAATATGGATTCCTGCCTGCGCGGGAATGACGGGATAATTTCGACGGGTTTTCACGCCCGGCCTATTCCGCCACGTCGCCCTTTTTGATGATCTGGCGAACGTCGGAATCCTCGGCCCCTTCCTCACGCTTCCGCTTGCGCTCGGTGAACCAGATGCCGATGATCGCGAGCTCGTAGAGAACGACCAGCGGCAGCGCCATCAGCATCATCGAGCCCGCGTCCGGCGGACTCAGCACCATTGCGATCCCGAAATTGACCACGATCGCGTAGCGGCGGAACTTGATCAGCTGGGTCCGCGTCACAATCCCTGCGCGTTCCAGCAGCATCAGCAGCACCGGCAGCAGGAAGGCCGCGCCGAAGCCGAACATGAACTGCATGATGAAGCTGAGATAGTTGGAAAGCTCGGGCAGCGCTTCCTGCTTGATGCCGCCAAGATCGCCTGAAAATCCGTACAGATATTTGAGCGCCAGCGGGATCGCGATGAAATAAGCGAGAGAGGCCCCCATCGTGAACAGCACCGGCGTGGCGAGCAGAAACGGCAGAAGCGCCTTCTTCTCCTTGCGGTACAAGCCCGGCGCGACGAATTGCCAGAGCTGGTTGGATATCACCGGAAAGGCGAGCATCAGCCCCGCGAAAAAGGCGACCTTCACCTCAGTAATGAAGCCGCCGAACACCTGGGTATAGACGATCCGCTCCTGCCCCGCCGCCTTGAGCGGATGGACCAGGAAAGCAAGGATCGGGTGTGCGAAGTAAAGGCAGATGGCGAAGGACAGGCCGAGCGCCGCGAACGACCAGATCAGCCGTCTGCGCAGCTCGATGATGTGTTCCATCAGCGGCGCGCGGCTGTCGTCGATTTCGTTATCTTCGTCGATCATTGTTTGGGCGGCAGGCCGAGCGGAAGTTCGGGGCCTTGTTCATCCGGAACGTGTTCCATCGGAGCGGCGGCCGAGGGCGGATCGCGATCGGGTACCGCGTGAGGCTGGTCGGCCGAGATCTCCGGAACATGCGGCGCGGGTTCGGTGGGCGGCTCGTCGATCGGCGCATGAACCTGCGTGTCGGGCGAAGGCAGCGCGGTCATCACCGGCTCCTCCGGATGCTCGATCGCGTCGTGGAGCGGATGCTCGCGCATGATCCGCTCATTTTCCTCGCGCCATTTCTTCTCAATCTCTTCAAGCTCAGCCTGGCGGATCATCTCGTCGAGACCTGAGCGGAAATGGCGCGCCATGCCCCTCGCCTTGCCGATCCACTGGCCGGCAAAGCGCATCGCGCGCGGCAGATCCTTGGGCGGAATGACCGCGATGGCCACCGCTCCCAGTAACAGCAATTCCTGAGATGATACGTCGAACACGCGTCTGCCTTACTGGGCGGGACGATCGTCCTTCATGGGCTGCAGATGCTGGTCCGGGTTGGGATCCACTGGCGGCTGCGCGTGAAGGCGGGGCGTGGGCTTGGCCGGCGGAGTCTCTTCCTCCTCCGACATGCCTTTCTTGAACTGTTTCACGCCCTTGGCGACGTCGCCCATCATCGCCGAGAAGCGGCCGCCACCCAGCAGCAGCACCGCGATCACCGCGAAAATAAGGATATGGATGAAGGACACGCCGCCCATTGTAACTCTCCGAAAACCTATTCGAGGGGCTATCTAGTCCTCACTGGCGTCATTTTCCACCAATTGCTGATCGTCATCGTCAAAGCCCATCTGCGCCTGCTCCATCGCGAGGTCGACCGGGTCGAGCAGACCCGCCGCGCGCAGGTCCTCGATGCCCGGCAAATCCTTGCGTGAGGCGAGGCCGAAATGCTCGAGAAAGCCGGGTGTCGTGGCATAAGTGAGCGGGCGACCAGGCACCTCGCGCCGGCCGGCGGGCTTGATCCAGCCGGCTTCGATCAGCGCGTCGAGCGTGCCCTTGGAGATCTGAACCCCGCGGATCGCCTCGATCTCGGCGCGACTGACCGGTTCGTGATAAGCGATAATAGCGAGCGTCTCGATCCCCGCGCGCGAAAGCTTGCGCGGCTCTTCGCGCTCGCGCCTAAGGATATGGGCAAGATCGGGCGCGGTCTGCATGAGCCAGCGGCCGCCGCGTTCGACCAATTCGATGCCCCGCCCCTCATACAAAGCCGCAAGCTCCGCCAGCGCCAGCTTGCTATTCTCGACACCCGTCGCCGCGGTCAGCTCTGCCGCGGTCATCGGCGCCTCCGCCGCAAACAGTGCCGCTTCGAGCGCGCGCAGGTGATCGCCGATCATGCCGCCTTCACCATCAAGGGCGCGAACGCCTCTTCCTGCGCGAGTTGAAGCTTACCCTGCCGCGCGAGCTCCAGCGCGGCGACGAAGCTGGACGCTACTGCCGAGCGATAATGATCGGGCTCCAGATTTGGAGGAAGAAAGCTTTGCAGGCTGGCCCATTCGAGCCGCTGCCCGACCATCCGCGCGACCAGATCGAGCGCCTCTTCGAGCGTCATCACCTTGCGCCGCGAAACGACGTGGAAAGCGGGCTGGGTGCGCGCCTTCACCACGCCATAGGCGGCGATCAGATCGTAGAAAGTCGCCTCCCATTTTGGCTTGCGCACCACACGCAGCCCCTCAGGCGCGCCGCGCAAAAAGACGTCGCGCCCGATCCGATCGCGTGCCATCAGCCGCGCGCCCGCCTCGCGCATCGCCGCGAGCCGTTGCAGGCGGAGCTGGAGGCGGAGGGCCAGCTCTTCGGGCGACGGTTCGACCTCGGGGTCGCGCGGCAGCAGCAAAGCAGATTTGAGATAGGCCAGCCAGGCAGCCATCACGAGATAGTCGGCCGCGAGTTCCAGCTTGAGCGCACGCGCCTCATTGATGAAGGCGATATATTGATCGACCAAAGCCAGGATCGAAATCTGTTTGAGATCGACCTTTTGCGTGCGCGCGAGCGTCAGCAACAGATCGAGCGGGCCTTCCCACCCGTCGATCGCGATCGTCAGCGCCTCGGCCTGCGCCGGCGCGGGAAAATCGAATTCCTCCTCCATCGGCGAGAGACTAGCCCCCCGCGCGATGGAGTCGAGCAGGCCGCCGCAAAAGCCCGTGGATAAGTTGGCTGGAGGGGCTCTCTCGATTTCCCCTGATCCGTTCGGGCCGAGCGCCAGCTGAATTAGACGCAGGGGTCCGGACATCGTTGTCAAATATCGGAGACACTGCCACGGTGGCCCAAAGAGCCAAGGGGAGAGGGCAGTGGCCGATCAGGAGAGCGGCGTCGCGGCGGTTCGGCAAGATCGAACTGCGACGGGCAAGCCGCATTATGAAGTGCTGGACGGTCTGCGCGGCACCGCTGCCGTGATGGTCGTGCTGTTCCATATCATGGGAATGCCGATCGCCTGGTCGGACGATGGCCAGTATCTCCACCACGCGGCGATGGCGGTCGATTTCTTCTTCGGCCTGTCGGGCTTCGTCGTCGCTTACGCTTATGACTCGCGCTGGTCTCGCATGACCGTGCGGCAGTTTTGCACGATCCGGCTGATCCGGCTGCATCCGCTCGTGCTGCTCGGGGCTCTGTTGGGGATGATCAGCTTCCTTGTGGATCCCTTCGCCGCGAACCAGAAGCTGGTGCCCTTGTCGACGGTGCTGCTCGACTTTGCGCTTGCATGCCTGCTGTTGCCGCATGCCGCCTTGCCCAACCGCTGGACCGACACGCACAGCCTGAACAGCCCCGCCTGGTCGCTGCTTCAGGAATATATCGGCAACCTTGCTTATGCGCTCGTCCTGCGGCGGCTCGGCACGCGCGCACTGGGTGCGGTGATGGCGGTGGCAGCCGCCTGGCTGTTGTGGTTGCTGTGGCGACGGAACAGCATCGATATGGGCTCCGACTGGACCAGCTGGTGGGGAGCGCCTGCGCGCATGGCATTCTCCTTCACCATGGGGCTGTGGCTCTATCGGGTGCGCGATCGCTTCCCCAAATTTCGACTGGGCTGGGGTGTATTGAGCATCATCCTGATACTGATCTTCGCCACGCCGCTGGTGCCGAAGTCCGTCCCCCATGGAAACGGCATGTTCGAAGCTGCGGTGGCGATGCTGATTTTCCCGGCCATCATCTTATCCGGTGCGCATTCCGACATCGGCCGGGCCGAGCTGGCGCTGTGTAAGTTCGCGGGGCGGATTTCCTACCCCATCTACATTCTGCATTATCCGTTCCTGTTGATTTACATGAACTATGCGCTGTTCGAGAAACCAAGCCCCTCTGCGATCTGGCTCGCGGGTGCCGGGTCTTTCCTGCTGGTTGTGGCGGCCAGCTGGCTGGCGCTGAAATATTACGATGAACCGCTGCGCGCACGGCTGAAGCGGGCTTTCACCTGATTGCGCAGTCGTTCGGTTCAGCGGGATCCCCGCAGGCCGGATCAGCTTAGGCGGTCGGCCGACGCACAAACCCGTCCACCGCCTCGGGGACGGCGTCCTTTACCTCCACGTCTTCGACCCGCGATGGAGGAGAGCCGTCGTGCAGGCGATCTATGAAGCGATCGACTGTTTCCGCCTCGCCTGCAGCGTAGACTTCCACACTGCCGTCGTGCCGATTGCGCACCCAGCCTGACACGCCGAGCGCCCGCGCCTCCCCGATCGTCCAATCGCGGAAGAAGACGCCCTGCACCCGGCCATGGATGCGGATGATGCGTGCGATCCCACTCACGTCGGCCTCCTCTCCAGCAATAAACGCGGCAAATCGCGTCCGGACCATAGCAGGACGGTGGCGAAGCTCCGCCGAGCCGCTATGGCTTCGAAAGAGAAAAGGCGTCGTCGCCGGGGGGCGCGATCTGCCATTGCAGGGAGAGTTTGATGTTGATCGCCGCCGCAGCCCTTGCATTGGCAGCGCCGGGGGCTGCCCCTGTCGCACGCGACGCCTTCCCGGTCACGATCCGTGTCGATGCGGGGCAGACGCAAGGCGCCATCAATCCCGTCTGGCGATTCTTCGGCGCGGACGAGCCTAATTATGCAACGATGAAGGATGGGCGCACGACATTGGCGACGCTCGGCGCGCTGGCGCCGGACAAGGTCTATTTCCGCGCGCACAACCTGCTCACCTCGGGCGATGGCACGCCCGCGCTCAAATGGGGATCGACCAACGCCTATACCGAAGATGCGATGGGCAAGCCGGTCTTCGACTGGACGATCGTCGATCGGATCTTCGACACTTATCGCGCGCGCGGCATACATCCTTACGTCGAAATCGGCTTCATGCCCGAAGCCCTTTCGGTTCGCCCCCAGCCCTATCAGCACGACTGGCGCCCCGGGAGCGGGGAGCTGCGCACTGGCTGGGCCTACCCGCCCAAGGATTATGCCAAGTGGGAAGAGCTGGTCCGGCGCTGGGTCGAGCATAGTGTCCAGCGCTATGGCCGCGCCGAGGTCGCGCGCTGGTATTTCGAGACGTGGAACGAGGCCAATCTGCCGCAATATTATTGGGGCGGGACGCGCGAGGAATTCTTCAAGCTGCACGATGCGGCGGTGC
>Ga0207647_10001395_pt1 | contig 18556 bp, 15 predicted proteins | sample KBSCornC2_FD_184295 | JGI IMG/M metagenome (GOLD analysis project Ga0207647, IMG submission 184295) | Corn rhizosphere microbial communities from Kellogg Biological Station, Michigan, USA - C2 (SPAdes) (version 2) | ecosystem: Host-associated > Plants > Roots > Rhizosphere ... | reverse complement strand
TTATGGTTAGCATTTCACTGGGGTTCGTTATTCCAATACCTACGGTGCCTGTGTTGTAATAAATATTGCCAGGTGCACCAGTCCATTGCGCATAAGAACTATAGCCAGATATAGCTATTGCTATGGTTAGAATAAGTTTCTTCATGATAAGGTTACTTTTTGTTTAAGGTTTTGGTTATTTGTGTCAGCTGTTGTTTTAGTTGGTCAATTTGTTTTTGTTGAGATTGGTTTACTTTCTGTTGATCAGACAATTGTTTGTCTTTGTCAATGAGATACAACGTAAGCTCTTCTACTTTTTGCAACAGCCTCTTATTCATTTTGCCCAATTCCAAACCATTAGCCTGCATTTCTTTGGCAGATGGTATTTCGGGAAGGTGTTGATTTTTATCGATATAGGCTTTTACATCGGAAAGCTTGGGCAGTGCGTATTTTTTATCAAATACAAAGTCGGCACCTGAAGTATTGACCACTATTTCATTAGCTCTGGCTTTACCGTAAATATCTAATTTATAGGCTGTATTGGTTTGAGAGGTCTTGCCAATAAGAACATTGCCATTAGTACCTATTAACATCACGTTTGTTGAACCTTCACTAAAAGCAAAACCCTTTCCTGAAGGGTTCAGAAATGAAAGATAATCTCCTCCAGTAGAGCCAATCGGATCAACGCCACTTTGTATATAAGTGTTCGAAGTCCAACCTGTGCTGTACAAATTTAAATAAGGATAAGTTCCCTCTGCGCGAATATTTCCTATTGTATTTAACCTCTCCGTTGGATTTGTTGTACCTATGCCTACATAGCCAGAAGAGTTCTAAATGCCCGATGAGGGAAATCCTATATTTGACTCGCCCCAACCACCATTGTAACCAAGTTGTATTACTCCCGATCCTGATCGGATAAAATCAACCCGCATACCAGACTGGTGAAAGCCAATGACTGAATATCCATTTGAGTTTAATAACAAAGTGCTTCCTGATGAATACCAGTTACCTGCATTAGGGGAATAACTCGCGCTTGTGCTACCTATACTTAATGCTCCGTCAGTATTATTAATCAGGGCGTTGGTACCCAATGTCAAACCGCCTCCAACAACGTGCAGCAATGAAGATGGATTTGTCGTACCGATACCCACATTACCAGTTGACGGAAATATATTTTGCGCATAAGAGCAATAGCTCGACATAGCTATTGCTAAGGATAGGATAATTTTTTTCATGATAAGGTTGGGTTTTATTATTGTTTAAGAAGTTTCGCTACTTGAGTTTTTAATTCATCGATTTGTTTTTGCTGTCCGGTCAGTTGCTTATCCTTTTCAATGATATATAATGTCAGTTCTTCCACCTTTTGCAGTAGCTTGGTATTGATCTCGCCTACACTCATACCATTAGTCTGCATTTCTTTGGCAGACGGCATCTCGGGCAAATGTTGATTTTTATTGATATAAGCTTTTACATCCGAAAGTTTAGGTAGAGTATATTTCTTATCAAATACAAAATCTGCGCCTGAAGTATTGACCACTATCTCATTAGCTCTTGCTTTACCATTAACATCTAATTTATACGCTGTGTTGACTTGCGAGGTTTTTCCAATCAAAACATTACCACCTAAAGCATTCCGATTAGATACTAATACAACATTGCCATCAGGTTTAAAGCTCAATGGAGCATAGTAACCGCCTCCTTGTAAATAGGCATAAAATTCCAAAGAGCTATGACCGCTTGGCGTTTCAGAAAAATATCCGTCCTTTCGATGACTGATATCCCATCCTAAAGGAGCACCCGTAGTTACTGAACCGCTGCTGTTAATTGCCAATGTAAGATCGGTATATGCGGCGAGGTCGCCATCACTTGCAATAGTAATGCCTTTTCTATTTGCCCCGACATTCAGTGTAAGGAGATCAGTGGGAGTGGTTGTACCGATACCTACTTTGCCATTTTCGTCCATGACCAATAGCTGTTGCCAACCTTCCCAACTCGGGCTATTACCTGATCTAAAAAATATCCTGGAATCGTCACCAAAGGCCAATTCGTGTGCCTTACCTCCTGAATTATCAGCCTCCCATCCTCTGAAGCCGATAGTAGTAAAATAAGTAGAGCCAAAGGACGGAAGTCCTAATGTGGCCGCACTTTTAAAATAGGGAACAAATGAATGGGAATAAGTACTGGGAGTCGTAACATCGGACCGGGTGTCCGGTATCGCTAAACTGGTTTGGGCATTAGCACAATAGCTCGACACAGCTATCGCCAAGGATAGAATAATTTTTTTCATGATGATAAGATCTCGATTGTTGCCGCTAAGGTACTTTTCTTTTATCGAATTACAACAAAAGCCCTGAGTCGTCTTTGAAAACCACCTTATTTGGCAATACCTGCTTCTATTTTCGCCAGCTTTGCTTCTAATGCAGCCATTCGTTGGTTTTGCTGTTTAATTTCAGTTTGTTGGTCAGTTAACTGTTTCTCTTTTTCTAAAAGATATAAGGTTAGCTCCTCTACCTTTTGCAGCAGTTTTTTGTTCATTTCACCTAACCTAACTCCATTGGCCTGCATTTCTTTGGCAGATGGTATTTCTGGGAGATGATGATTTTCGTTGATATATGCTTTTATATCTGATAACTTGGGGTAACGAGTATTCCTTATCAAACACAAAGTCGGCACCTGACGTATTAACCACAATCTCGTTAGCCCTTACTTTACTCCAAACATCTAATTTATAGGCAGAATTAGCTTGTGTGGTTTGGCCGATTAGCACATTGCCTGAATTTGCCACAGATAAACTGGTATTACCACTAATTCCAAAATTTATTGCTCCGGCATAAGTGGTAAAGTATAAAGACCGCCCCGATGATTCAATCCGATTAGTTACAGCATCCCATTGACCAATGGCCAAATCACCATTACTGGTACCAATATGGAAGCGTTCATTATTGCCATAAATATCAAATTTGCTTGCTGGGTTTGTTGTACCTATACCCACGTTACCGCCATTGCTTATAGTAAACAGAGGACTTGCGGGGCTATCACTCCAGTTATAAATATAAAATCCTTGTTCGGAAATCATATTTGCGCCAGAACTCAGTGCCCAGTTTTTTCCATAGCCACCTCCGTTATTTATAAATAATTTGGTGGTATTACTATTCACTGCCGCTCCTCCAATTTGTAAAAAACTTGAGTAGTTTCCATTACCGTTTACATCAAGTTTGTAGCCAGGACTTGGGTTACCAATACCAACAGAATTACCCGTGTCGTAAACTTGCGCATAAGAGCCATAACCACACAAAACTATTGCCAAGGATAGGATGTTTTCTTTCATGATAAGTTATTTTTTGACTAAGGCCGTGGTTATTTGTATTAGCTGTTGTTTCAGTTGATCAATTTGTTCTTGCTGTGACTGGTTTGTTTTTTGTTGTCGTTGTGTAACTTGCTGCAATTCCTTTACCTCTTTATCTTTTTCAACCAAATATAAAGTGAGCTCCTCTACCTTTTGCAGCAACTTAGTGTTGATTTCGCCTATACTCATACCGTTGGCCTGCATTTCTTTGGCAGACGGTATCTCAGGCAAGTGTTTATGCGCATCGATATATACCTTTAAATCTGATAGCTTTCGTAATGAGTATTCCTTATCGAAAACAAAGTCGGCACCTGAGGTATTGACTACTATCTCATTGGCCCTTGCTTTACCATAAACATCTAATTTATAAGCTGGATTAACTTGTGTGGTTTGGCCAATCAATACATTGCCGTTCGCTTTCCAAACACCATTTGAAGATGAACCGCCAAACATTACATCAGATGACTGATCATAACCTAAATAAATTACGCCGGTACCTATAGGGTCAATACCTGCGGCACCAGTACCCTGCCAAAAGCTTAAATATTTACTGGTTGGCGTACCGTCCAATGAATCGTCTATTTTTAGCCCGTTTCTTCCGCCCCCGGCAACATATAGTTTTGCTGTGGGGTTTGTTGTGCCAATACCGACATTGCCTGATAATGTAACAGCAAGTCTGCTACCCCAAGCACCACCACCATTCGAATCTCCCTCAATACTAAATACACCGCCACTATCATCACGTTGGCCTATATTCCACCTTGTACCGTTTGTTCCTGCACCAAAGAACAAGCGAGAATAACCGCCAACGGCACTTGAGACCATCTAAATCCACTTTTACTTCATTGGTATGAATAGTACCCAACACCGCAAGTTTAGCATCTGGGGTTTTAGTACAATACCTATATTGCCTGAGGGATCTATTCTCATTCGCTCAATAAGTGCATTAGGGTCATAAATATTCGCATTGGATGTAAGAAATGACAAATACCCGCCCGTGACATCCCTATTATTGCTTATTCCCTGTATTCCAGCCGCCGCTTTTGCGCTTCCCTGGGTATCGGAAATCATAAATGCCAACATATTGGTCTTATTGGTTGTATAACTTGAACTTCCGCCAAAAAGACGGAATGGCACCGATACATCGCTGGATTGACGTATTTCCAAAGGTGCACCAGGCGTAGTCGTACCCACCCCAACATAACCGTTGCCCAATACCGTGAAAGCAGACGTACCGGCAGCATGTGGTAGATAATTCGCATCAAGTGTAACGCCGGTCACTACACTAAAAGCAGTACCATCGGTGCGAGTAGTCCCCAAACTAATTCCTGGATTACTGCTGTTTCCCCAACCGTTAATGATCGCTGAAGCACCAAAGTCAGACCTGTCTATGCCTATGGAAAGCAATGGGTTAGAAGCTATCGAAAATTTTCCGATTTGCAATCCCCCGGTCGTGGATCTGATCGTTCCATATACGTCGAGAGCCGTACCTGGACTGGCTATTCCTATACCCACCTTACCACCAAAAGGTTGAAGTGCTAATGCACGTGTTCCCCAACTAACATTCGGTTCTACCGTTTGTACATAACCAGCATTGGTGGAAGCGGATACTCCTGCCAACAATGCTATAGTTGAACCATTTGCACTGTTATCTACACGCAATCCCGATTGATATTGTGCATCAGTAGTTTTATCTGCAATAATATTAAGCGCATTTAATGGGTTTGTTGTACCGACTCCCACGTTACCTGTCGGGGTGGGAATTTTTCAGCTTCAATATTTCGAGTGTCGGCATCTCCTGCCTTTATTTTGCGCGTGTGGGTATGGATATCTATTTTCATTGCGAGGCGCAGAGGTTCAAGGTTAAATACTGATACGGTTCTAAAATCAAATTTGCTAAAAAATGCTGATATCCAAACATTTTACATTATATAAGCTTTTTTTGAGATTGGTGCGTGGTGCAATTTGCGGCATTTACTATTGAAAATATACGATTGATATAAATTGAAATCGTCATCCTTTGCCACATCGCCAATTAATGCATCATTCTTTATACAAATGCAAGGTCATTTGAGCTTCAGGAGAAGCTTTTCGCCGCCTTTTGCAAACCCGCGACTATTGGCTGCCGATTAAAGAAAACTAATTTAATGTAGTTTCGGTGCGACGTAAATAGAAAGTAGTATCAAAGCAATAATAGCAATGTAACAAGCAGCAACAAATACAAATGTCCTCCTAAATTTTCTGAAAGCACCTTTAAGGGGGTTAGTAGCATAGGTATTAAAATCTTCATCAGTGAGATACCCATATATTCGTATCTTCATATCGGTAAGAGAATCTTTTAATCTATAATAAAACCAAAATCCCATATTGCTGTACAAAGCGAGGTTGACGATTAAGTATATTATTAAGCCATAAAGCAACCAATTCCAATAAATAGCAGTAATATCAGGCTTTTTCAAAGAAAAATTTAGAATCAATAACCCAAATGCCGTGGTAAAATCTCGCCACAAGCCGCTAATCAAATCCATTGTATTTTGTCTTATTTTGCTTACATGCTCAAATAGTGTCTTATTAATTTCAGTTAAACTTTTATAAAGTTCTTTGTCGGTATCTTGTAAATAAAACCGATAAGCCATTTTCGCACCTGCCAATATCTTATCCGCGACAGGAGCTATGGTTGAAGAAAGGAGAACAGTATCAGAAATAGACAATAGGCCAACCTGATTATTCAATAGTGTATGCCGTGTTTCAGTGCCTTTCAAATCTTGGAAAAGCCAATCGGCTACGAATTGTATTGATTTATAACTACTAATTACCTGGCCAGAATTTAGGTCTAAACTGATATTTATTCGCCGATCTCCGATAAATGTTAATTCTGCCAGATGGCCACTTAGCCGAAATTCCTTCCCAAAGGTCGTAAGTAGTTTTGCTGCTGAGACCTTCTTCCACCAAATTGGAGCGCTTGCATTAAATGGACTCAGCCAATATGCAGATGAGTGAGGTAAATAATTATTTGCTTCACTATTCAATGACTTGACCAATTTGGGGACATCGATATCCGCGTCGGCGGCAATCAAAATACCGGGAATATTACCCGATAATAGAGTGTTCTCACCCATATAAATTGTCCATTTATTCTGAAAGTCGGTCTTCGTAAAGAACAAGCCATAAAGTGAGCCAACAACTGATAAGCTTTCTAAGTAAGTTATCCACGCTGTTTCAGTAAAAAAAATGGGGAACGAACAGATTTTTTGAATGCTAAATCGACCCTTGTCAAGATTATCCGGTTTATTAATTTCTGATAAATCAATCTCGCCCCCCAATTCGTCAGTCATCAAAATTTCTCCGAAGTTTAGTCTACGCAAGCTCCGGTCTACTTCTTGGAGATGTTTAAATATGTCGTTTGTAAAATCAATATCGGAGCATATCAATGCATCCGGAGTTTCTGTACATGCCTCAAGGTCAATATACATTTTACTGATCATGACGGTTGCTCAATCAATTTATTAGTAAGTATCGTAATCTTTGTTTTATCACCAACTGCTTCTATTTGCACAGTATTTTTAGCTATATCATCGTATTGGATTAAAACGCCTTCTTGTGTTCTAAACTTGTTTTTCCTCGGTTTTTTTATCACGCGCTTATCGAAAGCAAATTCCTCACCGGAAATATCAGCTTTAGTTAGCTTGCGATCGAACGTTCTTCCAATTTCGTCGGTGAAATGAATTCCAAATAAATCCTTGGCAGCCTGGTTGGGATTAAAATTATCTGTTTTCTGAACGTAATCGTAAAAGTTAATACTTGCATGACTGGTGAAATCACCAGGCAAAATAGCTTGATGATCTCTTATAGTCGCTTTAAAACAATCATTTGCTTTCTCAGTAAGAGTTGCTGCAGTATAAAAACGTTTGACAGCTAAGAATCCTTTGAAAAAATCCGTTATATCGTTCCTTTCTGATTTATCTATAATAATTGCCCCGGCCACTGTATCGGCCAAATTTATGATTGCCGATTTTTGCAGTGCTTGCCCACTTTTTACGAACGTATTTGATATTTCGGATAGAATTGCTTGGCCAGCGGTTTTTTCAGTGTATGTGATAACCTCTTCATGATCGTATTTGATTAAAATATATTTTTTCACTCCGTCGATGTCAGCATATATTAGAATCATTACTCCAGGTTTAATTCGTCGATCCGGTCCTGCATGAAATATATTGGCTAATTCTTTGCTTTTTGCCACAAAATTCGAAGGATCGGCATCAATGGCCTTCAACGCTGACAGAAATGGTGAATCGTCTTGAAAATTAAAACGATTCCCATTAATAATTTCTCTAATTCGATTTACAAAAAAGCCTTCAAATGCACCTATTGGCGTATCATCCATCAAGGTCGGCGATGATTTACCATTATGAACAACATGGAAAATGAATTTCTCTATTTTGATATTAAGGGCCTCGGTCATGCGGGAATTTAATTTAGGTTATCGAAGGTAAAAAATTACTTTATTTAATTTAGCCGTTATTAAAACATTTTTTCGCGAATAAAGTATTGGTTTGCAATTTCATTGCCTGGTTTCGATGCAAGCTCATAAAACCGATGAGTACCATAGTGAGCCATCAGATCAAACGGCTAATGACTTGTTGGTACCAAACACTCGTGAGGCTCCTTGCTCAAACAAGCTTGATTGCTGAGGGAATTCTTTTAGACCAGTTGTGGGAAAGAACATTGATTATAGTTATAACAATAGGCCTAAAGAATAACTAAGATTCAACCTGGGTATCAATAATTTTCTTCATTAGTATAAATGAAAACTTAACACCGTCCTTTTCGGATATCATATCATTTAACCAAATCTTATAATCATCGTCATCATATGCTTTAGGAAACGCAATTGATAAATAAGTCATTTGCTTTTTTTCCGACTCCCAAAACCGATATTTAACTGCTGGTTTCCCCGCATATTTGGTTAAAAATTTATCAATCGTTTGCCCGGATTTCTGCCAGTTAATTACCGATTTACTGATCCATACTTCGTTCCAAGAATTATAAAACGGGAAGTGGGCCATTACATTTCTGACGAACTTGAACAATTCACTACCTATTTCTGCTTCCATAGGTGGTCTTGCGGTTTTTAATTGCTCAATCACATATTTTAAAGGTTCGTAACTGAGTAATTCAGCGTATATACTGTACCCATGTCTTATTTTGGAAAATCGATACCAGTCGTCTTTTGACCAAAATGATTCGTCCATGACTTCTTCGTATAAATCATAAAACGAGTTGTACGCTAAGTGTAGGAATTGTAATTCGGCGGGGTTTGGTTTCATATTCATTCGGCAAAAACAGCTTGTTACTAAGATAAGCAATGTGACGATTTGAAGAAAACAGTGAAACGATTAGCCAATATAGAAAGTAGGTTTGGCGCATCGGGCGATAATACTATATGCAATTAAAGCGTAATTCGGCCAACCCAACGTATTACCTACTGAATTAAGAGGTACTTTAAACAGAATAAAAACTGATTGATGATTTAACAGATTGTGTCGGTTAGGAATTTAGGGTTCGATTCCATTTAGGGATATCGATCTATACAGATATGATGTTCAGAAAATTCTGGAGGGTCGAGCAATAAGTAAAATTTGCCTATCCTTGCGACTTAAATCGTTCGCAATCCAACTTCGCCCAAGCCGTTTAGGTGGTTTTTAGTGCGCGAGAGCGGCGATCTGGCTGCGGATGGCAACCCCTCACCCGGTAGGTTTTTTCAAGTAAATTGCTGAGGTGAATTCTCTGGCAACAAACCTATCGACCGAACAACCGAACACTAAAAAAAGGTTTTTGTATGCTGTTGATACTGTCTAATGTGTCCACTTTTTGTTGCTTGCGGGTTGTCTGATATCTGTTTGCGGCACAGCATAAAGGTTCCGGTACTTAGGTTACCCCCTAAGCTACAGAAACAAAGCGAGTGATATCATAATACCAACCGCTTTATGCTTTATTATTTGTAGATTTCAATCAGTATAGATAATCAGCTAATAATGACATCCTGACCCTTTCTTTACCAAGGAATCTTTCCAAATCCTAAATAACAATAATCTATACTTTAAATGGACCTATCTAACCCACCAAACGCGTATAATATACAAGAAGTAGCTGTAAATGACAAAACCCAGCTTGTGCCAGGTTTTGCTTTGGCTGTTGTTAGTATAAAAACATACACGACACGAGTACGCCAGCTAAAGGGTACTGGTACCATTGAGATTTATTAATTTGTCATTCTTATAAGTCTCAATTTTGACCGTATCTCCACTTTTGTTAAAGTAAATCCAAATACTATCTTTTCGAAAAGCAGAAGAATCGCAGCTTTGGCAGTTAGGTTTATTCGCTCTCCAATATTTTATTACTTGCAAAGTACCGGAATAATAAAACCAGCTTTCATACTTAATTGTATAATTGTTTCTCAGCAAAAAACCAGTAGATGATTTATATGACGTTGGAGAATTGAGATTAACTATCGCCATGAACGGTAATGGAGTACACAGAATAAATAATATAATAGTTGACAAAATATGACTTTTACTAAACCAAGTAAATCTGTTTCTTATTGCTAATATTACAAATAGAACAATTGTAAGAATCCAATAAGCTGGATAAACCACAACATAAATCATCGAAGTAGCATCAGGCATATTATTAATATGCGTCCAAAACAAAAGATTGATTAGATTATATATGATTGCTATGAACCAAATAACTTTGTTTGTTTTCATATATTATATATTTTTCTCTTGCTTAGCAAATTTACTCTTGATTAATTTCTACTAGCTTTCCTCTAGCGAATCAATCGATTTAAGATTGTAGGCTATCGGTTTTGATCACCAATTTCTTTTTTATACTTTTTGGTAAACTCGGTATCGTTGTCGGTTTTAACAAATTCGCCATTGACTACATTATATTTTCCAATCGGAAGCTTTTTAATGGCACGTTTAAAATCAAATATGCTATGACCACCTTCAGGATTTACTTCATCTATACTTCCTTTTTCCTCTCTGCCTTTAATTTTCCCTCGTTCCGATCCTGGACCATTAACGATAACCTCGTCCCATAAATTATCATACTGATATAGTTTAACCCCAGGAATTGCAGACAACTTATTTTGTTGATAAGCTGCGAAATCATATTCGGTGATTGACAACCCCCTAGTTTCATTGGGGTGTTCTTTAGCATACTCTAATATAGCATGTATCAAGCCTTTGGCGTACGCAGCGCCCATACTGTGAGCTATGATCTTAATGCTCTCGGTTATCACACCTCCTGAATGTTGTAAACTATTTATGATAGCCTCAGCATCAATTTGACCTTGTTCATGTCCTGCATCAATTCTATCCTGGAGGAAAAGATTATTGCGTTTATTAAAAAAAAGGCTTAAAGTATTACTCCATCCACCTAAAGCACCATCATAATATCTTGCCGGCGCCATATCGTTAAAATGTTTCTGCACCTGTGAATCGAACGAAAAACCAGGTTCGCTCCAATATCTATGCCCGGTTTCTCCTGAGCCATGTTGGCCATTTATGAATATTACTAAATGTCCATCTGGATCAACAGCGTTCACAGGAGTATTTGCCGCATAAGCATATGGATTGATTTGAAAATACAATTCAGCTTTAGGGTCGATATGTCCCCACCGTCCAATTTCAGGGTCATAGAACCTCGCGCCATAATCATACTGTCCTAACTCGTCCTGTAACTCTTTACCATTGTAAAGATATTTATTTGTATAAGCTAAAACAGAATTTTGTTTCCCGTATGGATAATAATCGTCCCGTTGTAAAACTTCAAGAACTTGTGTGTTAGGGTTTTTATAAAAAGTGGCTCTAGAATTTCCGAGATGATCTGTCAAATTATATTCGTAACTATAATTAGTACCAACTTTTCTTGCTATCCCTTCTTCTGTTTGTATAAATTCTATAATTCCATTTTTATACTGGATGCCACCGATATAATCTATTGTTGTGCTACCACTTTGCTTTTTTAGCTTACGGCCATTGGCATCATAAATATAACTCAAGCCACCGCTAACAGTTTGGGGCAGATTAAGCAGATTGTAACTAATATTTTTATTATTTCTACCATCAGTGGTAGCGTTTCCATTTACATCATATAGATACTGCGCTGTTGCCAAACTTCCACCCGTTATTTGATCAAGCCGATTTCCGAAATATTGATAAGTACTCGCAGCTGCTCCATCACGGCTCATAGAATGTATATTGCCCATCACATCATATGTAAGTGCCTCACTCATACCTGTAGCACTTCCGTTGGTTAAACGATTAACCTTGTCATAAGTATACGTAAACGTATTGACATTAGCTGCTGATATTCCCCAGAGTTGATTAGCTATATTACCATTATATTGAGGAGTTGTGCCATCTTCATATTTCAATTCCTCACTAAATTGGCCTGAAGTAATCGTCTTTAACCAACCGCGAGAGTTGTAAGTATAATGGATTTCCTGTAAGGCTCCATTTTGAATAGCGGCCGTAAATACCGAGCCTGCTTTAGCTTCAAAGTTAGGAAGCAATGTAATACTATTACTTGCTGTTATATGGCGTTCCTGGCCTGAATTAACATTTTGAGCATCATCCAAAGTCACGTCAGTTTGATAATTAGCTGAACTTCCGGATGAAGAATGAAGACGCTTGTCTTTTAATTGACCAATGTCATTATAAATACGTTCAGAAAGAATAATTTCTGAATTATTAATATTAGCAGGGCCGGTTTTTTGGTACGTACGTAATTTTCTTCCCATATGATCGTACTCGTAACGATTAGCAATGATTACGTTATCAGTAGAACTTGAATGTGTCGTAGTACTACCTACAAGCTCGCCTATAAAATCATACTGATTATCTACACGGTCTGTTCCACTTAAATGATTTTGCGAAATCGTCTGTACCACTCTGGCATTGTTATCGTAATAACTTACGGTTTTAAGAAATTGGCTTCCGCCTAATATATTAACTAATGAGCCTGTTAATAAGCCCTTGGTACTTTGGGTGCTTGATAATCCATAAACTTGGGAGGTGTTGAAGTTATATGTCGGATCAGTATTAAAAGTGTAATCATCATAATAATTGACGGTAAGAAGCGATGTTACAGTTGTGGGAAAAGCAACGCTGCTGTAGGTGGTGTTACTTCCTCTAGATTCCCAATAAGTTGTGATGCCATCCGCAACACCCTGTACTGTAGATCGTGATCCTCCGTTTATATAAATACCCGAAAGTACAACCCTACCCAACACATCATATTTAGTAAATACCCATTGATTGCTCGATCGTTGGTTTGCATCCTGAGTGGCTACAACTTGGTCAAGTTTATCATATATCATATACTCCCAACCTTTTCCAGGTATTTTCTTTTCTACCAATCTATTCCGCTGATCATAATGGTATGCATAAACAAACTGATCAAATGGTGTGTCATTAACTGTAGCGTCTTCAGTCAATGTAGTTGGCGTAAACCCAGGAGGTATAACATAACTCAGATTACCGAAGTCGTCATAAATATAATAAGTAGATAAAGCGCTGCTTTCTGTGTCCCAAATCCGTTTAACAATGACCTTTCCTTTTTTATCTTTAAACTCCTCTGTTGTGCCACTTTTACCCGATGTCCAGTTTTCATCTTTAGTTATTGTTTTATAAAGGGTACCCGGATCATAGTTGGCTGTTGTCACCGCCCCCCCTGTAGTTAAGGTCCAAAGCTGAACTTCACCGGTTATATTGCTATCATAAACAGTTTTAACAGTATGTCCACTTGATAATGAAAAGGCAGTTCCCGGGAAAGCTTGTTGTGAAACTTTATTAAGTGGTGAAGGTTCAAAATTTGTTTCCGAATAAGGGTTAGCTATCTGTGTTACGCCTGATGGTGGGGCGTTGTAGAATGCCGCAATGCCTGCGCCATTTTGCAACGCGTCCGCTTTGTAACTTCCAGTAACACTATTATTATTTGCGTAGGGTAAAAAAGTCTTAGCTTCTCTTCCAAACTCATCATATTGATGGGGTAAAACGATATCCTTATTCTTATCCGGACTTGCTTTTGCCTGTACAGTTTGAAGCGGCCGTCCTAATCCATCAAAATAATCTATAGACTCGTTAACGTTACAAACCGTTTCATTTGCTAAGTATAAATCGTTAGTAATAGAAATTCTTGGAATAAAGGTTAATAAATAATTTTGGTCGCTACTTGGCATAGCTCGAATGTAAGGGCAATCGTCAGGGCTGACACTAATTGTAGAAACTAGGTTGCCCGTATAGTTGTATTTAGCGTCGGATACCAGGTAATAGGTGCCGGGAGAGAGCTTGACCTGGATATAGGCTTCTAATCCGGGACAGGCCGTCCCAGCATTGTCGTCATCCGTGGCCCATATCTCGCCGGCACTGTTTAATAATAACAGGTAGGTATCAAACCCACTACCGCAATGAGAAAGGGTTACGGTAGCTTCTTTGGTTAAGGTGAACTTATAATAGACATCATTTCCGGGATAGCCAATTTGATTGCTTAAGCAACTGTTAGCCACATCTTTTGTATCCATGAAACTTCCCGAACCGTCAAAAGTACCGGCATTAATTGCATTGGCCATACCATTGCCCGGAGCGTTACTGGTATAATTCGTCGATGAGAAAATGCTAACTTCTGCGGTACCGGTGTTCGTACTCCCTGTTCCATCCACAACTACATAGTAAGTTCCGGGCGGCAGGGCGCTGTATTGTATAGAGGATCCGACACCGTTACCACAGCCATTCGCTGCATTATCATTACTTGAGATCTCCGAACCATTAGCGTCCAAAAGGTGTAAATAGGTATCGAAATCCGTTGAACAGGTATTGATGTTCATATCGGCATAATTGCCCGTTACGGTAAATTTATACCAGGCGTCAGGTCCGGCCTGTCCGTAGTTATTGGTAAAACCACTCGAATTGGTGGTGACATACTGGTTGAAAGATGATTCTCCGCAGAAGCCAAAGGTTCCGGCATTTATAGCGTTCGCCATATCATGGCCATCCTGCGCTTTTAAGCGGCCGGTAAAGACAATTAGCAATAGCAGCGTGCTCAAAAAGTATAAGTACGCCTGGTTTACCCTGAAACCGAAATAAAGAGCTGATCGTGACATTGATAATAGGTTTTTAGGTAAGGCTTAGTTTTTTTATTTAATTTCAGTGTATCTGCGGGTTCCCGCTCGGTGGTTGGAATGATCTTTACTTACTGTTCTTTCGTAAGGATCGCTTCCAATTGCCGATTTTTATCATTCATCAAAGCTTTAATGCTTTTGCTTTTAGTATCCACATCTAAACTTTGGCTGTTAACCGTTTGCGTTACCCCTGTTTTATAGTTCAACATAATCTGTAGGACTTGTTCCGCTTTGACTGAATCGATATTCAAAGTCTTTTTATAAAATGAATGCATTCTTTGCCTGGGCATTTCCTGCTGACGCTGCTGTCCATAGCTTCTACTTAAACTGAAGACTAGTACTAAAAGTAGTAGACCTAAATAATTTATATTTTTCATGTAAAAGCGAATTATTGTTTATAGTGATATTGATAATTTTTTAATATGCTACTACTCGCGTCTTTTACATTTTTTAAACGCTGTAGGTTATCATATTCGTAGTAGGTGGTATTAGCTCGCGAATCTGTCATGCTAGTCATACCAACCAATGGCTTATAAGTATACGTCGTTATGGAAGCATTCGATGGATATATTCTAATATCATCAAGTGTCCCGCTTAACTGTTGCCCCGTGTAGGGTATTTCTCCTGAGAATTGCCATAGCCCCGTAGAAATGTACCAATAACTGATTACATACGTTTTTCCATGATAGCCGGGACTTATTTTATTAGCTGTAGTGTAATTGCCGACAAAGTATTTTTCCCCGGTATGGCCAATACCCTGCGTTGCGCCTGCAGCATCTTCGAAGTTTTCTGTGAAAAATTCGTCATTATCTGCATTTTTACATTCTGCTACAGGATAAAGATTATTATATCCCCATTGATAAGAAGTAAATGGTCCACTGTATTTTTGTATTTGTGCAAGATTGGCCTGTGCATTATATTTTATATTTAGCGAGCGTTCTATAGGGCCTGATGTTTTTTGGATATCAATACTGGCAGGAGCAATAACACCATTTCCCCAATTGGCATAATTTGTTTTTTGAGATGAAATGAATTGAGCCGTGGAATTTTTATAATTTAAAACCTGTATAGTGGGAGAAACGAGATTGTTGGTGATCATGTCATCATAGGGAGTTTGTCCACGAAAATCAAATGGATACTTATACAAGCTTATCCATTGATTACCATCGCTATTAGTTTGAATTTCTTTAGTAGGAAATAAATGCTCGGTACTTTCATAAGACATATTCGTCACTTTATTGGTCGTTGGATTTCCATAATTGTCGTAATCGATTTCTTCGGTGCCGGTTAATTTACGTATTCCAACTTCTTCATATACATCAAAAAAATTAAAATCAAATCGGTCAGGCATAGGAAAAACTACACCATAGGGATATGGTTTGATATCTCCAGCCAATGGGTCTCCGGGATACGCTGGATTTGTCGTGTGAAGGACTTGTATGAAACAGTTTAAACCAGTATTTACGGTACCTGATTTATAAGTATCATAATGATTGATTGTTTTTTTATTTAAAATGAAATTGGTGCCATTATACTTATAATAGGATGTGCTTATCAAATTTCCCCTTGCCCATGACTTATCTGAATAGGCTACACTTCCGTATTTGCTTGTTTCAGGAATGTTATATGCCCGATCGTTATCAAACTCATAGTTGTACGTAGTTTGTTGTTTTTGGCCATTCCCATCATCCATTGATTCTGTTACTGAAGAATATAAAACAGGGCAGCCGTTATAAGATCCATTTGGAATAGTTGGTTCAGAAAAATAAACTGTTTTAAAATAATAGTCTGTTACCATATTTGCGTACGTAGTTCCTCCTTCGTCAAGATATTGATTAAAGCTAAACCAACCTTGATCTGCATTGATCGTTAATAAATTATTGCTATTATAAGTGTATTGCTTCACAATAGGTAGGCTATTCGGTCCTGCCGTTGAAGTTATTTTTTTTATTCTTAACCCCCCTACCACAGGCATTGTGGTTGCACTGTTGGCTTCAAATTCAAATGTTGTGGAACCGCCAGTTGGAAAGTCTATTTTTTCCAAACTCTCTGCCTTCATATAATTGATGTCAGCCGATCGGTTTGCTGCACTTCCGAATACTTCAGAGGGCAAGAGTGGCAGGAGAGTTGTATTTTCAGCATGTCCATTATAATATCCCCAAAAATCGATCGCGCAACCTCCGCAGGCATAGCCCCCGGGTTGACTGGATGGATTATTTTGATTAATCATAGGCGGCATAATTCCTGAATTATAATAAAAATGGTAGCTATTGACATAAGTGTTATTTTGATCGAAAAGCTTTATTTCATCAAGCCGCAGTTTGGCCTCAAATGTGTTTGGATTAGTTGGGTTCGAAAGAAAGTAAGTATGAATTAACTGGTATGTTTTTAGGGGTATTTCTGTCCCTGAATTACTTAAGTTATTTATCGTCACTGCGGATAACCTGTTATTCATCACATCTTTACGACCAGACTCATAAGAAAAAGTAATAGTTCCTCCCTTAAATTTGATTCTTTTGACAAGCACTGATGCATCATAGATCATTGTTGAATAATGTTTCTCAAATTTCTGGTTACTAGGGAAAGTATTATTAAGGTCGGGGTTATTGTTATTATAGGTTTGTGATTCGACACTATATGAATAGCCTGGGAAATAATTATATTCAAAGCTAATCGTATCTTTAAGGTTAGCAGAAATAATACTACTTATCATCCATGAGCTTGGACAAAAGCCACTTATAGGGGAATTGGTTTTTTCAAGATCATTAAACGTATAGCGAGTACCGTCTTCTCCCGTAATTTGAAAAGTATTTTGTGCGGTTCGAGTGATAATATTATTGGTAAAAGACCTTTGATGCATGATTTTGTTAATATCATATACAAACTGTCCCGATAAACCATTCCCGACATTATAGTAATAGTCATCTGATCTACCATCATGGTTGCCAAAAGCAATAGCTTTAACGTAACTATATACTAATGGGTAGCCATTGGCTGGAGACTGTTGGCTATTATGAATATCATCAGACGAATAATGATCCGTACTTAAAAATTCACGTTCATCTTCCACCTGGTTAATTACTCTTGAAACCATCCCACCGGCATTTAATGACCACCCAAGCCCACTGCTGCTGGCTAGTTCATTCATTTTAATTCCACTTGCATGATAGTTTAAGCTAACCGGCAAGGAAAGGCTACCTGATTTGATTTGATAAATGGGAATTTCAATCTTAGGTACGCCTGTACTATAATCTACTGGATAAGTGCCATACTTCATAAAGGCTTGCGCCTCCGGTGAAGGTGGGATAGGGTGCTGATCAAAAGTGGGGTTTGCTTGACCGAACCCGTTTAAATAGGATAGACTTAACAGCAAGGTTAATGGCGACATTATTGTCCATTTTTTATTACAGAAGGTAAAATGGACGGTTTTTAATAATCTCATGAGTTATGTTAATCGTGATTGTTTAAAGTTTTATTTATTAAGGCGTAAGTAGATACAGTAATTATTATTTATTCATCGTCTGTTTTAACTGATCCAGGTTCTTTTCAAGATTCAGCAACCGTGCCCCTCTTATAGGACCCATGAAGGTACTTACAGCGTAAGATTTCCAGCGTTATTATTACCGACTTTGGTTACATGGAAAGGGACATTCGGGCTTGTTGTACCAATGCCAACATAGTTACCTGAATCAAAAACTTGCGCATAAGAGCAATAGCTCGACATAGCTATCACCAAGGATAGAATAATTTTTTTCACCATGATAAGGTTGCAATTGTTGTATCTAAGTTATATTTTTTGATAGGTATAAACAATAGCCTAAAGATGCTGCCTAATTTTTAGACAAATTTTTTGTAATGTTTTTTAGTTGCGCTTTAAGCTCGTCAATTTGTTTCTGCTGTTCAATAGCATACAGGGTCAACTCCTCTATCTTTTTAGTCTGTACCTTTACAATTTCACCGAGGTTAATCCCATTATCTTTTACTTCTTGCTCTGATGGCATTTCCGGTAAATGCTGGTTTTGATCTATATATGCTTTGACCGC
>Ga0207647_10001394_pt1 | contig 18559 bp, 22 predicted proteins | sample KBSCornC2_FD_184295 | JGI IMG/M metagenome (GOLD analysis project Ga0207647, IMG submission 184295) | Corn rhizosphere microbial communities from Kellogg Biological Station, Michigan, USA - C2 (SPAdes) (version 2) | ecosystem: Host-associated > Plants > Roots > Rhizosphere ... | reverse complement strand
GGTGGGGCTCGCGCTGTTCCTGTCGATGTTCGTGATGCGGCCCGCGATCGACCAGATCAACCAGAATGCCTACAAGCCCTATGGCGCGGGCCAGATCTCGATCGAGGAGGCGGTGACCCGATCGGGCAACGTGCTGCACGGCTTCATGATCCGGCAAACGCGCCAGACCGATCTGAAACTGTTTGCCGATATGGCCAAGGCCCCCAAGTTCAACAATCCGTCCGAGGTGCCCTTCTCGATCCTGCTGCCTGCGTTCGTGACGTCGGAGCTCAAGACCGCTTTCCAGATCGGCTTCCTGATCTTCCTGCCGTTTCTGGTGATCGACCTGGTGATCGCCTGCACGCTGATGGCGCTCGGCATGATGATGCTGTCGCCGGCAATCATTTCGATGCCATTCAAGCTGCTCCTGTTCGTTCTGGTGGACGGCTGGGCACTGACCATGGGCAGCCTTGCCGGCAGCTTCCAATAGCCGGCATACGTGGATAGCGCCGCAACCCCGGACTATTTCGTCGGAGTCGCCCAGCAGGCATTGTGGGTGCTCGCGCTGACCGCCGCGCCGATCCTGATCCCGACGCTGATAGCGGGAATCATTCTCGGCATGATCCAGGCGGCGACCTCGATCAACGAACAGACTTTGTCCTTCGTCCCAAAGCTGATCCTGATCGCGCTCTGTCTCGTCCTGTTCGGCAGCGCGATGCTCGGCTTAATGGCCGATTTCACGCGCGACATCTTCGCGCGTATCCCGGATGTGGTGCGATGAGGCGCCTGCCCGCACCGGTTTCCGTGCCGACAGGGGTCTAAGCCCGATGTTGCCGCCGGCATTTGCGGGGGTCGAAGCAAATCTGTGGCTGTTGCTGGTGGCCGCGATCCGCCCTGGCGCAGCCTTCTTCGCCGCCCCCTTGTTCGGACAGACCATGGTGCCAGTGCAAGTCCGCTTCGTGATCGCGGTGGCGATCGGCATGGCGGGCTATACGGCCGTGCCGTTCCACTTGCCTCCGGGGGGCATCACCTCCTTCGCCGGAATTGCCCTGGTATTCGGTGAGGTTATGGCCGGCCTCGCACTCGGCTTTGCCGTCCAGATCGGCTTTTCGGCGGCGATGCTGGCTGGCGAGGTGATCGGCAATGCGATGGGGCTGGGCTTTGCGTCGATGATCGACCCGACCAGCGGCGCGACGACGCCCGCACTCGCCACTTTGCTATCGATGTTGGGCAGCTTCATGTTCCTGTCGATCGGCGGCCATCTGACGCTGGCGACGATCATTGTCGATTCCTACCGCTCCTTGCCCGTGGGCGGCCCCGGCCTCAGCAATGACAGCATCCATGGCATCGTGCTGTTCGGGGGCGACATGATCGCTGCGGGTTTCGCGATCGCCCTACCCGTCGGTTTCGCGCTCCTGCTGGTTCAGATCGTGATGGGCATCCTCGCGCGGTCGGCCCCGGCGATGAACCTGTTCTCGGTCGGCCTTCCCGCAACATTGCTGGCGGGCCTGATCCTGCTCGCGATCGCCGCGCCGGCGATCGGGGAAGGCATTACCAACGCAATCCAGCGCGGGCTGGATCAGGCGCACGCCATCGCACAGGGGCATTAGAGCCCGATTGCGTCAGGCGCCGGGATCGATCACGACCTGGTTACGGCCACCTTCCTTGGCCCGATACAGCGCCTTGTCGGCACGGTGGAGCAGGTCCTCGCCCGATTCGGTTCCGCTGAGCGCGGCGACGCCGGCCGAGAAGGTGACCCTTCCGATCGGCATTCCGTCCGACCGCGAACGTAAGACCCGGTTCGCCAGCGCGTCGCGAATGGCGTCGATCCGAGCGGCAGCCTCGATAACGGGCAAACCTTCGAACAGGACGATGAACTCTTCGCCGCCCTGACGTCCGACGAAGGTTCGATCGTCGGCATCATCCGACAAACAGTCCCCCACCAGCCGCAGGACACGATCCCCGACCGCATGGCCGTGGACGTCGTTCAAGCGCTTGAAGTGATCGATGTCACAGAAGGCGACAGACAAGGCGGCGTCAGCCTTCCGGGCCGTATCGACCGCGCGCGTGAGCGCCTGTTCAAGCGCCCGACGGTTGAGGAGACCGGTAAGCGGATCGCGTTCCGCCGTTTCCTGCGCGACGCTGAGATCGCGCTGTAGCGAGCGCAATTCGTTGTTGGTCGAGCGCAATCTTTGTTCGGCCGTCTCGGTCCGGACGATCATCTGGCGCGTGACGTCGAGCAGCGCCTGAACCGCCTCCACAGGCAGTTTTTCGGCGTCGAGTGCCTTGGCGCCGGCATTCAGCGCGCGGCCGTAATCCGCAGCCTCATCAGCCGACTTGTCGACCATCGCAACCGCGCCATCGAGCCGCTCGCGAGCAGACTGGATCAGCTCCGAAAGCTGGGTCGCGAGCACCGCCAGATCGACCAGTTCGTCCGCTCCAATAATGTCGGGGTCCGGCGAAGGCGGCGGATTGACCAGCTTTGGCTCATGGCTCGGATCCTGGTCGACGCCCAGAAGCGTGCGTAACCAGCTCTTCCGCTTGCCTGCGGATTTCCCCTCCGGGTCGGTCGGGATGCGATCGTGAAACACAATAGTCTTACGAGCACGAAACGGGTTTCTTTAGAGTTAAGATCGACCGCGGCCGGATTGGCTACGATTGCGATTGGATCGGAACCGCGAGGGGCGCATAGATTCGGCGGACCAGGGGGGAAGACTCGCATGATGCTGCTCTATTTCTTCGCCACGCTCGCCGTGCTCGCGATTCTCACGGTGTTCGCCGGCATAAAAGTCGTGCGGCAGGGCTACCAATATACGATCGAGCGCTTCGGCCGCTTCACCTACGTCGCGCGCCCGGGCTTCAATTTTATCGTGCCGTTTTTCGATCGCGTGGGTCGGCGGGTGAACATGATGGAGCAGGTGCTCGATATCCCCGGGCAGGAGATCATCACTAAGGACAATGCGATGATCGGCGTCGACGGCGTCGTCTTTTTCCAGGTGCTCGACGCCGCAAAGGCTGCCTACGAAGTCTCCGAAATTTACGTGGCTATCATGCAGCTCGCCACCACCAACCTGCGGACAGTGATGGGATCGATGGACCTGGACGAGACCCTGTCCAAACGCGACGAGATCAATGCCCGGCTGCTCGCAGTGGTCGATCACGCGACGGAGGCCTGGGGCGTCAAGATCACGCGCGTCGAAGTGAAGGACATCCGCCCGCCCGCTGACATCGTCAACGCGATGGGCCGCCAGATGAAGGCGGAACGCGAGAAGCGCGCGGTGATTCTTGAAGCCGAAGGCAGCCGCGCGGCCGAAATCCTGCGCGCCGAAGGGCAGAAGCAGAGCCAGATCCTTGAAGCCGAGGGTCGGCGCGAGGCAGCCTTCCGCGAAGCCGAAGCGCGCGAACGCCAGGCGGAGGCGGAAGCCAAGGCGACGCAGATGGTGAGCGAGGCGATCGCGGGCGGCAATGCCCAGGCGATCAACTATTTCGTCGCGCAGAAATATGTCGAGGCGGTGAGCCAGTTCGCCACCTCCCCTAACGCCAAGACGATCCTGTTCCCGGTGGAAGCGACCCAACTGATCGGGACGCTCGGCGGGATAGGCGAGCTCGCGAAGCAGGCTTTGACGGGCGCGGAAGAGACGACGGCAGCGCCCACACCCGCGAGGCGAACGGCCGCGCAGGTGCCCAGCACCAAGAGCTGAGCCATGGCCAGCGGCTGGATATGGCTGATCGCGGCTGTGCTACTGGCGATCGCCGAGCTCATCGTGCCCGGCGTTTTCCTGATCTGGCTTGGTGCGGCGGCGCTGGTGACCGGCGCGATCGCCCTCGCCGTGCCGCTGACAGTGCCGCTGGAGCTCGCGTTGTTCGCTTTGACTGCAGGCGTCGCCGTGGTGGCCGGCCGCTCTGTGATGAGCAGGCTGCCGATTCTCTCCGACGACCCACTGCTCAACGAAAGGACGGCACGGCTTATCGGGCGCAGAGTCACCGTAGTCGAACCGATGACTGGTGGTGAAGGGCGCGTTCGGGTCGGCGATAGTATCTGGTCCGCGATCGGAGCGGATGCACCGGCCGGCACCTTGCTGGAGGTAATCGGCGCAGACGGGGGACGACTGATTGTTGCGCCGGTAGACGGACAAGATTCCACCGCGGTTGAGCCCCGCCGATGAAGCGGCTATCCGCATGGCGCGCATGGGCGCGTGCGGAAGGCAATAATGACGGCAACGATCGCCCTAGTCGACGACGATCGCAACATCCTGACCTCGGTCTCGATCGCGCTGCAGGCGGAAGGATTCGCCGTCCGGATCTATACGGACGGTGAAACTGCGCTGAAGGCGCTGACCGAGAATCCCCCCGATCTGGCGGTGCTCGACATCAAGATGCCGCGCATGGACGGGATGGAGCTGCTGCGCCGGCTGCGCGAGAAAAGCCCGATTCCGGCGATCTTCCTCACCTCCAAGGACGATGAGCTGGACGAGGCGCTCGGTCTCGCGCTTGGCGCGGACGATTATATTACCAAGCCATTCAGCCAGCGGCTGCTGATCGCGCGCATCCGCGCGATCCTGCGGCGTGTCGAAATGCGCGGGCAGAGCGACGAGGATACACCGGTCGCGGAAAAAATTGTCCGGGGCCGCCTCGAAATGGATCCGGCGCGGCACCGCGTCACCTGGGAGGGCAAGGAAGTGACGCTGACCGTCACCGAATTCCTCATCCTGGAGGCGCTCGCGCAGCGGCCCGGCTTCGTCAAATCGCGCGACCAACTGATGGATACGGCCTATCAGGACGACGTCTATGTCGACGATCGCACGATCGACAGCCATATCAAGCGACTGCGGCGCAAGTTCCGGCAGGTGGACAGCGACTTCAAGGCGATCGAGACGCTCTATGGCGTTGGCTACCGTTTTTCGGAGGAGTGACGACGGCGAGGGCGGGTGGCGATTGTCGCTCACCGCGCGCATCCTCGCGGTCAACATCTTCGCGCTGATCGTCCTCGCGGGCGGATTTTTCTATCTCGATTCCTTTCGAACCCAGCTGCTGGAGGAACGGACCGAGGAGATCCAGACCGAGGTACAGCTCGCGGCAGCAGCGGTGACGGCGACAACACCGGATACGCTTGGGCCGCTGCTTCAGAGGCTCGGCCACGCCAGCGGCTATCGCTTCCGCTTCTATCAAGGCAACAAACCGCCGCTGGATGGCTGGAGCGACGGTCGCCCCACGTACGTATTGCGCAACCCGGCCGACGAGCCCTGGCGGCGCCACGTCGCGCGATTCATGGATCGCGTCATTGATCATGTCGTCGGTGCGGAGGTCCCCGAACCCTTCATCGAACCAGAGGACGATCGGATCCGTGCCTGGCCCGAAGCGATGCGCGCCGCCGAAACCGGAGAGGTTCAGACCGCGATCCGCCGGGCACCGGCGCGTACGCCGGTTATATCGGGCGCGATGCGCGTCGGCGGGCGCAATCCGGGCGTACTGCTGCTGACCAGCGATCAGCGCGACGTGATCCACACCGTTCGAGCGGAGCGCTTCTGGCTCGGCCTGGTCCTGCTAGGCACGACCGGGCTTTCGGTCGCGCTGTCGCTGTTTCTGGCGCGGACGATCGCCCGCCCGCTGCGCCGATTGGCACTGGCTGCGCATCGCGTGCGCCTCGGCCGCTCGCGTGAGGTTCAGGTGCCGCGGCTGCCGTCCCGCCGCGATGAGATCGGAACGCTGGCGCGTGCGCTCAGCGACATGAGCCAGGCGCTCCGCCAACGCATCGACGCGACCGAAGCCTTCGCCGCCGACGTTGCGCACGAAATGAAGAATCCACTGGCGTCGCTGCGCTCGGCCATCGACAGCCTCGAGCTGGTCAAGGATCCGGAGCTGCGCGAGCGGTTGCTGTCAGTGATCCGTGACGATGTGCGGCGGCTCGATCGGCTTATCACCGACGTTTCCGAAGCATCGCGCATGGATGCCGAATTGTCGCGCGCACGGTTCGAATCGGTCGATCTGGGCCAGATGATCGAACAACTGGTTGAGGCGCGCGAGGCGCGTGGCCTGCCCAATGGCATAAGGCTCGCCTTCGGCCGTCCGCATCGTGGGAGCGCGGTACTGTTCGGCGACGGCCAGAGGCTTGCGCGCGCGATCGAGAATTTGATCGACAACGCTATTTCCTTCTCTCCGCCGGGCGGCCTGGTCCAGGTGACCGCGATGCGCGACGGCCAGCAGGTGATCGTCCGCGTCGAGGATGACGGCCCCGGCGTTCCCCCGAGCGAGCGCCAGGCGATCTTCAATCGCTTTCATTCCATCCGACCCGAGGGTGAGGCATTTGGGCGTCATTCCGGCCTGGGCCTGGCCATCGCCAAGGCCATCGTTGAAGGTCATACAGGCTCGATTTCGGTGACCGATCGCGACGACAATAACCAGGGCGCTCGGTTCACGATCCGATTGCCGGCGGCTGAGAAATGACCGCAGTGCTGCATGCAAGCTGCGTCGCGATTCGCGGCCGGGCGGTGCTGCTGACCGGCCCTTCCGGTTCGGGCAAATCGGACTTGGCGCTGCGGCTGATCGATCGCGGCGCGACGTTGGTGGGCGACGATGGCGTCGTCGTAAAGGCCCGCGGCGACCGCCTCTATGCGCGCGCCGGGCCGAACATTGAGGGCCAGTTGGAAGTACGTGGGATCGGGATCCTTGCTTTCCCTTCACTCGATGAGGCACCGCTCGCTCTTGTCATCGCGCTCGACCAGCCCGTACCCCGCATGCCCGACGAACTGCTGCCGGTACGCGTGATCGCGGGTCGGACCGTGCCGCTGATCGCGCTCGATCCGTTTGAGGCGTCGGCCCCCGTTAAGGTTGAGAAGGCATTGTCGCTCTATGGTTTAGCCGTATGAGTCGCCCCGCGCGTATCTTGCTGGTTACTGGCCTATCCGGGGCGGGCCGCACCACCGTGCTCAAGACGCTCGAGGATATCGGGTGGGAGACGGTCGACAATCTCCCGCTCAGCCTGCTCGACCGGCTCCTATCCAGCCCGCTGCCGCAGGGGGCGCCAGATGAGGAACGGCCACTGGCGATCGGAATCGACAGCCGCACCCGCGGCTTCGATGCCCAAGCCATCCTTCGCCGCGTGGCCAAGCTCCGCGAGGATCAACAGCAGCAGGTCGAGATATTGTTCGTCGACGCAGCCGACGCGGTCTTGGCCCAGCGCTTTTCGGCGACGCGGCGACGGCATCCGCTCGCGCTTGATCGCCCCGCTGAGGACGGAATCGCCAACGAACGCGCCTTGCTCGAGCCTCTGCGTGATGCCGCCGAGCATCTGATCGACACGAGCGATACCAACAGCAACGCCCTTCAACAGGATATCCGACGACGCTTTGGCGACGTCGCGGCGGTGTCGCCAACGCTGGTCGTCTCGTCCTTCAGCTATGCGCGAGGCCTGCCGCGCGACGCCGATCTCGTTCTCGACATGCGCTTTCTGCGCAATCCGCATTGGGATGAAGGACTGCGCCCCGGGACGGGACTCGATGCCGACGTATCGGCCTATATCGCCGAAGATCCGGCTTATGCCCCCGCGCTCGATCAGATCGCGCAATTGCTGCTGACGCTGCTGCCGCGCTACCACCGCGAGGGTAAAAGCTATATCACGGTCGCGTTCGGCTGCACCGGCGGGCGCCATCGGTCAGTCCATGCCGCAGAGATCATCGCCAAGAGGTTGCGCGCAGCCGGTTTTTCGCCCACCATCGCGCATCGTGACCTGGGTCAGCAAAAATCGGGCGCGCAGGAGGGGAAGCCGGACGATGGCACTGGCGCAATCGTGACGGTGAGCAAATGATCGGATTGGTGCTGGTGACGCATGGCCAGCTGGCAGCGGAATTCGTGCGTGCGATGGAGCATGTCGTCGGTCCCCAAGAGGCGATCGAGGCAATCTGCATCGGGCCGGAGGATGATATGGAGGCGCGTCGCGCCGATATCGCGCGTGCGGTGGCAGCAGTGGATCAGGGGCGCGGGGTCATCCTGCTGACGGACCTGTTCGGCGGCACCCCATCCAACCTGGCGATTTCGCTGATGGAGCCGGGGCGAGTCGAAGTGATTGCGGGGGTCAACCTGCCGATGCTGATTCGGCTGGAAGGAGCGCGCAAGGCAATGAAGGTACAAGCTGCCGTTGCAGCGGCCCGGGAAGCCGGCCGCAAATATATCTCAGTCGCCTCGGAGGTTCTGGGGGCCGCTGCCGCATGACGGTCGAGCGGATCGTCACCATTACGAACAGGCGCGGGTTGCACGCGCGCGCGAGCGCAAAATTCGTGACGCTCGCCTCGAGTCAGCCCGCAGAGGTTGAGGTCGAGAAAGACGGCTCCAAGGTCGCCGGCACTTCAATCATGGGTCTGATGATGCTGGGCGCAGCGATGGGCGACAGCGTGGTCATCAGCGCCAGAGGTGATGGCGCCGAAACTGCGGTCAGTGCCCTTTGCGAGCTGGTCGAGAACAAGTTCGGGGAAGAGTGACCGGTTCAGACGAGGATTTCGATAGGTCCTGTTCCTCTGCTTGCCACCTTCCGCTTCTAAACCCCGAAGGGATAGGTTTCCTCTGCGCCGGGATGTGGCTGCCGCTCTGGCGATAGTGGCGTAATTGCCCGAGTTTGATCGAACCAGACGTAAGCATCAAACTGCTCGGGCAGGATCGCGCCCGAATAATGACTCCAGCGCTCGGTTTCGGGCCGGTAGATCACGCCGATAAAGCGTTCTAGGCGCGGTTCGGTCAGGGCGGCCCGCGCGAGTTCGTTCTGCCCGACCCGCAGGTCCAGCAGAAATTGGGGAATAGCCGTGTCGTGCGCGATGCGCTCGTAACTGTCGGCTCGTGACGGGTTGATGTGCTTCACCTCCATCGGCCCGTCCCAGTCGGTCGCGGCTGCAACCGTACCGCTATGCGTGCCGAAGCCGATCAGTTGGGCGCTGCCGTCCATCGATTCGCGGCAGAGCTGGCCGAGATTGAGCTCGTCGCGCTCATTACCCATGTCGGTGAAGCGTGCATCCCCGATATGGCTGTTATGCGCCCATACAACCGCCTTTGCGGTCTCGCCCTTTGCGGCGAGCAGCAACTCAAGGGTTTCGAACATATGGCGGTCGCGGAGATTCCAGCTCGCCGCCGATCCGTAATACATGATGCGGTAATAAGCCTCTGCATTGGCGATGAGCCGCGCATTCTGCGCCGCATCGAGGAAATCGTCGTCCTCGACAGATCCGAATTGCCGGCTCCTGGCGAACAGATCGGCCAGCATGTCGACAACCTCGCGCTCGCATCGCGCATAGCCCTCGGTCAGCGCCAAGCGCCCATAGGCGGCGGGATCCTCGCTGAAGGGCAACAGGCAGCCATAGCGTTCGCGTGCGACGGCGGCGGTCTCGGGATCAATCCGGTCGAGATATTCGAGCACGGCGCGGATCGAGCCGTTGAGATTGTAAAGATCGAGCCCGTAGAAACCCACACGCCGTTCGGGCGCCTGTTCGCCATTATAGTCACGTAGCCAGCCGACGAATGCCTGGAATTCGCTATTCTTCCACATCCATGCCGGGAAGCGTTCGAAGGCTGATTCGGCGATTTGCGGCGACCGTCGGCGTATGACGCGATCGACCGTCGCCGCGTCGGGCCAATCCGCCTCGGCCGCGACGATCGTGAAACCGTGCCGCTCTATCAGCCGGCGCGTGATCGCGGCGCGGGCGCGGTAGAATTCCGAGGTGCCGTGGCTCGCCTCCCCGAGCAGCACCACCCGCGTGTCGCCGAACCGATCGAACATCGCGCCGAAGGCGGGATCATCGATGTCCGGCAACGGCTCGGCGGCTTCGCGGACGATGGCGGTAAGCGCCTCGCCGCTGCGACTCACTTTCTGCTCGCGCATGGGCGGACAACGAACGACTTGCCGTCGCGCTCCGATGTTACGATTCGGGCAGGCCGGCAATCCGGGCGAGCGCAGCGCGGTCGAGCAGTTTTACGCGGCCGCGCGTGCCGGCGATCAGCCGTTCGCCGCGCCAGCGGCTCATGATCCGGCTCACGGTTGGCAAGGTCGACGAGGTCAACTCCGCCAGGTCCTGGCGCGACAGAGGCAACTCACAACCATCAATGGCCGCTTCGCCATAGAGGCGTTGGGCCATCCGGAGCAGCGTGCGCGCGATCCTCTGCTCAACCGGAACCGACGCCATTTCTTCGAGGCGCTCGATCAGTTGCTCAGCATAATTGGTTACGGTGCGCAGCACGTTGCTGGTCAGCGCCGGACTATGCTCCATCAACTGGCGGAGCACCTCGATCGGCCAGACAAAAGCCTCGACCTGCGTGACGGCAGTGGCAGTCGCATGGTTGAGCCTGTCGTCCGCCGCGCCGAGCGTGCCGATGGGCTGGTCTCGACCGAGCAAAGTCAGTGTCAGCGCGCCCCCATCTTCCGATGCGCGCCAAACCTTCACCCGCCCTTTGGTGATGACGAACAATTCTCCAGCCATATCACCTTGGGCGAACAGATCTTGCCCGGGGGCGAATTTCCGCAGCGAAGCGCGGCGCTCCAGCGCTTCGCGCTCTACCCGACTCAGTCCCGCGAACAGCGGGCTCGTGCTCATTGCCCCGTCCGATCGGCTTTTGGTGCCGGTCCCCCGACCCATTCGCAAGCCACCATAATATCTTTCCGCGCCGATGTCGCGCTACTTGTCCTGGCGCAAAGACAGGACGTCACCGAAACGTTACGGTCGCACCTTCATCCCGAAATTTTTCAGAACCGTTGCGTGAGCTTGAGTGCAGACGCTACCGATCGAGACGACTGCGATCGTCGAGGCCACCGCGCCCGACGTTCAGGCCAAGGCGGCCGCGATCACCTTCTGGATGTGGCACCATCTGCCCTCCGACGGGGCGCGGCGACTGCTGTTCGCCGAATTCGCGATCGAGGGGCGAGTCATAGGCCTGCTCGAGGCGATCGCCGCAGCCGCATGCCGGAGGTGGCCCGATGGATCGCCGAGACTCCTCACTCCGGACGAAGTGCAGGGATCCGCGGCACTTTATTCGACGATAGAGCCTGCCTTGATGTTGGCTTTGGCTGAGGCATTGGGCAAGATGGCCACAGGCGCGGTGCTCAACGCATGGAAGCAGGCCTTCCGTTTCTTGACGGAGCGACTGGCGGTTTAGAGTTCCCCTCGGCGCCCTATGCGATGCTACCCCCCAAGGGCATCGTTTTGGTCGAGGGAAGACATGGATACCGGCCTGTCCCGCATGGGACCTCTGTGCCGGTATGGCAGCCGACCCCCACGAGGCTGCCGTGGCTGCGCAAGGCAGCGCCCATGTCGGATTTTGCAGGCGCGATGATCGATTCACGCGCCGCATGGCCGCGCGCAGGCCTTGCCGCGGCCCCTACGCGGCCTTAGCTACGGGCCATGGCCGAAGTGCCGCCCTCTCCCGCCCCCCTGATCGACGGTTTCGGCCGGCGCATCACCTATCTGCGCATTTCGGTAACCGACCGCTGCGACCTGCGCTGCCGCTATTGCATGGCGGAGGAGATGCGCTTTCTTGCGCCTTCCCGTCTGATGACGATCGACGAGATCGAGCAAATTGCGGATGCCTTTATCGCGCGCGGCGTGCGCCGGATTCGTCTGACCGGGGGTGAGCCGCTGGTGCGGCGCGGCGTCACCGATCTCGCCCGGCGCATCGGGCAGCGGCTGGGTCAAGGTCTCGACGAGCTCACGCTCACGACCAACGGCACGCGCCTTTCCGCCGAGGCAGAGGCGTTGGCCGGGGCTGGCCTGAAGCGGATCAACGTCAGCCTAGACAGTCGCGATCCCGATCGGTTCCGCCACATCACGCGTACCGGCGATCTGACCAAGGTCCTGGAGGGCATCGCCGCAGCCAAGGCAGCAGGCTTGCGCGTCAAGATCAACATGGTCGCGCTGAAGGGCCTGAATGACGCCGAGATCGAGCCGATGCTGCGCTGGTGCGCAGCCGAAGGGCATGACCTTACGCTGATCGAGACGATGCCCTTGGGTGCCGTCGAGGAGGATCGGACGGACCGTTATCTCCCGCTCGACGGAGTCCGCCGCACGCTGGAGAATCGCTACACGCTGGTGCCGCTATCCGAACGGACCGGCGGTCCCGCCCGCTATTTCCATGTTGCCGAACTCGATACCAGGATCGGTTTCATCACCCCGCTGACCGAGAATTTCTGCGCCGGATGCAACCGGGTGCGGCTGACCGCGGAGGGTCAGCTTTATCTGTGTCTCGGGCGTGACGATCAGATCGACCTGCGTGCGGCATTGCGCGAGGGCGGGCGTGCGGCGCTCGACCAGGCGCTCGACCGCGCTATGGCCGCGAAGCCCGCGCGGCACGCCTTCGCTATCGACGCCGGCGAGCCCGCCGTGACGCGCCACATGAACGTCACCGGCGGATGAGCGGCGAGCGCAAGCTTGCACTCGCGGCTTCCCCTTCGCCGCAGGCGCAGGAGGCGGCGAAGGAGCTCAGGCAGAAGTACGAATGGGTTCCACCAAGCGAAGCGGAGATTATCGTCGCGCTGGGTGGCGACGGCTTTCTATTGCAGACACTCCATTCGATGCTGGACCGGCATCGCGCGCTTCCCGTTTTCGGCATGAATCGCGGTACTGTCGGTTTCCTGATGAATGAGTGGTCGGCCGAGCTGCTGGAAAACCGGCTGCTCGCGGCCAAGCCGATCAAGGTCGCGCCGCTGCGGATGGACACGGTCACGATCGAGGGGGAGAAAATCTCGCTCGCAGCGATCAATGAAGTGTCGCTGCTGCGCGAAACGCGCCAGACTGCCTGGATCGAGGTCAGCGTCGACGATCGCGTGGTGCTGGCTGAACTTGTCGCCGACGGGGTGCTCGTGTCCACGCCTGCGGGCTCGACCGCCTACAATTTCTCCGCGCATGGGCCGATCCTGCCGCTCGAAAGCGCGCTGGTCGCGCTGACGCCGATCAGCCCGTTCCGTCCGCGCCGCTGGCGGGGCGCAATCCTGCCCGATCGCACGCGCATCCGCTTCCGCGTGCTCGATCCGATCAAACGCCCGGTCAGCGCAGTTGCGGACCAGCGCGAGGTGCGCGACGTCGCCAGCGTCGAGATCACCGTTGATCGCGGCAATCCGCTGACTTTGATGTTCGATCCCGAACATGCGCTCGATGACCGGATTGCGATGGAGCAGTTCGCGATCTGAAAAGTTCAGCTAAGCGCTTGCCACCGCGCGACGCTTTGCTATAGGCCGCGCCTTCACCGGCCGAATAGGCCTGTTCCCCGGTAGCTCAGCGGTAGAGCATCCGACTGTTAATCGGACGGTCGCTGGTTCGAATCCGGCCCGGGGAGCCACTCTGCAGTTTTGGCGATTTTAGCCCCTGTGCCGGCCTTGAGCAGCGCCTCACGCGGCAGGCTTTCCACAATGATATCAAAGGGTTTGCGGAAGCTCGCGGTTACCACTCCATCCTTGTAAGTGGAGTTCGAAAGTAGCGTCGCGAGCAGGCTTTGCTTCCGCTCCAACCCTGCCTCGGCAAACGTCCGCCTCGCGTCCCGCGCCATCGAGATCAGCGCGATTCCCTCGTCGATATATGCGTGATCGGCGTCCATCAGCCGATCAAGCTGCCGCAAGATCTGCCGCTCGTCGTTACGATAGTCGGCGGTCAGGCGGGTGAAGAGGTCATCGTCGATCTTGCCATCGACGTTGTCGATATACGCCTGCTTCATCCGCTCGCGGATATCGTCTTGATCCCTGCGCAGAGCCTCGATTCGACGGGCACGCTCGGCCTCTACGGCAGGGAGGTTTTCCTTCAACGCCTGCCCGAGCCATTCAAACATCTTCGGCGTCAGCGACACCCTGGCAATCAGATCGGTGAACTGCTCCAGCAGACGCTCCTCGCGGACATAGGGCTCCGGGCACGGACCTTTGAAATGGCTGCACCGATAGTAAATGTACTTCTGCTTCTTGATGTCGCCCACCAATGCGCATCCGCAATGGCCGCAACGAATCAGGCCCGTGAACAGGAAATTCTTGTCGTTGGCGCGCCGCCTTGGCTTGTTGCGACCGTCGAGCACCGCCTGGACCTTCTCGTACAGATCCAGGGAAATCAGCGGCTCGTGCGTGCCTTGGTAGCGCTTGCCGAGCCACTCGAACTCACCGGTGTAGATTCGTGACCGCAGAATCGCGTGAACGGTCGTGACCGAGACTGGTTTGCCGCTCCTGCGATAGACCATTCCCGTCTTTCGCGCCTTCTGACCGACCTCTTTGAGCGAGTAGCGACCGGTGGCGTAAGATTCGAAAAGCTGGATGACGGCCGGAGCCGCCTCGTCGTCGACCTCGATAATCTTCTTGCCATTCGGGCCTACGACGTTCCGGTACCCCATCGGCGCGACGGTCGGCCAGATACCCTGCTCTGCCTTCTCCAGCATGCCCTTCCGGGCTTCTTCGGATAGATTGTCGATGTAGTTCTTGGCCATCAGCACCTTGATGCCGTGCATGAACTTCTCGGATGACCGGGAATCGCGCGACAGCACGACACCCTCTTTCACGTAGTGGACGTCGATGTCGAAATCGTCGATCGTCACCCAGTCGCGGAGATTGCGATAGAGCCGATCCGTCTTCTCAACGAGGATGGTGTCGACCGCTGGATGGCGCCGGAGGTAGGCGACCATCGCGGTGAAATTTTTGCGGCCCGCCTCCTTGGCCGTCTCGACATCCACATATTCCTCGACGATCCGAATGTCGTTGTCCGCTGCATAGTTGCGCAGCAGCTTCACCTGAGAGTCGATCGAGAAGCCCTCGCGCTCCTGATCTTTCGAGGACACGCGGGCGTACAATACGGCGCGCCGCGCAACTACGGTTTCGGGCCGGCGGCCTCGGGAGGAAGAGGTTCTCGGCATAATATTCTCGCAAGCGGATCGACCGGAAACGTCGGGCCGGCCTTGGCGACCAATTTAGCCGATAAACCACGAGGAACAAAGCAAAAACGAGGACCCCTAGTCGTCTCCGACCCCGTCACGCACATTGTTCGCCGCTCCTTTCCCGGCGGCAACCCGACATGCGGCGAGGTCGCGAACGAAACTGACCATATGCTCGATGATCTCCCGGGCATCCTCGTCGGTCAGGACATGATCATAATAAGGCTGCCAGACCGCCTTGGTCTGCTCGATCAGACCGCGCGAGTAACGCGAGCGCGCGGCTTTCCCATCCACTTGACCGGCATTTTCAAGGGGGAGCGACCGCCGTCGGGCGCGAGAACGATAGACCATGGCTTCAGGAGTGAGGTGACGTTCGGCGCCGGGCGAACTCCCGATCGGCCTCCAGAAAAGCCTGAAGCATGTAGGGGATGAGATCCGGAACACCCTCGGCGTTGCCATAGGCAGCCTCATAGGCAGCAGCATAATCTTCAAGGCTGCGCTTCAGTTCGGGCGAGATGCTGATGGTCAGCTTGACCGGGGTGCGGTCCGGGAGCTTGCCCAACTTCAACGTACCCATTGAGCGTCCCCAACCTGCGCTGGATAGAAAACCAGGTCTTTGTGGACGACGAGTCTCACCGGTGCGCCAGGCCGGATTGTGATCGTCGGTTGTGCGCCTAGGTTGCGCTCGGTGAGCTTTTCCCCTGCGCGAGAGACATTGTCCTGGGTCGACATGCGGATCGCCTGAACGAGATCGCTACGGCCTGAGAGAGCCAAATCCGTGCCGACGCCAAGCAGTGTAGAGAGCGCCGCTCCTTTCAGCAGCTGCCACGTGTGCAAATCCAGCTTGTCGGCAAGGCCCGAATAGCCGCTGACATCGGTTGCCGGGACATTGTCGATCCGCAGCGAAGCGCCGTTCGGCAGGATGATGCGCTGCCACACGATCAGGGCACGCTTCTGACCGAACGCCACCACGCTGTCGTAGCTTCCGATAAGCCGCGCGCCCTGCGGCACCAGCAGGATCTGTCCGGTCGCGCTGTCATAGGTGTTTTCAGTGACCTGCGCGATCACGAGGCCGGGCAAGTCGGACCGCAGCCCTGTGATCAGGCTCGCCGCGATGACGCTGCCTGCCGACAAGGTGGAAGGCGAAGCCAAGGGAACGATCGCGTGCGGGTTGATATCGCCGTCCCGATCGGGCGTCCCAACGAACGCCATTTTGCGGCCCTGCGCATTTGGGTCGCGCTCCGGGTCGAGCGCGAGCTTGTCACTTGTCGCCACCGCGACGGGCACGACGGGTACTGCGGGTGCCTGGCTGGCCGACCCCTTGTCCTGATTCCGCTGGACGAGCAGGCCGGATGCTCGCGCGGCTTTGAGGTCTGCCAGTCGGCGTTCCTCATCGGCCGCGCGCCTCTCTTGTGCTGCCGCGGGCACCCCCTCGGTCTCGACGGCCAATTGTTGCTGGCGCTCGAGGATAGGCTTGCCCAGATCTCCCGGCAGTGGCGGCCCCAAGCGTGGCACGTCACCGTAGCTCGTCGGCGCCTTGGCCAGCGTATCGCCCGCCGGCTGGCTCTCCGGCTGTGACACGTCTTGTGGCGCTTCAAGCGAATGCGTCAGTCTGGGTTTCAGAGCAATCCAGGTCACCGCCGTCAGGCTGACCGACCCGGCCGCGGCAATCGCGATGATCGCCTTCCGCTTGAAGCGGATCGCGCGGGGCGGACGGGCGCGGATTGCAAGAGACTCGGGGTCAAGCTTCGGAGACGCGGAGAGAGTTGCTTCGGTCACGAGGCCCTCCGCTGATCGTCGTCCGCGACGCGCGTAATGCGAACCACGTCCTGATGTTTGAGGCCAAGCCTCAACTCGGCGGCATCGAACAGCCGGTCGACAACATAGAAGCGACCGTGGACGCGGTAGTTGACCAGTTCCGTGTTGCCCTTCGCATCCACCAGGAACAGCGGAGGCGCTTCGCCAACCGCGAGGCTTGGCGGGAATTCGACGAAGATCTGGCGGCCGTCATCGAAAGCACGGAGCGGCCGCCAGGTTGGCTGGTCGCCGGAGATCACATAGTTGAAATGGAGCTGATCGAGTTGGAGCCCCGAAGCAACCGGCTGCGTCGCCACCGCAGGCTCCTGCGCCGCCTTGAAGGCGATCAGCGCATCCTGCGGATAGGTCCAAGACAAGGCGACCATCGCCACATGGTCCGCGCTTGTCAGTGCGAGATGATAGGTCCGACGGTCGGTAGTTATGACGATATTGGTCGAAAGGCCGGACCCCACGGGCTTCACCAGGACGTGAGTGCGCTTGCTGTCGCCGCTGCCGCTCGACGTATCGCCAATCACCCAGCGTGCAGTGTCGCCGGCCGCGACCGCGCCGAGCGCTTCGCCCGGCTGCAGCGCGATGTCGGTCACCTGCCCCGGCGCCGCGAGCAGATGGTAGACCGCACCGTCGGCAAAAGGATAAACCTGCACGGCATTGATCGAACTCGCCGCAGTCGATTCCAGCGTCGCGGCGCGATTGGCGGCGCCGACGCGCCATTCGGCCGGAGACATCGACGGACGCCAGTGGCAGGCCGTCCGAATCGCGACTGGCTTTGGCTTCGCAGGCGACGCCACCGCGTGACCATTTGGAGCGGGCGGAACCGACGCGATCCCGGCAGCAGCGCCAGCGAAGAGGCTGATCAAAGCGAAGTCTTTCATGGCCGAGGCTCCGACTGAATGGGTTGGGTTGGCAATGCGGTGGCTGCTGAAGGCTGCCCGGACGCAGAGATCTGGCGGGACGAAGCAGCGTCCGGGGATGGCAGTGCTGCCGAGGGAGCGGTCGCCGAACCGGGTTCAATCTCCCGGCTCCAGTCGATTGCATCGACGTAGAGGCCGAGCGGATTTCGGCGCAGGATATCGGCGCTCACTGGCGGTTTGATCAGGACCGTCAGGATCCCGGTCCAGTGCGCCACGCTGGTGACAGCACCGCGTTCATAGCTCGTCTCGATCCATTTGACCTGGAAGGAGCGATCAGACGCCCTGACCACGCTGGTGACCTCGACCGACACGGTCCGTTCGCCGACCTGGCCGAATGGATCGGTTGCGCGAGCATAGGCGCCGAGGAAGATCGCCCCGCGCTTGGTCGTGAAGTCGTAGGCCGACAGCCAGTTCTGCCGCATCAGCACGGCGTCGAGCGAGACAGAACGGACGTCTCGTACGAACCGGCTTAGGAACCAGGCGATTTGGGGATCGGTCGGCTGGTAACGAGTCCCCACCGGGGCGATCGCGCGAGCTTCGCCAAGTCGGTCGACTTCGACGACGTAGGGCACGACCCTGCTCTGCTCGGCCTGCCAGAGCAGGCCGCCCGACATGAGAAGTGTCAGGCCAAGACAGCCGAACGCCATCAACCGCCAATTGCGCGCCTGCACACGTGCCGATCCGATGCGCTCGTCCCACAGCTGGCCGGCGCGTTGAAAGGGTGTCTCGGGGGCAGGCGTGCGCCCATATCTCTGCATCGCTCGTCGGAAGACCATCAGTCGTCCCTTTCCTTGATGTCTGGAGTGGCGCCGTGCCCGCCATGATCGCCCTGCTGGAGTGCGCTGGTCGCAACCTGGCGATGGTGGCGGGCGGCGGCTTCGGACTTCATCGCGCGGGCCCAACCGGGCACGTCGCGAGGGTCGGGCGCGGCGTCGGCTTTGGCTTCAGTGCCTCCGGTGATCGCGCGCCACGCGGCGGCCTGA
>Ga0207647_10001393_pt1 | contig 18564 bp, 18 predicted proteins | sample KBSCornC2_FD_184295 | JGI IMG/M metagenome (GOLD analysis project Ga0207647, IMG submission 184295) | Corn rhizosphere microbial communities from Kellogg Biological Station, Michigan, USA - C2 (SPAdes) (version 2) | ecosystem: Host-associated > Plants > Roots > Rhizosphere ... | reverse complement strand
AACGCACCAGCGCCGATGGTAGTTTGGCATTCGCCATGCAAGAGTAGGACACTGCCAGGGGCTTCAAACGAAAACCCCCGTCGAAAGACGGGGGTTTTTTTGTCGCATGGGACGTCCGTGGACAGCCGCGGGTTGCACCCTCATTCGACGATGGGCGGCTTGCCGGCGGCGACGCCATTCGTGCAACCGCCGATTGCCTCGCAGCATTGCTCCAATTGTACCCAGCAATAGGCCTGCGGTTGCCCGGTCATGGCCGTGTGAAAGCTGTCGCGATCATCGCGAAAGCGTGAAGGCAGTCGCATTTCCGACCCGCCGCAGGCGCAAGGTGCAGCAAACGATCTTCTCAAATCCAGCCGGACAACTGTCCGAGCGCGATCGATGCCAACGCGTCGGCATGCGCCGAGCCGTCATTGAGCGCCGGGATGTACCGAAAGCGGCGACCGCCATGGGTAAGGAAAGTCGCGCGGTAGCGCAGCGCCACTTCCTCGAGGGTTTCGAGGCAATCCACGGCGAAACCCGGACATGCCACATCGAGGGTGCCGAGGTCTTGGCGAGCGAGCTGCTCGAGCATCTCGTCGGTGTAAGGGCGGAGCCACGGCTGCCGGCCCAGGCGCGACTGGAACGTCACCAGCAGGTCGTCATCCTCGATCCCGAGTACGTCGCCAAGCCGGCGCGCGGTTTCGCGGCACTGGTCGGGATAGGGATCGCCGGCCGCGGCATATTTCTCGGGGATGCCATGGAAGCTCAGCAGCAACTTGTCGCCGCGTCCTTGTTCCATCCAATGGCTGCGCACGCTGCTGGCCAACGCCGCGAGATATCCGGCATCCGCGTGATAGTCATTGATGGTGCGCAGCTCGGGCGGCCAACGCAAGGTTTGCATTACCCGGTTCACGGCATCCAGCGCGGCGCCCGTGGAAGTCGCCGAATACTGCGGAAACAGCGGCAACACCAGTACGCGGCGTACGCCCGTACGCGTCAACTCGACCACCGTCCCGCGGATGGATGGTTCCCCGTAGGTCATCGCCAGCGCGGTGAGTACCTTGCCGCCCGTACGCCGCGAAATTTCCGTTCCCACGGCTTGCGCCAGCCGATCGCTGAATACCAGCAGTGGCGAACCGTCGTTCCGCCAGACCTTGGCGTACGCCTCGGCCGACCGACGGGGTCGCGTGCGCAGGATGTAGCCGTGCAGCACAGGCCACCACAGCCAGCGCGGCGACTCCACGATGCGCGGATCGGACAGGAATTCGGCAAGATAATCGCCGACGGCGTCGGCAGTGGGCGCGGCGGGCGTACCCAGGTTCAGCAGCAATACCGCCGTACGCGCATGGGCGTCGGGCTGATCCGGAAAACCGAGATAACGGGACATGCGGCGAATTCCAGTTCGTCCGAGGCGAAGGTGCGAATCTGCGCAGTCTGCCATAGCGCGGCGGCGCCGGCCGGCGGCCATGCGGCAGCGGGCTGCGGTACACTGGGCAGAAGCGGAAAGCCCGCGCCGCATCTTGCGGCGGTGGGCATGATTTCGCACGAGGTTCTTATGGGTTTTGACAGCATCTGGCATTGGCTGATCCTGCTCGTGATCGTGCTGGTGCTATTCGGTACCAGCAAGTTGACGAAGATCGGTCCCGACCTCGGCAACGCGGTGCGCGGATTCAAAAAGGCACTGGGCGGCGAAGAGGATGAAAAGAAGGCCGCCGCGTCCAGTGAAAAGCTGCAGGCCGATCCGCCGCCCGCGGCCGGGACTGCACAACAGGAACAGCGCGACTCGACCGGGTCGAAGCACGCTGAGTAGCCGGGGCGGTGCGCCGCGATGATCGAGCTCAGCTTTTCGAAGCTGCTGCTGTTGGCCATGATTGCGCTGGTGGTGTTGGGGCCGGAAAAGCTGCCCAAGGCCGCCCGCATGGCCGGCGCGATGCTGCGCCGGTTGCGGCTCGGCTGGGAAAGCGTGCGCAGCGAGGTTGAACGCGAGCTCGAGATCGAAGAGATCCGGCGTGCCGCGAAGGAAACCGCCGATCGTGCCGACGCGATGCGCAATGCCGCCGACACCGAAATCCATGTGGCACATGCGTCCGTGAACCGAACCATCGCGGAAGTCGCGAACACGGCCGACACGCCGCCGGGCGGGACGCCCGCCATCCCAAAGGAGTCGCACGATGGCGACGCCTGAGCACGATCCCGACAAGGATTCCGGTTTCGACCTCGAGCAGGGCATCTTCTCGCATCTCCTCGAGTTGCGTTCGCGCCTGATCAAGGCGATCGCCTGCGTGGTGATCGTGCTGGTGTGTTTGATTCCGTTCGCCAACCGGCTTTATACGTGGCTGGCCGAGCCGCTGGTGAAGCGCCTGCCGCACGGCGCGCATCTTATTGCCACGCAGGTTGCCAGCCCTTTCATCACGCCGTTGAAGCTGGTGTTCTACATCGCGCTGTTCGTCAGCATGCCGGTGATCGTCTACCAGCTGTGGGCGTTCGTCAGCCCCGGTCTGTATCGCCACGAAAAGCGCCTGGCGCGCCCGCTGCTGGTTGCGTCGGTATTCCTGTTCTACTGCGGCTGCGCGTTCGCGTACTTCCTGGTGCTGCCGGCGGCGTTCCGGTTTCTCACCGCGGTCACGCCCGCTGGCGTCGAGATGATGACCGACATCACGCACTATCTCGATTTCGTGATGCTGGTGTTCTTCGCGTTCGGGCTGTGCTTCGAGATCCCGGTGATCCAGGTGATCCTTGCAGCGGTCGGCGTGGTCAACCTGCAGAAGTTGAAAAGCTGGCGACGCTATGCGATTGTCGTCTGCGCCGCGATCGCGGCAATCATCACGCCGCCCGACATCACCTCGATGCTGTTGCTGTTGATCCCGATGGTGATCCTGTACGAGCTTGGCTTGGTCGCGGTGCGCTTCCTGGTGAAACCCAGACCCGCGCGCGACACGGCGGAACAGTCGTACTGATTCTTCCCGACTCGTTGTGGCGCATGGTGACCGCAGCACTACGCAAAATCGTGCATGTCGACATGGATGCGTTTTACGCATCGGTCGAACAGCGCGACGCTCCAGCACTGCGCGGGCGACCCGTGGTGGTGGCGTGGAAGGGTGTGCGTTCGGTGGTGTGCGCGGCCAGCTACGAAGCCCGCAAGTTCGGCGTGCATTCGGCGATGCCGGCCATGCGCGCTGAAAGACTGTGTCCGCATGCGGTGTTCGTGCCACCGGATTTCGTGCGCTACAAGGCGGTGTCGCGGCAGGTGCGGGAAATCTTCGCGCGGCATACGGATCTGATCGAGCCGCTGTCGCTGGACGAGGCGTATCTCGATGTCACCGAACCGAAGTCCCGCTTGGCTTCGGCAACCGCCGTGGCCGAAACGATCCGCGCTGCAATTCGCGAGGAAACCCATCTCACCGCATCGGCCGGTGTCGCGCCGAACAAGTTCCTTGCCAAGATCGCGTCGGATTTTCGCAAGCCGGACGGTTTGTTCGTGGTACGTCCGCGCGACGTGCTCGCGTTCCTCGCACCGCTGCCCGTCGAGCGCCTGCCCGGCGTCGGCAAGGTGATGCAGCGCAAACTGGCTGATCTCGCAATCGGGACGGTCGCCGATCTGCGCCGGTTCGATGCGGGCGAGCTGGAGCGCCGTTTCGGTCGCTATGGGAGGCGCCTCCATGAGTTGTCACTGGGGATCGACGAACGACCGGTCACACCGGATCGACCGACGCTGCAGATTTCATCCGAAGACACTTTCGAGCATGACCTCACGCTCGACGAACTCGCGCCCCATATCGAGCGGCTCGCCGAAAAAACCTGGGCCGCGCACCAGCGCGAGGCTTCGGGCGCGCACGGACGCGTCGCGCGCAGCGTGGTGCTGAAACTCAAGACCTCCGACTTCCGCATCCTGACACGCACCGTGACGCCATCGGAACGGCCGTCCTCCGCGCATGAGCTGACTGAAATCGCCTGTGCATTGCGCGAACGCGTGAATCTGCCGACGCGCACGCGATACCGGCTGGTGGGCGTCGGCGTCGCAGGCTTCGTCGACCGCGAGAGCTTCGAGGCACAACCGGAATTGTTTCATCGGGTTGCGTGATCGACGTGCGGGATGGCGCAATTCCGTACATGTTTCGGCCGAATTGCGGGCGAATTTACAACCTACATTTGGCTAGCATTTGCTTAACGACGACAGTGGTTGCATCGCATCCGACACTCCGACGCTTGCCGGGTGAAACATGCGCGATGCCTGCAAAATCCCGATGCGGAACCCACCCGCCGTTGCAAGATTGCTTGCGGCGTGCGCCATGCCCATGGTTCGCCACATTCCCGGGATTTTCTCGCCCGGCGTCTCAGCCCCGTCGTTGAGCACCTCGCGCCACCGGCGCACCTGATCACTTTGTTTGTGCATCCGACGCGCCCGTGGCGCGCCGGCGACGGGTGTCTGTCCCCTGCAGAAAGTCGCGATGAGCGATTCGATTCCTGGAAGGCGCGGACCGTCGGATCGATGCATCAACGCGTTGATTGGCGTTTGTTCCGCTCCATCGAACATCGGCATGCGTCTGGTTTGCACGTTTACATCCATGACACGCGGAGGCGGGCATGAAGAAGAACAAGACAATCCTGTTGCTGCTGGCGCTGCTCATGCTCGCCGCGGGCCCTGCGTGGGCCAGGGACATCACGCTGCTCAACGTGTCCTACGATCCGACTCGCGAGCTATATCAGGACATCAATCGCGCGTTCGCGGCGCAATGGAAGGCGCAGCACGGCGACAACCTCGCGATCCGGATGTCGCACGGCGGCTCCGGCACGCAGGCACGTTCGGTGGTGGACGGGCTGCCGGCCGACGTCGTCACATTGGCGCTGGCCTCCGACATCGACGCACTCGCGGATCACGGTCTGGTTGAAAAAAACTGGCAGCAGCGTTTGCCGGACAATGCGTCGCCTTACACCTCGACGATCGTGTTCCTGGTACGCAAGGGCAATCCGAAACACATCGAGGATTGGCCCGACCTGATCAAACCGGGCGTGCAGGTGATCACGCCGAACCCGAAAACCTCCGGTGGCGCGCGCTGGAATTTTCTTGCCGCGTGGGGTTACGCGCTGCAACGGCCCGACGGCAATGAAGCCAAGGCGCGCGCGTTCGTGCACGCCCTGTTCCAGCACGTGCCGGTGCTCGATACCGGCGCGCGCGGCGCCACCAACACGTTCGTCCAGCGCGGGATCGGTGACGTATTGCTGGCGTGGGAAAACGAGGCCTTCCTCGCGCAACGCGAGCTGGGCAAGGACAAGTTCGACATCGTCGTGCCTTCGATGACGATCCTGGCCGAACCGCCGGTGGCGGTGGTGGACGCCAACGTGGCGAAGGACGGCAATCGCGCGGTGGCCGAAGCTTACCTAAAGTTCCTCTACACGCCACAGGCACAGGACATCGAGGCGCGGCATTTCTATCGCCCGCGCCTCGCGGCGGTGGCCCAGAAATATGCGAGCCAGTTTCCTGCGGTGAAGACTTTCACCATCGCGCAGCTGTTCGGCGACTGGCGCAAGGCACAGGCGAAGTTCTTCGCCGACGGCGGCGTGTTCGACCAGATCGGTCCGGGCTCGCAGCCGGCCCGCTGAAACCCTGCCCGACGAGGTGTCGTGATGGCTCTCGCGAAACATCATCGTGTGTTGCCGGGATTCGGCCTGAGCACGGGTTTCACGCTTGCGTACCTCGGATTGATCGTGTTGCTGCCGTTGGCGGCGCTGGCCTGGAAGGCTTCAGGAATCGGCATTGCCGGCCTGCTGCAACTGCTCGCCGCACCACGCACGCAAGCGGCGTTGAAGCTCAGCTTCGGCGGCGCCCTCGCAGCTTCGTCGATCAATACGGTATTCGGATTGCTGGTGGCGTGGGTGCTGGTGCGCTACCGCTTCCCCGGACGGCGCCTGCTGGATGCATTGGTCGACCTGCCGTTCGCCTTGCCGACCGCGGTCGCGGGCATCGCGCTGACCGCGTTGTACGCGCCGAACGGCTGGCTGGGGCACGCATTCGACGCGTTCGGCATGCAGGTTGCGTACACGCAGCTCGGCGTCGGCATCGCGATGGTGTTCGTCGGATTCCCGTTCGTGGTGCGCACGCTGCAACCAGTGCTGGAGTCGCTGGACCGCGACATGGAGGAAGCCGCCGAGAGCCTGGGCGCGCGTCGTTCACAAGTCTTCGCCCGCGTGATCCTGCCGGTACTGGTTCCGGCGTTGCTCACCGGTTTCGCGTTGGCGCTGGCGCGCGCGGTGGGCGAGTATGGCTCGGTGATCTTCATCGCCGGCAACATGCCGATGCGTACCGAGATCGCGCCGCTGTTGATCGTGCAGAAACTGGAACAGTTCGACTACGCGGGCGCGGCGGCATTGGGCGTGGTGATGCTGGGCTTTTCTTTCGTGATGCTGGTGGCGCTGTCGTTGCTGCAGCGCTGGAATCGGCGCTGGGCGGAGGCCACGCCATGAATGCCGTGGTCCTGCCACGTACCTCGATCTGGCCGCGGCGGTGGCAGCGCACGCTGCTGATCCTGATCGCCGTCGCCTTCATGCTGGTGTTCCTGCTGTTGCCGCTGGCGGTGGTGTTCACCGAAGCGCTGGCCAAGGGCGTGCAAACATTTTTCGTAGCAGTCACGCAGCCTGAAGCACGGTCGTCGATCCGCCTGACCCTGCTGGTTGCCGCGATGGTGGTGCCAATGAACATCGTGTTCGGCATCGCCGCAGCGTGGGCCGTGGCGCGTTTCGAGTTCCGTGGCAAAGCTTTGCTCGGCGCACTGATCGACTTGCCCTTTTCGGTATCGCCGGTGATCGCGGGCTTGATTTACGTGCTGCTGTTCGGCGCGCAGGGGTGGTTCGGTCCGTGGCTGAACGCGCACGGCATCCGGATCATCTTCGCCGTGCCCGGCCTGGTGCTGGCGTCGGTGTTCGTCACCCTGCCGTTCGTCGCGCGCGAACTGATCCCGCTGATGCAGGCGCAAGGCAGTGAGGACGAGGAAGCGGCGCGGGTGCTCGGTGCCAATGGGTGGCAGATGTTCTTCCGCGTGACGCTGCCGAACATCCGTTGGGCGTTGTTGTACGGCGTGCTGTTGTGCAACGCCCGTGCGATGGGCGAATTCGGAGCGGTATCGGTGGTGTCCGGCCACATCCGTGGGCTCACCACCACGATGCCGCTGGAGGTGGAGATGCGCTATAACGAATACGATTACGCCGGCGCGTTTGCCGTGGCCTCACTGCTGGCGTTGCTGGCGTTGCTGACGCTGGCGATCAAGACGGCGCTTGAATGGCGGTACGGCGACGACCTCGCCGCCCACGCGCCGGGCGGACATTGAGGCGCACGCGCATGACGCTCGAACTTTCGCATCTCACCCGCCGTTTCACGGATTATCCGGCGCTGGACGATGTCAGCCTGGAAATTCCGCCAGGCGAATTCCTTGCGCTGCTCGGGCCGTCCGGCTCCGGAAAGACCACGCTGCTGCGCATCCTCGCGGGACTCGATTACCCCGAATCCGGCAGCGTGCGTCGGGAAGGCCGCGACCTGCTGGCGCTCGACGCCCGCCGTCGCAAGGTGGGATTGGTGTTCCAGCACTATGCCTTGTTCCGGCACCTGACCGTCGCCGACAACGTGGCATTCGGATTGCGCGTGCGGCCCTGGCGAACGCGTCCGAAGCGCGCCGACATCGCGGCGCGTGTCGAGCGCCTGCTGCGACGTGTGCAACTGCAGGACATGGCCACGCGTTATCCCGCGCAGCTTTCCGGCGGCCAGCGCCAGCGCGTCGCGTTGGCGCGTGCACTGGCGGTTGAACCCGATCTGTTGCTGCTCGACGAACCGTTCGGTGCGCTCGACGCCCAGGTACGGGTGAGCCTGCGCCGCTGGCTGCGCGAGCTGCACGACGAGTTCGGCCTGACCACCGTGTTCGTCACCCACGACCAGGAAGAGGCATTGGAGTTGGCCGATCGTGTCGTGGTGATGAATCGCGGCCGGATCGAACAGATCGGCACCCCCGAGGCGATCTACCACGATCCGGCCACACCGTTCGTCTGCGAGTTCATCGGCAAGGCCAACCGGATCGCCGCGCGTTGCGAAGGCGGAGAGCTCGTGGCCGGAGGCCTGGTACTCGGTGCCGATCCCTGGGATGGACGCCACGACTCGGCCATTGTTTACATTCGCCCCGAACAATTCGTCGTTGCCGAGCCGGACGAGGGCGAAAGTTGGCCGGTGTGCGTGCGCCATGCATTTCGCGCGGGTGGCACGGTGCATCTGACACTGGATGCGGCGGCGCTTGGCCAGGTCCTGGAAATGGATGTCTTCGATGGCGAGCGGCCGCACGGCGCATGGCATCATGGCGCTTGCTTGCGGATACGTCCGCGCCATGTCACCGTCTTCCCCGATGGAATCGGGCCGGCGGCTGCGCTGACTCGCGAACCCCGGGTCGTTGCGCCAGCCACGCACCCCGTGGCCTCCGGGCCGTGATCGACCCCATGGGGAGAACCGTGCGCAAGTCGAGAATCTGGTTGGTACTGCTGCTGTCGCCGATCGCGATCACCGCGCGCGCCAGCGACGACTGGCCCACGCACTATGCGTTCGGGAATGGCGTCGACGTCGGCCTCAAGGGGCTGCTGCAGTACGACAGCAATGATTTCGGCAACGATCGGCTGCCGGGTGGCATGCACGTTTTCGACGATGCGCATGACTGGCGGCGCAAGGAATTCAATCTCTACGTGAACAAAAGCGGCGTGTTCGAAATCAATGCGGGCTACGATTTCCAGGCGCGCGCGTGGGTGGACAACTACCTCGCCGTGGAAACGCCGGCCGGGCGTTTTCGGGCCGGACAGTTCAAGACGCCGGTCGGTTGGGAGGACGGCAACACGTCGACAGGTGCGACGTTGTTCCTCGAACGTGCGCTGCCGGAACAGGCGGTGCACGAGGGACGCCGCGTCGGCCTGGAGTGGCAACGGGGCATCACTTCGAAGTGGCTGCTGCAGGCGGTGTGGTTCGCACGCGGCGACCTCAACGCCGACGCCGACGGCACCACCATCGCAGGTCGCGCGGTATTCACGCCGGTGCGTAGCACCGATGCCGTCGTGCACCTGGGCGTGTCAGCGTCGCGCGAGGAAAGAGATGACGGGACCGCACGCGTGCGGGTGCGGCCCGAAGTGGCACTGACGCCGGTGCGGCTGGTCGACACGGGCACCTTGCAAGGCGTCGATCACGTCGACCGCGTGGGGGTGGAGGCCGGCTGGCTGCGCGGTCCGCTGTTGCTGCAGGGTGAATACCTGAGCTTGCGCGCGCATCGCCCGGCGATGTCGGACTTCACCAGCCAAGGCGGTTATGTCACGGCGGCATGGCTGTTGACCGGCGAAGCGCACGGTTACAAGGGCAGCGGGTTCGCCAATCCGGTGCCGGCACATGCCTGGGGCGCGGTGGAACTGGCGCTGCGCTTTTCCACCCTGGACCTCGACAGCGGCAGCGTCACCGGCGGCCGCGAACACGACTGGACACTGGGCCTGAACTGGTATCTCGGCAAGCACTTCAAGTTGCAGGCCAACTACATCCGCGCCTTCAGCGATTGTGGCGACCTGGACATCGATCCCCGCATCTTTGCGCTGCGCGCGCAACTCGCGTTTTGATGCGGGCCGCCAGCGTGGTTGTCACCGTGAGGTCGGAAGTCCGTTTGTGGGCCTCTGTCCTGCCGCTTTCGGCGTACGGTTACGCACGCGCTTCGTACCACTTGCGCGAGCGGTTGACGACCCGCACCACCGACAGCATGACCGGTACTTCGATCAAAACACCCACCACGGTCGCCAACGCTGCGCCCGAGTGCACGCCAAACAGCCCCACTGCGGTTGCCACTGCCAGTTCAAAGAAGTTGCTGGCGCCGATCAGTGCGGAAGGCCCGGCAACACAATACGGCACACCCAGCCTGCGGTTGAGCCAATAGGCCAGACCGGAGTTGAAGTAGACCTGGATCAGGATCGGCACCGCGAGCATGCCGATCACGGCGGGCTGGGCCACGATCTGCGTGCCCTGGAAGCCGAACAGGAGCACCAATGTCGCCAGCAACGCCGCCAGCGATACCGGCCCCAGACGCTTCAGCACGGCCTGCAACCGCAAAGCGCCACCCCGCGACAGCAACCAGCGTCGCAACCCCAGGCTGAAGATGACCGGCACCACGATGTACAGCAGTACCGAGAGGAGCAACGTATCCCACGGTACGCTGATCGATGAAATGCCCAGCAGCAGAGCAACGATCGGCGCGAAGGCGAACACCATGATGGCGTCGTTCAACGCCACCTGGCTCAACGTGAAGTGCGGCTCACCATTACAGAGGTTGCTCCACACGAACACCATCGCCGTGCACGGTGCGGCGGCCAGCAGGATCAATCCGGCAATATAGGAGTCGAGTTGTGCCGCCGGCAGATACGCCGCAAACACGTGGCGGATGAAGATCCAACCCAGCAGCGCCATCGAAAACGGCTTGACGGCCCAGTTGATGAACAGCGTGATGCCGATGCCCTTCCAGTGTTGGCGCACGCCTGCCAGTGCATGGAAATCGATCTTGAGCAACATCGGCACGATCATCAGCCAGATCAGCACGGCAACCGGCAGGTTGACCTGGGCTGCTTCCACGCCGCCCAGTGTCGCGAAGGTGCCGGGGAACAGATGGCCGAGCAATGTGCCGACGGCGATGCACGCCAGCACCCAAACTGTCAGATAACGCTCGAAGATGCCAATCGATGCAATGGGTGGCGCGGCTTCCGCGGCAGCAGGGGTGCCGACCATCGGTACATTCATGCGCGGGGCTCCATACCCATGCGGCCGATTTCCTGCAGGGAGTCTCGCGCTTTCGGGCCGGCAAGCTGCTCGTCGGGAAGCGCCACCATCGCTTCGACGCGCTTGCGCAGCAGTTCCGCCGCATCGCGATACGCCGCGCGGCGCTGCGATTCATCGCCAGCGACGATGGCCGGATCAGGCACGCCCCAGTGCGCCGTGACCGGCGATCCGAACCAAACCGGGCAGGTTTCGCCCGCGGCGTTGTCGCAAACGGTGATCACGAAGTCCATGGTCGGCGCGCCTTCTCTGGCAAACTCATCCCATGATTTGCTGCGCAGACGCTCGGCGGGGTAGCCGAGGCTCGTCGCAAACGCAGCCGCCATCGGCTGTACCCGTCCCGTGGCGCGGCTGCCTGCGCTGAATGTTTCGAAGCGGCCATGGCCGAGCACGTTCAACAACGCCTCGGCCATGATGCTGCGGGCCGAATTGCCGGTGCACAGGAACAGCACGCGGTACAGATGCGGGTACGTCATGTGTTGGCGTCATGCAGCCTGCGATTTCGCCCCCCGCAGCAGGAGGATTGAGGACCACAACACGCTTCCGACTTGGTGGACTCGGACTGCGCGACGAGCGCCGAATAGGTCGTGGCCTCACCGTGGGTGTGGAAGGTTTCCCAGCGCACGCCCTGCGGGTCCTCGGCCCAATACTTGTCGGAATGGGCGTAACAGCAGGTCGTGCCGTGCTCGGCCAGCGCAACCGCATCGGCTGAGGCCAGGCGTCCACCGATGGCTTCGAGCTCGGTTCCGTCCTCCGCCTGCAAGCCAAGATGGTCCACGCCCGCGGCACGATCCCGCTGCGAGATGGCGAAATTGACGCGGGGGTCGTCCAGCATCCATTTGGCGTAATCGGGCTTGTGCACGGTTGGCGCACTGCCGAACAAGATGGAATAGAAGCGGATGCTGGCATCCAGATCGTTGACATTGACGTGAACGTGAAAACGTTTCATCAAGATGATCTCCGTTTGGGGTTGGGTGCACACACGGGTGCGCAGGAAGCGGTCTCATCGCCGCAGCACTTTTCGGTGAGGAAACCGAGCAACGCGTTCATGCGCGTGTAATCGGCACGACAACGGATCGAGCGGCCTTCACGTACATCGCGCACGAGTCCAGCGTGGCGCAGGACATTGAGATGGCTGGTGAGCGTGGGCGCCGGCAGCTTGAGTCGGTCGCCGATTTCACCGACGGCCAGCCCTTCGGGACCGGCCTGCACCAGCAGGCGGTAGGTTGCCAGCCGGGTGTCATGGGCCAGTGCTTTCAGGGCCTCGACGGCCATTGTCTGTTTCATAATTTGGAAAATATAAAACTATTTGTTGCGTTGTCAAGCGACACGGTGCTGCCAGGAAAGTAGATGTTCGCGCCTAAGCCCTTTAAGCCGAACCCGTGTAGTGGACGGCTTGGTCCGATGGAAACCCCAATCGCGCACCAAGACCCCCGAAAGCGGCCAGTCGTGACTGGCCGGAACGGGTTGCACTGCGCCAGCCCGGAATCATCGATGCCACTGATGTGTTGGCGCCTTCTTATCTGGCCTTGGCGCACCATCGAAGTCCCAACTGGAGATTTCGACGGGACCCCAGCAACGACAACCTTGGAACAAGGGCAAGCTCGTTGGCCAGAAGGCTCCCCTCAAGCTGCGTGATATCTGGGCGATTCGCATTCGCCTGCAATTGCGGCAGAGCACTCGCGATTTGGCGCTGTTCAACCTGGCCATCGATTCCAAGCTCCGCGCCTGTATCTGGTGAAGCTTCGCGTTCTCGATGTAGCCCACGGTGCCAAGTCGCACCGCGAGCCGTGGTCATGCAGCAGAAGACCAAGCGACCGGTCCAGTTCGAGATCACTGACCTGACGCGCCAGTCAATCCACGAGTGGATCGACGAGGCACATCTCCGTCACGATGCGTTTCTGTTCCCAAGCCGCGTTCGTGCCTCGCCGCATCTTTTCACCCCGCGAGTACGCGAGGATCATTCACCGATGGGTCGCCGAGATCGGCCTGGATGGTGCGGCCTACGGCATCGGCGCACCAAGAACCTCCGGGCCGTGCAGTTGCTGCTCGGGCATACCAAACTGGAAAGTACGGTCCGCTACCTCGGCACCCAGGTCGACGACGCTTTGGAAATGACCGAGCAGACTGAAGTCTGACAGAGACATTGGTCGGCTGCGGCTGCGGCTACGGTCGCGGTCCGGCCAACTCCGGTGGGTCGAGCGTACAAGTAGCCATCCCCGGAGCGGCCATTCGCAGCGTGCGAACCCGCTTGCGGTGGTTCGAACAGCCGATTTCGTTCTGCCACAGAACCTTCCATACGCACCATGGGCAACCACGTCCCCGTCTTGACCAGCCGCCCTTGGAAATGGGGCTAGAATTCTCGGCATCTGCGGTAGGTCGGGGGATCATGACACCGCAAGCACTTTGTCCAAGGCGCAAGATCGTTTACTGAACCGAGGTTCCACCTGTGCCAAAGCGAATTGACGTAGCAGCCATTGCTCCGGTGATCGGCACGCTGTACCCAACTCCGTTTGATCAACCTTGCCGGGCGCGTGAGCGGCGGAAGCTGGGGGACGCTGCAGGTCTGCAACAATTTGGCGTCAACCTTCTCCGCCTGCCGCCGGGCGCGTGGTCCAGCCAGCGTCACTGGCACACCACTTCGGACGAATTGGTCTACGTGATCTCCGGTGAGGTAACAATGGTGACTGATTCAGGAGATGAAGTCTTGCGCCCAGGAGATGCTGCGGGGTTCAGGGCGGGCGATCCCGATGGCCATTGTCTGCAGAATCGTTCGACCGTCGATGCTTTCGTGCTGGAGATCGGAACGCGAGACTTGGATGATGTGGGCTACTACCCGGATATAGACATGATCGCGCCGGCGCGCGGAAAGCCGGCTGTGTACACGCACCACGACGGAAGCCCTTACGAAAACATACGACGCCGAGGCCCTGCAGATAGTTAGGAAGGATTAACGGGCGGTTCTCGATCGAAGAATCGTAGCGGCAAGTTTGAAGTGCACAATTGATCAGCCATCCCGTAAGCGAGTGCCTTCGAGGCACCACTTAACTCAAACGTTCTCGGTCTTCTCAAAAGCTGCCAGCCACGGGCGGCAGGAGCGGGGCGATGATCGTCCGTTGGAGGTCGCGCGCGCCGCGCTCATGGGCCGCTGTCGGCCAAGAGCGGAACTCTGAACGAACACGGCAATTGACCGCTGTCGGGTAGCCGTATCGCCGCAGCGAGCAAATTCGACTGCGGTCTACCTGGCCACCCAAGGTGTTGCAGCTGCCCGGTGACTGACTTGGGTTTTGGGAATGTCGATCCGGAACGTATTCCCGAACTTGCCGCAGGGCGTTGCACGTTATCGGTCAACGCCGGATTTTCGAGGCGCAGGAACATTGCTTGCACCTTATCCCGGCGGGTTGCGTTCGTGTCTTGCGGTGCTGGGTTAAGCAGTGCCAATACAGCCTGCAGCTTCGCCGGCTATCCTGCGACGTCAGCAGAACGAGCGCCAGGAAATGGCATGGACGCCTCCGGGCATGGCCGCCCTGCCGGCAAAATCACGGTTTGCGCGATGCGGCGTATGCCGCGACCGCGATCATGTCCTGCAACGTCAGGTGCGAAGCCTCCAACCGCATCGGCGCGGCGGCGTCATTGGCGCGCCCGCCCGTGCGGAACAGGATCAACTGACGCACGATGTACGTTGGCGAGCGGCCCGCGAGGGGCGGAGTGTTGCCGGCACCATGCAAGGTGGGCCCGTGGCACGCCTCGCATGCCTGCACCTTGCCCGTGCCTTTCGATGCAATCATCCCGCCGCGCGCGATGCTGCCGGGCGGCACGTACGCCACGAACCCGAAACGCGTATCGCGAAGTTCCGTACGCGCAATGTCGGTGGACGTCTCGATGATGCGGTCGCCGATCGGTTCGCGTTTTCCGTCCGCGTCCGGCACCAGCATCCAGTGCGCGACGTGCGTCTTCGGCACGGTGGCGGTTTCGATCACGCGCGTCCACGGTTTGTAGTGCAGGCCCGAAAAATATTCGGCGGCGAGTTTCAGGTCGGCGTCGCTCACGTTGCGTGCTTCGGCCGGCATGAAGCGTGCCGTCTCCGGGCGTCCGCTGACGCGCTCGCCACTGCGGAACGCGCGCACCTGCTCGACGATGTACGCAGCCGCAAGGCCCGCAAGCGCCGCGTTCTCCGGTCGCCCCTGCCCGTTCGGCAGGTGGCAGTAGGCGCAGGCCCAGGCAGCGCCACTCCCGTGCGCGACGATGTTCGGCATCGGCGGATGATCCTGCGGAAACCAGTCCGGCGCACCGAACATGTCGTCATAGTCGGCGAGCGTGTAGCTGCGTGCGCTGCCCGGCACATGCAACGACTTGTGCATGTCCGGCTTGCGTGCATCGGGATCGGGCGGCGGGTTCAGAGGAAAGGCCCAGGCCATCGCGGCACGGATTTCGGTATCGGGATGGATCGGCAGAGCCTGCGCGAATGCCGAAGCGCACACGATGGCAAACGAGATCCCCGCCAAAAACAATGCAGGTTTGTGCATGGGTGCGTCCTGTTTCAGGTTCAGGGCTCACGGGAGGCGGCATAGGCCGCAACATCGATCATGTCTTTCAGGGTCAGTCGCGAGGCCTCCAGCCGCATCGGGGCGGCGCCGGGGTTGGTGCGCTGGCCCAGTCGAAACCGGATCAGCTCGCGAACGATGTAGGTCGGCGAACGGCCTGCAAGCGGTGGAATGCCTCCGACGCCCCGCAATGTCGGCCCGTGGCAGGACTCGCACGGTAATGCGTTGCTGGTGCCTTTTGACGCAACCACGGCTCCATGCATGATGCTGCCCGGCGGCACCCAGGCGATATTTTCGACGCGAGAGTCGCCGACGATGTGAGACTCGATATCGGTCGATGTTTCGACGATGCGCTCGCCGATGGGTTCGCGCGCGCCGTTCCGGTTAGGAACCAGGACGAAGTCGACCCAATGCGTTTTCGGCACCGTCGCGGCTTCGATCACCCGCGTACGCGGCTTGTAAGCCAGGTTCGAGAAGTAGCTCGACGCAAGGTCCATATCCGCGTCATTGACTGCCCGCGCCTCCCGGATCATCACCAATGGCGTGCTGCGCGCACCCTGCCGGAATGCCGTGATCTGTTCGATGATGTACGCCTTGGGCAACCCCGCGATGGCTGGCGAAGTGATGTCGCCCTGACCGTCCGGCATATGGCAATCCGCGCACGGCAACGGGAACCCCGATTGGCCGTGCATCACGATCCGCGGCGCAGGTGGATGATCATCAGGAAACCAGTCCCGAAAGGAATCGTCCGCGTCAAGCTGGGCCCGTGTGTAACTTTGCGTACTGCCGGGCACGTGCACGACCTCGTTCGGTTGCGGCTTTGGCTTCCGCGCCGCCCGCGGCGCGCTAGGGTCCGGCGAATGCGCTTTCGGGAACACCCATGCCATTGCTGCACGGATTTCCGCATCCGGCGACAGCGGAGCGGTTTGCGCATACGCGAATTCGCAAGAAGCGAAGACCAGGATGGCCGCACCGAGCAACATTGCCGGCATCGTCGATCTGCCCATGTGCATCGTTTCGCCCCTTCAATGCATGTCGGAAAATCTGGTCGGCTGCAGCTGGTACCGCTTCGACTCCCGCTCGACGCTCATCTCGTTGCCGCCGTGTCCGGCCGATACGGCAGGCCCAACTTCGCCAGCGCCGCCTTGAAGCGTGGATCGTCGCGAATCGGATCGAACGTGGGCAGGCGCAACCAGCGCACGCCATTGAAGCGCTGGCCAACCGGCGCGGTCCGCACCCACGTTTGCAGGCTGGCGAGCGCCTGGTCGCCTGCGCCCAGCTGGCTGTACCAGAAAGCCCTGGAGAGATCGTCCAGCTTGGCGATCTGCACGCGGTCGATGCCGACAACGCGCTTCAGCGCTTCGGGCCGCAACGCCGGATTCTTGCAGGCGCGCAGCAATACCTCGATCGTTGCCGGGTCTTGCCCTGCCTGCAACGCGGCGGCGCGGCCGATTTTCAGGGCTTCGTCATCGTGGCCTTCATACAAATTGGTCAGGGCAAGATGGAAGCGCGCAGAGGCATAGTCCGGCGTCTGCTCCAGCACCTTCTCGAATTCGGCCGCGGCTTCCGGATAGCGGTGTTGGATGACCAGTTCGAATCCCAGCATGTAGCGCGGATTGGGCGCCAAGGGATCCAGCGAGATCGCGCTGCGTTCCTGTTGCAGCATCGCATCGGAGGCGCCGACCGCGTTCAGCAGTTGTGCGTACTGGTTGCGGATTTCCGACGAACCGGGGTTCAACGCCAGCGCCCTGCGGTATTCGCGGTCGGCGGATGCATAGTCCAGCTTGTCCCGCAGCACGTTGGCGAGTGCCGCGTGCGCCTCGCCGGATTGCGGATCGAGCGCCAGCGCGCGCCGGGCCGACTGTTCCGCCGAGGCCAGCGAGCCGGGCCACTCCGCCAGTTCGTACCAGGGCAGCAGTTCGTAAGCCTGCGACAGCGCCGCCCAGGCACTGGCGTAGTCCGGATCGCGCGCGGTTGCCTGTTGCAGCAACAGCACGGCGTCCTTGAGCGCCGGGCCGCGACGGGCGATCGCGGCGATGGCGCGCAGATAAAGATCGTGCGCACGCGGATCGATTCGCGTCTGCGCCACAAGCGCCCGGTTGTCGCCACCGACCAGTTGCACCCTCAGCTTGTCTGCGATGGCTTTGGAGATTTCATCCTCGACGGCGAAGATGCTGGTCAGCTTGCGGTCGTACTTCTCGCTCCATAGGTGATAGCCGGTGCGCGTGTCGATCAACTGCGCGGTGATCCGCACCTCGTCGCCGGATCGCTGCACGCTGCCTTCCAGCACCGTCGCCACGTCCAGCACCTCGCCCACCTTGCGCAAGTCCTCTTCCTTGCCCTTGAACGCGAAGGCCGAAGTGCGCGCGGCGACCTTCAGCTTCGGTACCTGCGCCAGCGCATTCAATATTTCCTCGGTGATGCCGTCGCTGAAATAGTCGTTCTTCGGATCCCCGCTCATGTTCACGAACGGCAGCACGGCGATGGACTTTGCAGGCACTTTCGCCAGATCGGCAGCAATGGCTTCGGTATCCCGCGACTGGGCGTGCCCGCTTGCGCTGCGATCCAGCACGAACTGGTTGGTGATCAGCAGCACCACCGCGAGCGCCAGCACCGCGATGATCCACTTGTCCAGCTTGCGGCCGGTGGAGCGTGCTATGGAATCGTCCGGCGCAATCTCGCTTTCACGTTTCAAACCCTGCGGCGTCAGCTCGTAGAACCACGCGAATGCGATCCAGAACGGGAAACCCACGGCGGCGGCGACCAGGAACCAGCGCGTGATCCACTCCGGTGCACCGACCACGGGTGCCAACTGCGCAATGCCCTGTGCCAGCGCCCATACCGCACCCGCGTACAGCACGCCCGCGCGCAGCACGTTGCGGCGTTTCAGTTCGGCGAGGATCGAGGTTCTCATGATCACGGAAGACCCGCATCCTTCGGCCGGTAGGGCAAGCCCATTTTCCTCACTATCGCCTTGAAGCGCGGATCATTGCGGACCGGATCGAAGGCCGGCATCCAAACGACCCCTTCATTGACGCCCCCGCCGCGCGCCGCAAATCGCTCCAGTGACGCGAGTGCGCTTTCGTTTGCCCCCAGCGCCGCCAGCCATTCGCCAGTCGCGGCGTGATCGGCATCCCTCCGCCCGGCGGCGTACGACTCGATGGCGCGCGCCGCCGCCGCGCGCTGGGCGGGATTGGAAATGCCCCTCTCCAGCACCCG
>Ga0207647_10001392_pt1 | contig 18577 bp, 11 predicted proteins | sample KBSCornC2_FD_184295 | JGI IMG/M metagenome (GOLD analysis project Ga0207647, IMG submission 184295) | Corn rhizosphere microbial communities from Kellogg Biological Station, Michigan, USA - C2 (SPAdes) (version 2) | ecosystem: Host-associated > Plants > Roots > Rhizosphere ... | reverse complement strand
GGGAAGACGGCTTCAGCGATCAGCGAGGGCAGGTTCGTCCAACAGCTCGATCCAGTGATGGACAGGCACCGCTGACACGCTGCCAAGATGCAACTGGCAGCCGACGTTGGCGGTGGCGATGACGGCGGGATGGCCTTCCTGAAGCGCGTCGAGCTTGTTGCGGAGCAACGGCTCCGAAAGTTTCTTCTGCAGCAGCGAATAGGTACCGGCCGAGCCGCAGCAGAGATGGCTGTCGCGCACCGGCATGAGTTCGAATCCCGCCGTACGCAAAATCCGCTCTACCACGCCGACGATTTTCTGGCCGTGCTGCAGCGTGCACGGCGAATGCCAGGCGATACGGCGGCCTTGGCCGACGCCTGCGAAGGCTTGCAGATCCTCATGCGCCAGCATCTCGCTCAGGTCGCACGTCAGCTCGGAAACCTTCGCCGCCTTCATCGCGTAGTCGGGGTCCTCGCGCAACAGATGGCCATACTCGCGCACCATCGCCCCGCAACCGCTGGCGGTCATCACCAAGGCTTCGGTGCCCGCTTCGATGTGCGGCCACCACGCGTCGATGTTGCGGCGCATGAATGCCCGCGTTTCTTCGGGCGCGGTGAGATGATGGCTGATGGCGCCGCAGCAGCCGGCATGTTCGGGACGTATCAGTTCGATGCCGAGTTTCGCCAGCACGCGTGCCGCCGCCGCATTGGTCGCGGGGGCGGCGACCGACTGAACGCAACCATCGAGCACCAGCATCTTGCGCTTGAACCCCCGGTTCGCGGGCCAGGATGCGGCGGACGAGCGCCGTGGTGTCTTGCACATGCCGCCCGACCACGCTTGCGGAGCAATCCGGCCGAGCTGATAGAAAAAGCCGAAGCGTTTCGGATACGGCACGATGGTGCGCAACAGACGACGCGTGATGCGTTCGACGAGCGGCCGCTGAACCCGGACATCGACCGCGGCGCGGCCGATGTCCAGGAGCCGTCCATAACGGACGCCGGACGGGCAGGTGGTCTCGCAGGCGCGGCAGGTCAGGCAGCGATCGAGGTGCAATTGGGTGCTGCGGCTCGGCACCTCGCCCTCGAGCACCATTTTCATCAGGTAGATGCGGCCGCGGGGTCCATCCAGTTCGTCGCCCACCAGTTGATACGTCGGGCAGGTCGCCGTGCAAAAACCGCAATGCACGCAGGCGCGCAGGATTTCCTCGGCCTCGCGACCTTCGGCGGTGTCCTTGAATGGTGCGGCAATGTTGGTCTGCATCGGAAATCGGATTCGCTCAACGAAGAGTTTTCGGCACGCTCTCAGAATTCTGCGTACATGCGTCCGCGATTGAAAATGTCATGCGGATCCATCGCCGCCTTGATGCGCTTGTGGAGTTGCATCAGCGGTTCGGGCAACGGGTGCCACGGTGAGTCCGGGCGGGCTGGACTTCGAAACAGCATCGCGTGACCGCCGTGTTCTGCTGCGGTGGCGCGAATGGTCGCGGCAGGGGCGTCGCTCTTCAGCCAGTGCAACGCGCCACCCCATTCGATCACCTGTTCGCCCGGCAAATCGAGTGGTGCCGCCGGCGGCAGGGAGATGCGCCACAGCTGTGTTTCACCAGCAAAGAACGGTCGCCGTTGCTCACGAACCTCCAGCCAGAACGTGTCTGCGTCTTCCAGCACTTCACCGCCGATGGTCACACGAGCTTCTGCAAGCGCACTTGATGTACCCGACAGGCGCACGTAGAGGTGTTCGTCTTCAATGCACGAGGCGGAAATCGGCAGCGGTGCAGCCGCCCAGCGACACAGGTTTTCGATTGCCGCACGCGGCGCCAGTGACTGCACCAGCGTGAGGGTTTCGCGCGGCCGTGGCAGCACCTTCAGACTGATGTCCAGGATCACGCCCAGCGTGCCCATTGCGCCCGTGACGAGGCGCGACAAATCGTAGCCGGCGACGTTCTTCATGACCTCGCCGCCGAAGCGCAGGATCTCGCCGCGTCCGTTGACGATGCGCGTGCCGAGCACGAAATCGCGCGCGGCCCCCGCGTAGGCGCGGCGCGGACCGGAAAGGTTCGCCGCGATCGTCCCGCCGAGGGTGGCCGCGGCGCCGAAATGCGGCGGCTCGAACGCGAACATCTGGCCCTGTTCGGCCAGCAACGTTTCGAGTTCGGACAGCGGCGTGCCGGCCCGCGCGGTGAGGACCAGTTCTTCGGGATGGTAGTCGACGACGCCGCGATGATCGCCGAGCGCCAACGGTTCGCCTTGCACCTCACGGCCGAGGAAGTGCTTGGTGCCGCCACCTACGATCGCCAGCGGGGCCTGCCGTTCGATCGCGTCGATCACGCGCGCCCGGACGTCCGTGCTTGCATCGTGCGGCATGGTCAAAACCGTTCCAGTTCCGGAAACGGCAATTCGCCAGCGTGGACGTGCAGGCCGCCGTATTCGGCGCAGCGTTTCAGCAGCGGCACGGCCTTGCCGGGATTGAGCAGGCCCTTGGGATCGAACGCCGCCTTGATCGCGTGGAATTGCGTCAGTTCGGCGGAGGAAAACTGGTCGCACATCTGGTTGATCTTCTCGACGCCGACGCCGTGCTCGCCGGTGATGGTGCCGCCCACCTCGACGCACAGCCTGAGGATTTCGCCACCGAGTTTTTCGACCCGTTCGAGTTCGCCCGGGCGGCTCGCGTCGTACAGGATCATCGGGTGCAGGTTGCCGTCGCCGGCGTGGAACACATTGGCGACGGCCAATTCGTGCTTGCGCCCCAATTCCTGGATGCGCCGCAGCACGCGCGGCAGGTGCTTGCGCGGAATGGTGCCATCCGTGCAGTAGTAGTCGGGCGAAATCCGGCCCATCGCGGGAAACGCCATCTTGCGCCCGGCCCAAAATTTCGCGCGCTCCGTTTCATCGCGCGACACCCGCGTCGCGCTGGCACCGCAGTGCGCCATGATGGCGCTTACCTGGTCGATATCGTCGGCGACGGATTCGGCAGTGCCGTCGAGTTCGCACAGCAGGATCGCCGCGGCGTCAACCGGATAACCGCTGTGGACGAAAGCCTCGGCGGCGCGGATCGCCGGGTTGTCCATCATCTCCAGTCCCGCCGGCACGATGCCGGCGGCGATCACCGCGCCCACCGCGGCGCCCGCGTGTTCCACGTCGTCGAACGCCGCCAGCACGACGCGCGCGGTTTCCGGCTTCGGAATCAGCTTGACGGTGACTTCGACGATCACGCCGAGCATGCCCTCCGAACCGGTCGCGAGCGCAAGCAGATCGAAACCCGGCGCATCCGGCGCATCGGCGCCGAAGGTCAGCAGCTCGCCATCCATCGTCACCATTTTCAGCTTGAGGATGTTGTGGACCGTCAGTCCGTACTTGAGGCAGTGCACGCCGCCGGCATTCTCGGCCACGTTGCCGCCGATGGTGCACGCGATCTGCGAGGAGGGGTCGGGTGCGTAGTACAGGCCATGGGGCGCCGCGGCTTCGGAAATGGCGAGATTGCGCACGCCCGGCTGCACCCGCATCGTGCGATTGACCGGATCGATGTCGAGGATCGACATGAAGCGCGCGAGGCTCAGCAACAATCCGTTGCCCAGAGGCAGCGCGCCGCCCGACAGGCCGGTGCCGGCGCCGCGCGCCACCACCGGCACGCCGCGTTCCTGGCAGACACGCATGATCTGCTGCACCTGCTCGATGGTATGCGGCAGGACGGCGATCATCGGCGTCTGGCGATAGGCGGACAGGCCATCGCACTCGTACGGACGCAAATCTTCCCTGGCGTGCAGAATCACGTCGTCCGGCAGGAACCGGTGCAGCGCGGCGAGCAGTTCACGCTTGTCGATCGATGATTGGCCGGAAATAGTCATTTCTCGTGCCCGCAAAGCTTCTGTAGGGCGGGTGGCAACCCGCCTTCTTCCGGCGGGATTGTTCGCATCATCCATGATGCTCGCCCCTCGCTCACGCTCGGGGCCGCCTTCGGCGTCCAAATTGGTTCCAGACAAATTTGTCGCTTCGCTACTCGCGCCCTGCACACAGGTGATTTTCGTGCGATTGCCAACGGCGTTGCGCGGCTGCCAACCCGGCGCCGGCCTCGAATGCATGCCCGCGCGCGTGCAGCACGCCTTCGAGCGCAGCCAGCAGGCGCAACACGAACTGCGGTTGCGAGCCGTAGCCCATCAAGCCGACGCGCAGCATGCGCGGCCTGAAGGCGCCAAGCCCGGTCGCGACCTCAATGCCGAAATCATCCAGAAGGGTCTTTCGCACATCGCCGGCATCCACGCCATCGGGCAACAGCACGCCGGCCACCGTATGCAGGCTGTGTTCGGGCGCCGCGAGGATTTTCAGTCCCATTGCTTCGACGCCGGCGCGGAATGCCGTGAAGTTGCGCCGGTGGCGCTCCCAGCGGCGTTCGCAGCCTTCGCGGTGCAGACCGAGCAACGCCGCGCGCAGCGCGTAGATCAGCGGCGCCGAGATCGTGTGGTGGTATTGACCCTGGTACCAGTATTTTTCCAGCGCAGGTACGTCGAGATAAAAACTCGATACCGGTGACTTGCGATTGCGCACCCGCTCCATCGCATGTTCGTTCAACGTCAGCGGCGCCATGCCCGAAGGCGCGCCGAGTGCTTTCTGGCTGCCGCTGTAGCAGACATCGATACCGGCGGCATCGATATCGATCGGGTGACCGCCGAGCGACGCGACCGTGTCCACGATCAACAATGCATCGACTTCATGTGTCGCGGCAGCGATGTCGGCGATATCGTTTTGCGCGACGCCGGTCGAGGTTTCGCCATGCACGATGCCGACCACGCGCGGGTGCAGCTTGCGAATGGTGTCGCGCATCCGATCCGCGTCGAGCGGCATGCCCCACTGCGCATCGACCCGCGTCACTTGCGCGCCCAGGCGTTCGGCCATCGCCGCCAGCCGCTCGCCGAAGTAGCCCATGGTGCCGATGACCACCACGTCACCGGATTCGATCGTGTTGCACAGCGCCGCCTGCATCCCGGCGGTGCCGGTCCCCGACAGCGCGATCGCGAAATCGTTGGTGGTCTGGAAGGCTTCGCGCAACAGTATCTTGAGCTCGTCGAATATCCGCAGCATCGCCGGGTCGACGTAGCCCAGCGGCGGCAGGGTCAGTGCGCGCAACACCTCGGGGTCGAGTTCGCTCGGTCCCGGGCCGAGCAACACCCGCGTCGGCGGATGCAGCGGCGCTTCATTGACGTCGGTGGCCACGCTCGTTTTGCCCTCAGGAATATTTGAAGTGGATCTTCTGCAGCAAGCATACTGCGCATGCGAATGCCGCGATCGCTGCCATAGCTTCAAGCTATGCCAGCCTTCGGGTTTTTCATTGGTGACTCGTGCTGGCGGTTGGGTACGATTGACGGGGTATGCCGGAAAGGGGGGCTTTCCAGTGCCAGATCAAGCCGTGGCCAGGAGAGCCTGGATTTCGCCCGTCATTCCCGGGCCGCCGTAGCTCTTCGCGGCGGAACCCGGGATCCAGTGTCTTTGCACCAGAGACAGCGGTTTCCCGCTTTCGCGGGAATGACGATATTTGGATTGATGAGACTTTCCAGTGCTCGATCTCGCCATCATCGTCGTCTACCTGATCGTGATCGCGGCGATCGGGCTGCGCATCAGTGGCAGGCAACGTTCCGCGACCGACTACTTCGTCGGCGAACGCGACCTGTCGTGGTGGGCGGTGTGCTTCTCGATCGTCGCGACCGAGACCTCGACGCTGACGGTGATCAGCGTGCCGGGGGTGGCCTACCTCGGTGCCTACGGCTTCGTCGAGCTTGCGTTCGGTTACCTGCTCGGACGCAGCCTCGTCGCGATCTTCCTGTTGCCACTGTATGCGCGCGGCAACCTGGTCAGCGCCTATCAGTACCTGGGGTTGCGTTTCGGACCCAAGGTGCAGGGGCTGGCCTCGGCGACGTTCCTTGTCACCCGCTTGCTGGCCGAAGGCGTGCGGCTGTTCGCGTCGGCGATCCCGATCGCACTGCTGCTCGCGGCGATGGGCGTGCATGCGAGTTATCTGGAAATCATCGTGGTGCTGGCCGGCGTGACCGTGGCCTACACCTACATCGGCGGCATCCGCGCGGTCGTGTGGACCGACGCGATCCAGATGATGCTTTACCTCGGCGGCGCGATCCTGAGCGTCGGCATCCTGCTGCACGGAACCTCGCTCGCTGAGCTGGATCACGCGTTCGGGGCCGGCAAGTTCCAGATCTTCGATTTCCACGCGCCGATCCTGACCAGCCCGTTCGCGTTCGTGGCTGCGATCTTCGGCGGCGCGGTGTTCACGATGGCCTCGCACGGCGCTGATCAGCTCATGGTGCAGCGCATCCTCGCTTGCCGGAATCTCCGCGACAGCCGCAAGGCCATGGTCGGCAGCGCGGTGTTCGTGATGGTGCAATTCGCGCTGTTCTCGCTGGTCGGCACGCTGCTGTGGATCAAGTTCGGCGGCCGCACACCGGCGCAGCTCGGCCTGAGTGGTCCCGACGACCTGTTTCCGGAATTCATCATTCGCGGATTGCCGCCGGGCATATCCGGCCTGATGGTCGCCGGCATCCTTGGTGCAACGATGGGTTCGCTGTCGTCGGCCATGAACTCGATGTCCAATTCGACCCTCACCGACCTGATCCGCCTGTTCGGCCGTCGCGATTACGGCGACAAGACCCTGCTGCGCATCTCGCGGATTTCGACACTGTTCTGGGCGGGCGCACTGGTCGGTTTCGCGTCGATGTTCACCGACACCCACAGCCCGGTCGTCGTGCTTGGATTGAGCATCACCGGCTACACCTACGGCGCGCTGCTTGGTGCGTTCCTGCTCGGGCTGCTGGTCAAGCGCGCGAATCAGCGCGACGGGGCGGTTGCCTTCATCGCCACGGTGGTCGTCATGGCCGTGGTGGTGCTGGCCGTGAAGATCCACGGGCATTCACTGGCGTTTCCATGGTACGTGCCGATCGGCGTGGCGATCACGTTGCTGGTCGGTGGTGGCCTGTCGCTGACCCATCCGCGGGAACGACGGGTTTTCGCGGGAGTGGCTTCCGACGACACGACCGGACAACGCCGTGCCGCCGGGCCACGCTGAACCAAACGGACACCAAATCGGGACGCCGATCATCGCGCACGCCCCGGTTTTCTCCAGTAGGATGCCCGGCAAGCCGGCGCATGATTTTCCCGGCGATGAAAACCGCGTGCGCGATCGACGGCTTTCACCACCCACCGTTTCCAGCGAGCGAAAAATGCTGGCACGTCATCGCGCCGGCGCGGGCCGTTGCATGCCGAGGTATCCGACGGCCCGCCTGCCTGGAACGTTCGGTCGCGATGCGGAGTGAAAGAGGTTCAGATGGACAGGTTTCTGATTGACGGCGGTGCGCAGCTTCACGGCGAGATCCGGGCCTCCGGTGCCAAGAATGCCGCACTCCCGATCCTGGCGGCATCGCTGCTGACGGCAGAGCCGCTGCGTCTTCGCAATGTCCCGCAACTGCAGGATATCGTGACGATGAACACGCTGCTGGCGCAGATGGGCGTCAAGCTGACCCTCGGCAGCAACATGCAACTGGACGTGGACGCCAGCAACGTGCACGCCTGCTTCGCGCCGTACGACCTGGTCAAGACCATGCGCGCGTCGATCCTGGTGTTGGGGCCTTTGCTGGCCCGCTTCGGCGAGGCCGAAGTGTCGTTGCCGGGAGGCTGCGCCATCGGTGCGCGGCCCGTTGACCTGCACCTGCAAGGTCTGATGGCGATGGGCGCCGAGATCTCGGTGGACGAAGGCTACATCAAGGCTCGCGTGAGCCGCCTCCGTGGCGCCAACATCCTGCTCGAGAAGGTAACGGTCACCGGCACCGAAAACCTGATGATGGCGGCGACGCTGGCGCAAGGGCGCACGGTGATCGCCAACGCGGCGCGCGAACCGGAGATCGTCGACCTCGCGAACTGCCTGCAGCGCATGGGCGCGAAGATCCAGGGCGCCGGGTCCAGCGTCATCACGATCGACGGCGTCGACAAGCTGCACGGCGCGGCGCACGACATCCTGCCGGATCGCATCGAGACGGGTACGTATCTGGTCGCCGGCGCCATCACGCGCGGCAAGGTGCGCATCCGCGACACGCAGCCCGAGCTGCTGCTCGCGGTGTTGTCGAAGTTGCAGCACGCGGGCGCACACATCGAACTCGGCGACGACTGGATCGAACTCGACATGCGCGGCGAGCGTCCGCGCGCCGTGGACATCAACACCTCGCCCTATCCCGGGTTTCCCACCGACATGCAGGCCCAGTTCTGCGCGCTGGATGCGGTGGCGGAAGGCTCGGGCGTGATCATCGAGAACCTGTTCGAGAACCGCTTCATGCACATCCTCGAATTGCAGCGGATGGGCGCGAAGGCGAAGATCGAAGGCAACACCGTCATCATCACTGGCAGCGAACACCTGACGGCCGCGCCGGTGATGGCGACCGACTTGCGCGCGTCCGCGGGGCTGGTGCTGGCCGCACTGGTGGCCGAGGGCACGACGGAGATCCGCCGCATCTACCACATCTACCGCGGCTACGAAGACATCGAGAGCAAGCTGACGCAACTGGGCGCGTCGATCCGCAGCGTTTCCGACAGCGACCGGCACACGGCTGCCGGCGGCGAGCCGGAGCGTGTCACGGAAGGCCGCGCCACCGCACCCGTGTCGTCCGCAAGCTGAACGTCGCGGTCATCACTTCGAGTGGGCATGCTCAATCACAGTGCCGACGATGGAGTGAAAACGCCGGTCGTGTTGGCCGTCGATATCGGCAGGACCGGTTGCCGCGTCGCGCTGTGGTGGGGCGATGCACTGGAACCCGCGGCCACCGCGATGGGCGATGGCAGCCTCGGTCTGACGGCCGCAAACGGCCCCGATGTTGCCGAAGCGGCCATCCTCGCGGTTGCGAAGCCATTGCTGCAAACCCATGACCTCGGTGGTGTCGATGCCGTGGGCGTGGGTGCGCCCGGCGCGCTGGAACCTTCCGCACAGACGTGTCGCCTGGCAGAGCAACTTGCCAAGTCACTGTCGGCGCGAAGCGTGGCGGTGACGAGCGATGCGATCACTTCGCACGCCGGTGCACTCGGCGGCAAACCAGGCGTGGTGCTGGCCGCCGGAACCGGAGCGGTGACCGTGGCGATCGGTGCTGACGGGCAGTTTCGACGGGTCGATGGCTGGGGTCCGTGGATCGGTGACGAAGGCAGCGGCGCATGGCTTGGTCGTCGCGGCTTGCAGGCGGCGGCGCGCGCCGGCGATGGCCGAGGTCCTGCGACCGTGCTTTCGGAAGCCGCGGCCCGGCAGTTCGGCTCGATCGGCGAACTCGCGACGAAGCTCGGTTCCGATCCCAATCCCGCGCGCAGCCTGGCGGCGTTTGCGCCGGCCGTGGCGGAGGCGGCGCGCAACGGCGATGCGGTCGCCGCGCAGTTGATCGAAGCAGGCGCGGCAGCGTTGGCCCGTTCGATGATTGCCGCCGCAGACGCACTGCATGCTGCAGGGCAGGTGACGGGGGTCATCATTGGAGGCCTGGTGAACCTGGGGTCGGTTCTGCTGGATCCGCTGCGCGCAGCCCTCGAACGCAGCGGCGCCAACTTGCAGCTGCAGCCGGCGGAAGGTACATCGATCGATGGCGCGCGCCGCCTTGCACTTGTCGACGACGGCATCCATGAACCGTGGATGGTGCGCGCGAGAGGACATAACCCATGAATCCATCCATGCACAAGCAGCAGGATGCCGCGCTCGACATCCTGGCGACCGAGTCGGTGCGTCCCGACCTCGATGACCTCGACCGTCGCCCGACCGATGAACTGGTACGCACGCTGGTGGAAGGGCAGCGTGCCGCGCAAACCGCCGCGATGGCGGCCGTTCCGACGATCGCCGCGGCTGCGGATGCGATCGCCGCGCGCTTGATGCAAGGCGGACGCCTGTTTTATGTCGGTGCGGGCACCTCGGGCCGGCTGGCGATCCTCGACGCTTCGGAATGTCCGCCGACGTTCAACACGCCGCCGGAGTTGGTGATCGCGTTGATTGCCGGCGGTCCTGCGGCGGTGCAGGAAGCGGTCGAAGGCGCGGAAGACGACGCCGAAGCGGGCGCCGCCGATTTGCGGGCGAGGGCGCTCAGGCCGAACGACGCCGTGGTCGGCATCACCGCATCGGGACGCACGCCATACGTGGTCGGCGCGCTGCGCCACGCGCGAGAGGTGGGGAGTTGTACCGTTGCCATTGCCAACAATCCCCGCAGTGCGCTGGCCGATGTCGCCGACATCGCCATCGAATTGTTGACGGGGCCGGAAGTCATCGCCGGTTCCACCCGGCTTTGCGCGGGCACCGCGCAAAAAATCGCGCTGAGCACACTGTCGACCACGGTCATGGTGCGACTCGGAAAAACCTATGGACCCTACATGGTCGACGTGCGCGCGACCAACGCAAAACTTCGCAGGCGGGCGTTGCGGATGGTCCAGCAGATCACCGGCGCGAACGAAGCCGCCTGCGCCAAGGCCCTCGAGGCGACCCAGGGGCGGGTGAAACCGGCGGTCGTGATGCTGCTTGGCGACTGCGATGCAAAGGAAGCCGTACGCAGACTCGATGCAGCCGATGGCCGCGTGCGCGAAGCGTTGGCGCAGGGATAAGGCGGACTGCCGCCAACAAAATCCTTGCCGTCATTCCCGTGAAAGCGGGACTGCGTTTGCAGAGCCTGTCCCGGGCTTGATCCGGGAATTGCAAACGCGCGGCGCCCAGCGAGCGCCATGGATGGCGCGAGTAATCCAGTGCCTTTTGAGTAACGCGTTGATCTTCGATGCAACGAATCCAGGGTATCGCCGCGCGATTCCTGGATGATGACAAAAGCGTAAGCCTTTTACACGTCACCCGACATCAACGCGACTCGCGATGTTCGGGTTGGCTGGTCTTGAGCGCCATCACCACAAGTCGTTCGACGGCATCGACCATCCGCAGCTTCGTTGCTGCGACTGGCTCGCGCGCTTGCAGGAAATCCGTCGTCGTCTGCCTGGCCCACGCCTGCGGAGCGGCCCGCTCTTGATCGATGTAGTCGAGCGCCTGCAGACCGATCTTCGACAGTGTCACCAGTGACTGCGCAAGCGGCTTGACCGAATGCAGTGCTGGCGAATGGTCGATCAATGCCTCCAGCGCCTGATCATTTGCAACCCATCCTTCGAGTTGCAGGCGAATCTTCTGCTCCGTGTCGGGGTTTGGATGTTTCATGAACCGATCGACCCATTCGTCGAAGCGGATCGCCGCCCACGGGTTTGCGGTCGCGGCATCGGTGATCGATGTCAACGGCGAATGGGTGGTGTAGTTGCCACTCGCCATCCTTTGATAACCCCGCACCGGTGAAATCACGTCGACCAGAACCTGCAAGGGCTCGATTTCGTGTTGCCCTGCCAACCGGCGCAACAGCACCCCCTGGTTGCGGATCTGCATGAGCCCCAGGTCTTCCAACTCCAGGTTCACGACGTACAGGCGCTTGTACATCCACGCGACATCACGCACGTTTTGGGGCGACCACAGACGCTCGGCGATGGCGGCGGCAGTCGGCCAGATCCGCGAATCGACCGTGGCAGGTCGAACCAGTTCCCCCCACATTTCGGCTTCACCGCCGAGGATGTTCCGGCGGGCCGAACGCTCGAGATGCGTGCCGGGCGGAATCGGGTCGTTGAGGTAGTTGTCCGAAGTCGGGTAAAGCAGGTCGAGGTAGTAGCCGTTCGACAGGATCGCCCGATGGCCCTTGCGCGCGGCCTCGTACAGCGAGTCCTTGCCACGCCAGACCTGGATGATCGCGCCCTTGTCCAGGCCCGGCTGCAGGATTTCGTCCCAACCGATGATCTGCTTGCCATCGGCATTTATCATCGCCGCGAGTTTCTGGATGAAGTGCGCCTGCAGCGCCGTGTCGGACGTGATCGCAGGCTGCATGCACGCTTGGATGACGGGGTTGTTGTCCCACTGTGTTCCCGAGTTTTCGTCGCCACCGATGTGGACGTAGGGCGCGGGAAAGAAGCCTGCCATCTCCTTGAAGAAGCGATCCAGGAAACGGTACGTTTCCGGATTGGACGGGTCGAATGCGGGGTTCTTGCCACCGAACTTCGTGTACAGATGGTACGGCCCGGGCGCGCTGGCGAGTTCCGGGTGGCTCACGAACCAGCTCACGGCGTGCGCGGGCAAATCGAACTCGGGCACCACGATGATGCCGCGGTCATCGGCGTACTGGATGATCTGCTTCATCTGGGCCTGGGTGTAGTACTGTCCGTTCGAGCCCAGTTCGGTCAGCTCCGGGAAAACCTTGCTCTGGATGCGGAAGCCTTGGTTGTCGCTCAGGTGCAGGTGCAGCACGTTCAACTTGACCGCGGCCATGCCGCGGAGGTTGCGCTCGATGACGTCCACCGGTTCGAAGTGACGGGCCACGTCGATCATCAGGCCGCGCCATTTGAAGCGAGGCTTGTCGCGGATGACGACGTCGGGGAACCAGTAGCCGCTCGGGTCGGACTGCAGCAACTGCTGGAACGTCTGCAATCCATGCAATGCGCCGAGACCGCCTTCCGCAGTCAACACCGCGTGCCGAGAATCGATGCGCAGGCTGTACGACTCATCCTCCCCGAGCTTGAGTACGCCGGGACGGCGCACTTTTATGACGAGCTGCGCCTGCTTGCCGTCGGAATCTGTCGTCACCGCGTGCTGATCGAAAGCGATTCCGGAACGACGCTGCAAGTGCTGCAGCAATCGGGTTGCGGCGTCGTACACGCGCTGGCCCGGGTGGCCGGTCACCACCGCGATATCGAATTGCTCCGTCAGCGCAAGACGGCCGTCGTGAAGCCGGACATGCGCCGGCCAAGGCATCAGGTTCAACCCGGGTTGCTTCAACGATGGCGGCGTGCAATCGGCCGACACGGGTGCGCAAACGAGCGCAAGCGCAAACACCACCAGTACCAGTTTTGCCACTTTGTGGAACCTCCTCACGTCATTCCGGCTTTCGCCGGGATGACAAGCAAAAAAGGGCCTTCGGTAATTTCATTCGAATTGCACGCCTGCGCCCCGCAAGCGCTGGCGAAGGCCATCCAGCTTGTCGCCGTAACGTGCACTGCGTGCGCTGCCACGGTGCAACGGCTGTCGCACTTGCGCGGCGCTCGGCGTCAGCACGGCGCGCGATGTCTTGTGGAATTCGAGACAGGCAGGGTCGAAGGGCAACCCGCAGAAATCCAGCATGCGGCGAATGACGCGCTCCGGGTCGGCGACCAGCGCTGCGTACTGCAGATCGAGCACCTGCGCCGGATATTTCTCAAGCCAGAAACGTGTCAGACGCAGGAAGCCGGTGCAGTAATCGGCCAGGTCGTCGAGGTCGCATGCGAAGCCGGCTACGTCGGTGAAGCAGTGGCGCCAGCACGCCAGGCAAGTCTCCACGGGATCGCGCCGGACGATGATCACGCGCGCGGCCGGCAGCATCGCCAGCGCGGCACCCGTGAAGTGCCAGCCCAGAAGGTTCTTGTCGGTGAAGCGTGGTTTGATCGCGCGCCAGCGCGCGGTTCGCGCGAGATATTCCTGCCCCAGTCGTTGCCAGTCCTGCGGCGTGGCAGCGTTGACCCACGCGGGAAATTCCGCACCACGGCGCCGAGATTCCGCATTGATGAGTTGCAGCATGTCACTGATTTCATTGGCACCTTCGACCTCCGGGTGCGAAGCCAGGATCTGTTCGACCAATGTCGATCCGGAGCGCGGCATGCCGGTGATCAGGATGGCTTCCTTGCCGGCCGCTGCATCCAGTGACGGCGGGACGGCATCCGCAAAGGCATCCCGGGTCGCATCCACCAACCGATGTTCTTCGGCGGCATCCCACTTCACCTGCATGCTCGCGCGCTGCGCCGCGTTTGCCTCCCGAAGGACTTCGAAAGCGCGTGCATGATTGCCTTGGTCTTCCAGTGCCTTTGCCAATGCGAAACCGAGCAGATAGTGCGTGCGGGCCGGAAAGTCCGTGCGCGCATAAAGTTGCTGCAGGTGTGCGGCATCGGTGGCGCCGAGGACCGTGTTCAGTGACAGCCCGTACCAGCCGTCGGCACTGACGGGATCGCGGCGCACCACCTCGCGAAACTCCGCCACTGCGGCTTCGACGCGCCCCAGGCCTGCATGTGCGCGCGCCAGTGAGATGCGCGCCTGGATGTGCCGAGGTTCGAGTGCCAGTGATCGCTGCAAGGCTGTGACCGCTTCCTCGCCGTGCGCCTGTTGCCACAGCGCCTCGCCAAGATTGAACCACGCCGATTCCGAGTCGGGCGCCAATTCGCAGGCGTACCGAAAGTGCTCCGTGGCTTCCCCGGCCTCGCCAAGCGAAAGCAGCGAGAGGCCGAGTTCGGTTCGAAGGAAAACATCAGCGGGCCACGCCGCGAGGACCGTGCGGAAGCAATCGACGGCCTTGGCGTAATCGCCGCGGCTGCGCGCGACCATTCCCAACATCCGCACCGCTCTCGGCTCACGCGGTGCCAGTGCGAGCACGCTGGCCAGTGATCGCTCGGCGGCTTCGAACTGGCGCGCCTCCCATTCGCTGCGCGCCCTGGCGAGCAACCGTTTGGCGACGGGTGAAAGGGGAGGGCCGGGCACCTGATTATCCTTGACTCTCGACATGACGCGTCCCTTCTCCCGCGGGGAGAAGGTGGCACGAAGCGCCGGATGAGGGTCCGGTCCCGCGCGCGCAATGAATGCACGCAATCATCAAGAGCATTGCGTTAGCGTATCCTCACCTACCCCTTTGGGGCCCCCTCTCCCGGAGGGAGAGGGGATTTGGAACCTCACCAGTTGTAGGCAACCGAGAATTGCGCGGAGCGCGGCGGCATGCGGGCTTCGATCATGTTGTAGCTGGTGCCGGGGCTGGAGGTCGTCACGAAGTAGTTCCCGTAGAACGTGGGGGTCTGTTTGTTGAACACGTTGAATACCTGGAACTTGAAATCGAGCTTGTGCTCCGCCCAGCCGGGCTTGTAATCCACGCTCAGGTTGACATTGTGGATCCATGGCGTGCGCTTGGTTCCGTACGGCGGAACGCCCGAACCCGGCGCGATGGGTACGCCGCCGCACCAGTGGTACTGGCTGCTGGTGTGCAGGCGCACTTGGTCTGGTCCGTAGGCGCCGCGGCACATCCGCGGCGTGCCCGAGGCGATCCACACGTTGGCGCCCACGATCCAGTCCGGATTGATCGCATAAGCGCCGTAGATCTTGAGCGAATGTGTGCGGTCGGTGCCCAGGATGCCGTTCGAATTGTCCATGATCCGCGGATACGCCCAGACCGCGGTGAGGTAGGCGACGGTCCCGCTCGACTCGTACATCGGTCCGACCGGGCCGGCATCGTTGCCGTACAGCTTCGAGAATACGTAGTCGATCTTCCCGAACCACTTGCCGTCCCACACGTGGGTGAGCGACAGATCCAGCGCGTAATAGTTGCGCTTGGGTCCCATTTCGAAGGTCTGATCCGCCGCGGTCCAGTTGATCAGCCGCAATGATCCATCCGGCGCGCCCACGTAAATCTTCTGATCCACGCCGGGATTGACCATCACGGGGCTCTGGATCCACTGGCTGCAGGTACCCGGGGTCATCCAGGTGTAACCCTCGCGCACGCCTTCCGCGCACATCGATTGGGCATCGTCAGTGCCGCCGATCATTTCACCCAGTTTCTCGTAGGTGCCGGTGGCCTCAAACACCCAGTCCGTGGTCAGGAAATGGAGCTTCTGCTGCATGCCCAGCACGAAATTGTCGGAGTACGGGGCCTTGATGTTCTGGGAAGCGACGGTCAGGTTGTTTCGCGGATAGCCGTACTGGTTGCAGCACGATACCCCGCCCGCGGGATTCTGCGGCAGCGGCTGGAACCCGATCGGCGCGCCTGTGGCCGGGTCGACGCCGGTATAGGTGCCGTATTGCGTGACGTTGACGATGGGTGCGGTCACGGTCGTGCCGACGCCCACCGGCAGCGTCAGGTAGTAGCGCCCGGCGTTGCCGAACACCTTCATGGAGGAGTCGCCGTGCACGTCCCAGCTGAAGCCGATGCGTGGCGACCAGTTGGGCTTGGTCAACCTGATGTAAGGGTTGGAGGCGGCGTCGTAGTTGACGAACTGGTCGTTGCGCAGGCCCAGGGTCAGCAGGAAGTTCGGCGTGATTTGCCAGTTGTCCTGGATGTATTGCGCCCGTTCGACCACCCGCGTGGACGGGTTGTAGGCCTGGAAGAGCTTCATCACGTAATAGCCGCTGGCGCCCGCCGGGTTCGAATTCACCGGCGCCACGTAAGGCGGAACGTTGGGATCGGTGCCGATGAGCGGGTTGCCGATATCTGCCCCCGTCACGATCCCGTAATCCCAGCCGTACCCGGGCCCGGTGCCTTCCACGCCATCGTTGAGGTCTTTCGTGATGTCGTTGTCGATGCCGACCTGGAAGTCGTGATTGCGCCACTTGTAGTCCAGGTCCACGCGATAGTCGGTGAGGTTGACCTTGTGGTTGTCCGGGGTCACCGTCAGGGCATTTTGCGTATTGCCGATGGGACCGTTCGGCGTGTACGCCGGGTTTTCGTTGGAGATGTCGCCCACGAAAACCATGTTCGGGTCGTACCCGGGATAGGCCGGCTGGAAACTCCCGTACTGCTCGTGCGACTTGCCATACATCGCATGCAGGGTCAGATTGTCGGTGATGTAGGAGGTGTAGTTGAGCACCCCCATCCGATAGACGTTCTTGGCCGACTGGCCCCTGTTGAAGAAGGTGGTCGCGTTGTGCGTGTCGTAGTCGTAGTTGTACGCCCAGTCCCACGTTTTCAAGGAGCTCTGGAGCGCGGTCAACGTCAGGAAATTGCTGTCGTTGATGTTCCAGTTGATTTTCGTGTAGATCTTGGGCTTGTGGGTCTGGTCGAAATATTCGAAGCCGCCACAGTACTTGCACCCCACGCTTGCGTAGGTCGAATCGTCCTGCTCGGCGCTCAGGAAGAAGAACAGCTTGTCCTTGATGATCGGGCCGCTGACGTAAGCGTCGTAGACCGTCTCCATGCCGTGGTTGTCCTGGTTGTAGGAGTACAGATCGCCCGCATGATGGCCCGCCCTCGTGACCAGCGGATTGGCGTAATAGGTGTTCTCGGGATTACTGGTCCAGTCCGCCGGCTGCCACTGCGCGCGGACACCGAAGTGCCACTCGTTCGATCCGCTCCTGCCGATCTGGTTGATCACGCCGCCGATGGAGCGGCCGTACTTGGCGCCGTAGCCGCTGATGAACGTCTGCTGCTGCTCGATCGAGTTGTACGGCAGCCCGATGCCGCCCTGGTCGTCGAGCACGGCGCTGGAGAGCATGCCGTCGATGAAGTACGAATTCTCGGCGGTCGAAGCGCCGCCGAATGTCACTGCCGGCGTGCCCAGTGGTCCGCCGACCAGCACTGCGGAACCGGGCTGCACGCCCGGCGCCAGCATCGCGATGTCTTCCGCCGTGCGCTGCAACGGCAACTGCTGCAGTTGCTGCTGCGTGATGGTCGTGACCTGGTTGGTGGTGGTCACGTCGATCGTGGGGACCGTGGCCCTGACATCGACGGTGTTGAGGGTCTGCACGTTCGCGTTGGTGGACGTGAAATTGACGGTCACTGCACCCGCAGCCACCGGCGCCACGTCGATCTGGCTCTGCACCACCTTGCCGTTCTGCAGCAACGAGACGGTGTAGGTGCCGACCGGCACGGTGATCGAATACTGGCCGGATGGGTTCACCGTGATGGTGCGGTTGAATCCGGCGCCACCGGTGATCTGGACGGTTTCGTTGGGAGCGACGGGCACCGTGCCCTGGATAGTGCCGTTCACCGCCTGCGCGAACGCACCGCCGCCGAAACCAAGCGCAATCGTTCCGCCGATCGCCAGCGCCAGCGCCTTGCGCTGGAAAGCATTGGCGCAACGTCGCGCACGCAAAGACTTGCTCTTCATGATGCGTCCCTCCTGAGATGGAATGCAGGCACAGTGAACTTGTGCCGCCCCGGCCTTGTTTCCCCCCATCGCGCACAATGACGTGGCCGAGCGGTCGATCGGCAGCATCACGGCGGGCGCGACGGTCAAAGCCGTTGTCGAACATCGCTCGCAGTTCGCCCACGAGCATACTCATCGGCCAACGAAAATCACCAATGAAAAGACAGTCATCCAGCATAGCCGCAGGTTATGGTTTCGTTATCTGTGGCAACGCGTGAAACATCCATGAGCGCCGCGGTCGGCCACGTATTTCGATGTGCGCGGACGTGGTCGCGTGCGACTGTTCCGCCGCGTTCCGCTTGCTTCCACGCGCCGCGCCGTAGGCATGTACGATCCGCAGCATGACCACATCGTCCTCGCTTCCGCGCGAACTGCCCCGTAAACTCGGCCTCGCCACCGGTATGGCCGTGGTGGTGGGCGTCATCATCGGCAGCGGCATCTTCCGCGTGCCATCAGGCATCGCCGCGGATACCGGCAACCTCACCGGTATCGCGCTGGTGTGGATTCTCGGCGGCATCGTCGCGCTGTTCGGCGCGTTGTCGATCGCGGAACTCGCCGCGATGTACCCGGCAGCGGGCGGGCCGTACGTTTACTTGCGCGAGGCCTACGGACGCCCGCTGGCGTTCCTGTTCGGCTGGATGTTCCTGTTGACCCAG
>Ga0207647_10001391_pt1 | contig 18582 bp, 14 predicted proteins | sample KBSCornC2_FD_184295 | JGI IMG/M metagenome (GOLD analysis project Ga0207647, IMG submission 184295) | Corn rhizosphere microbial communities from Kellogg Biological Station, Michigan, USA - C2 (SPAdes) (version 2) | ecosystem: Host-associated > Plants > Roots > Rhizosphere ... | reverse complement strand
AGGTCCGGTTGGGCTCGGCCGTGAACGGCGTGTTGTCCGGCTTCAGGGAGAACGCGCCGTACATCGGGGTGGCCGCGCTGTCGAGCTGGTTCATCGGGTGGATCCCGAGGATCTGCTCGATGGTGCGCACCATCGTGATCTGCGAGTAGTAGTGGCTGTCGACGGTGTCGTGCCTGGCCCAGGGGCTGATGATCTGGACCGGTGCGCGGTGGCCGTCGACGTGGTCGAGGCCGTTCTGGGAGTCGTCCTCGACGACGAAGATCGCCGAGTCCTTCCAGTACTTGCTGTGGGAGATCTCGTCGACCATCCGGCCGACCGCGAGGTCGTTGTCGGCGACCTCGGCGGCGGCGTTGGCCGGGCCGCCGGTGTGGTCGTTGGAGAACCAGAACATGTTCAGGTTCGCCGGGCCGTTCTTCTCGAAGTCCTGCTTCCAGATCTGTTCCTTGTAGATGTCCGGGACGTCGAGGTCGAACATCGGGAAGCCCTGCACGGACACCTTGTTGAGCGAGGGGATCGCCGAGCCGGTCTGGATGGGGTACTGGGTCTGCGCCCCGGTGGCTTCCATGTTCTTGCTGTCGCAGTACAGGTTCTGCCAGGTCGCACCGGCCGGCTTGGTCTCCAGCGACTGGAACTCGCCGAAGTCCTTGACCGACCGGCCGGCCGCCTGCGCGCCGCTCCAGATGAAGCCGGACTTCTGGTGGCCGAGGGCGTCGTTCTCGGTGTCGTAGCTGCGCTGGTACTCGCCGGCGGAGGACTCGGTGTACTCCGGGTTGTCCGACTGCATCAGCCAGTTGTGGCCCTCGGCGGAGTTCGTTCCGACGTCGTAGAAGTTGTCGTAGAGCCCGAACTGCTCGGCCAGCGCGTGCTGGTTCGGCGTCACGTTCTCGCCGAACGTCGTGAGCGAGGGGTCTCCGTCGCCCTGCGGCAGGTCGCCGTAGACCTGGTCGTACGTCCGGTTCTCCTTGACGAGCAGGAAGACGTGCTTGATCGTCGAGGGGTCGCCGAGCCGCAGCGGGACCGGCAGCGCCTTCCCGGAGGTCTTGCCGCCGGCCGTCGTGACCGAGCCGGGCGTCCAGCCGTTCTGCTTGAAGACCTTGGCCGTCTGGGCCTTGACGGTCTTGTCGTCCGGCAGCGTGAACTGGGTCAGGCTCGACGTCGTGTCGTGGGTGCCGTGGCCGGAGGCGGCGGTGGGGCGGCGGGCGTCGATGCCACGGGTGTTGGAGACGACGATCTTCTTGCCGACGGTGGCGATCCCGGAGGGGAAGTAGTCGGTCGGGAGCAGACCGACGTAACGGGCGGGTTCCTGCGGGGACTTGTAGCGGTAGACGGCGACCGCGTTGGCGCGGCCGAGCGTCACCAGCAGGCGGCCGTCGTCGGTGAGCGTCACCGCGTTCGGCTCGTAGCCGACCTTCGCCTCCGGCCAGGGCTGGGTGGCGATGGTCTGTACGACCTTGTCCTTGGCCGTGCTGATGACCGAGACGCTGTTGTCGGCGGTGTTGGTGACGAACACCGCGCCCTTGTTCGCGTACACCGCGGTCGGGTGCAGTCCTACGTCGATACTGCCGACGGCGGCGGACGGGTCCGCCGTGTCGATGACGCTGACGGTGCCGGTGGTGGCGGCGCCGGTGTCCGGGTTGGCGGGCACCTGGGTGCCGTAGGAGTTGATCGTGGTGTCGCCGTCCTTGGCCGGACGGCCGCCCTCGTTGCTGACGTAGAGCTTGCCGCCGACCAGGGCGATGCCCCGGGGGGCGTTGCCGACGGCCCAGCTCTGCTTGACGGTTCCGGTCGCCGCGTCGATGGCGACGACCCGGTTCTGGCCGTTGACCGCGGAGTACACGGTCGAGCCGTCGGCCGAGAACACCGCAGCACCCACGAGCGCGTGCTTGGTGCCGTCGGCCGGGATCGGGACGGCCACCGGGCTGGAGAGGGTGCCGTCGGCGCCCACGGTGAACTTGGTGTAGCCGTCGGTCTGGCCGAGCCACAGCTGCGTGCCGTCGGGCGAGTACGTCGGGCCTTCCTGGCCGACGGAGCCGCTCTTGATGCGCAGGTCGTCCGCCGCGTTGGTGCCGACCTTCTGGATCACCTGACCGCTCGCGAGGTCCATGACGACCAGCGAGGCGTCACCGTCGGCGACCGAGGCCGCGAGCCGGCTGCCGTCCGGGCTGACCGTCGACGACATGATCTTGCCGTCGTTGATGACGGAGCGGCTGCCGTACGGCTTGATGTACTGGTCGCTGGAGATGACCTGGCCGTTCGCGGTCTCGTCGGCGACCTGCTGGGTGCCGAACTGCCACGTGGACGCGACCGCGGTGCCCGTGACACCGAGGGCGACCGCGATGCCCGCCGTGACCAGCAGGGCGCGGCGGCCGACGCGTCTGCCGAAGAGGTTGACCTGATTCTTCTCGTTGATCCGGCGCTGGCGTGTTACCTGCACGGAGGTGTTCCCTTCAGTGAACCCTTCAGCGGAACCTTCAGTGGGGGGTGAGGAGCTCGACGTTGCCGTCGAACTGCCACAGCGGATTCGGGGCGTCGCCGGTCGAAGTCCGCAGCAGGAAGTAGCCGTTGACTTCCTTCGGACCGTCGCCGTCGGCCACGAACCGCCCGTCTGAGGTGATGTCGAGCTGATAGATCGCCGTGCCCGGGACCGGAACCCCGGGCAGGTGCCAGGTCACGACGCACCGCCAGTCGTTGCCCGCGCCCTCCTGGGCCGCCTGGCCGTCGCTCTTGGTGCACGCCGCCGAGGCCCGCAGCTGCGCCTCGGTGACGGCGGGACGGTGCAGCTGCTCGGTCTGCATGCGGTAGAGATGGGCGAACGCCGTGGCCACCGACCGCTGGACCTTGTCCTGTTTGATGCCGGAGCCCATGGAGGGTGTCGCCACGGCGACCACGCCGACGGTGAGAGCGGTCAGCCCGACCAGCGGCAGCGCGCCGATGGTGAGCGCCCGGCGCCCGGAACCGTCGTAGGCCAGGTTGGTGAAGTCGCGCCGGAGGAAGAGGAGATACGCCAGCGCGGTCGCGAGCAGGGCCCATACCAGGCTGACCGCGATGCCGATCAGGAGCGGGCCGAGCTGCGTGGGGCCGGTGAACAGGCCGTTCCAGGCGATGAAGGCGTAGCCGGGCAGGGCGAGGCGCACGGCGACGGGCAGCGGCAGCATCTGGGCGACCGACATCACGAGCGCGGCGACCGGGGGCAGCAGCAGTCCCATCGGGGACCGCCCCAGCGCGACCGACCCGAGCAGTCCGATCGCGGCGAGGGCCAGCGTCGGCGCCAGGGCCGCGGTCCAGGCGAGCAGGACCCGGACGGCGGCGTCGGAGGGTGCCAGCAGGTGGCCGTCGAGGCCGACCAGCGGCTGGTTGCCGACCGACACCAGCCCGCCGGCCGCGCTGGACACGGCCAGCCCGGCCACCAGCAGCAGGATGACGGTGAGGCTGGCGAGCGACTTCGCCACGAAGATCCGTCGCGGCGACCGCACGGCGACCAGCAGATGGCGCCAGGTGCCGAGCCGGTCCTCGGCGGCGAACACGTCACCGGCGACCACCGAAGAAAGCAACGGCAGCGCATAGGTGCCCGCGAACCCGAGCATGACCAGCGGTCCGGCCCAGCCCGTGGCGTGCATCCAGCGCCCGAAGAGGGTGTCGGAGGGCAGCGTGCTCTGCTGGCTCACACCCGCCACGAAGAGGGCGGGAGCAATCCAACAGGCAAGCACCAGCAGCCGGATCCGCCACTGCGAGACCAGCTTGACCAGTTCGAAGCGGTAGCCGCGCGAGACGGGGACCCGGCGGGCCCTGACAACCTTGTCGGCGGCGACGGTCGCGGTCATCGGCCGGCCTCCTGCTCCTGCTCGGTGAGGGCGAGGAACGCGGCCTCCAGCGGCGATACGACGGGCGCGAGCTCGCGCACCGCGACGCCCGACCGCACGAGGCTCGCCACCAGTTCGTCGAGGGCGGGCACCAGGGCGCGCACGACGAGGAGTTCGTCGTCCTGCCGTATCCCGGCGTCGTCGACGACCCGGATGCCGTCCGAGCCGTCGGCCAGCCGTCGCGCGGCCTGCGGGTCGGAGGTCCGCACCCGGTAGTCGAGTTCACGGTTCTCGGCGGCCAGCTTGCTCAGCGGGCCGGAGAACACGACCCGTCCGGTGGCGAGGATGGTGACCTCGGAGCACAGCGCCTCGAGGTCGTCCATACGGTGGCTCGACAGCACCACGCTGGTTCCGTCCGCGGCGAGCCGGGTGAGGACACGGTGCACGTGCCGTTTCCCGGCCGGGTCGAGGCCGTTGGAGGGTTCGTCGAGCACGAGCAGCCGGGGCTTGGTGAGCAGGGCGGCGGCGAGCCCGAGCCGCTGCCGCATGCCGAGCGAGAAGCCGCGGGCCTTGTCGTCGGCGACGGCGGTGAGCCCGACCTGGTCGAGCACGTCGTCGATGCCGGCGGAGCCCGCGTCGAGCCCGCGGAGCCGGGCCAGCGCGGCGAGGTTCTGCCGGGCGGTGAGCGAGGGGTAGAGGCCCGGCCCGTCCACGAAACCGGAGACACCTTCGGGAGCGCCGAACGCCCGCCCCACCGGCGTCCCGAGGATCTCGAGGCGCCCGCTGTCGGCGACGGCCAGACCCAGCAGCAGACCGAGCAGCGTCGTCTTGCCGGCGCCGTTCGGACCGACCAGTCCATGGATCTGACCCTGCGTCACATCCAGGTCGACACCGTCGAGTGCGACGACGTCGCCGAAGCACTTGGTGATCCCGCGAGCCACAACTGCGTGGAGTGTCCCCATGGGCCCCCCTTCTCCCGATGTCCGCTGGGACCATAGGGACAACACACAACCCAGGCACAAACGCAGAGTTGAACTCCCGCGGAACGGATCGTCAAGGCGTAGGCAAGTCGCGCTCCGTGGCAAGGGCCGGTTTCAGGCCGTTGGTCGTCTGCGGGCCTGTCGTGGCTGGTCGCTCCCCCACTCTCGACTTCGCTCGAGCGGGGGGACCCTCATCGAGAGCCGCAGATCGACACAGCCCCGCGCCCTTTCGGGGTACTGGTCAACCCGCCCGCAGCATCAAGCCGATCCCCGCCACCAGCAGCACCGCCGCCGCGATCCGCGGCGCCCCGAACCGCTCCTTGAAGAACACCGCCCCGATCGCCGCCCCGACGATGATCGACGACTCGCGCAGGGCCGCGATGGGCGCCAGCTCGGCCTTGGTCTGGGCCCACAGGACCAGTCCGTACGCGGCGACGGACATGGCGCCGCCCAGGAGGCCCACGCCCGCGAACGGCCGGAGAACGGCGAGGAATTCACCCCGCCACCGGGTCAGCGCGTACACCGGGATCGCGAACCCCTCCACCGCCATCAGCCAGGCGATGTACCCGAGGGAAGAGCCCGACGCCCGCACCCCCAGCCCGTCCACGACCGTGTACGCGGCGATGGTCAGCCCGGTGGCGAGGGCCGCGCCGATCGCCGCCCAGTTGGGCCGGCTGCCGCGCAGCCCCCACAGCGCGACACCGGTCAGGCCCGCGCAGGACAGGGCGATACCGGCGGCCGCCCACCCGTTCGGCACCTCGTGCGCGAACACGGCGGCGAGCACCGTGACCACCAGGGGCGCGGTGCCGCGGGCGATCGGATACGCCTGCCCGAAGTCGCCGAGCCGGAAGGACCGCATGAGCAGGACGTAGTACGCGAGGTGGATGACGGCGGAGGCGGCGAGGTACGGCCACGCGCCGGACGCCGGGAGGGGGACGAACGGCACCATCGCCAGCCCGATCAGCATCCCGCCGCCCGCGATCAGCGTGAACCCGACCAGCTTGTCGGTGATGCGGTGGGCGATCGCGTTCCAGCCGGCGTGGGTGACCGCGGCGCACAGGACGGCCGTGGCGACCAGCGGGGTCACGAGCTGCGCTCGCGCACGTCCACCAGGGTGGCTCCGGCGCGGGCGACGAGCTCCTTGGGCTCCATGGGGAACACGGCGTGCGGATTCCCGGCGGCCGCCCACACGACGTCGTGCTCCAGCAGCGAACGGTCGGCCAGCACCCGGGTCCTCGTACGGTGCCCGAAGGGCGGCACACCCCCGATCGCGTACCCGGTCGTCTCCCGTACGACGTCCGCCTTGGCCCGTGTCACCTTCTCGGCGCCGAGTTCCTCCCGCACCCGCTCGACGTCCACCCGCGACGCCCCGTCCATCAGCACCAGCACCGGGACCCCGTCCGCCGCGAAGATCAGCGACTTGCAGATCTCGCTCAGCTCGCACCCGATCGCGGCGGCCGCCTCGGCGGCGGTGCGGGTCGCGTCCGGGAAGCGGCGGATCCGTCCGTTCAGCTCGTCGAGGCCCAGGTCACGCAGGGCCTCGGCGAAACGGGGGTGGGCTCCTGACTCGGGTGGCGTCATGAACGGCAGGCTAGCTGCCGGCTACAGACATCACGAACGAATTCCAGGCGGCCGGGGCGACGGTGAAGTGGGGCGGTGGCCACCCCCTCAGCCCTCGAACGTCACCTGCTTCGCCTCCGTCACCGCCGCCGTCCGCCCCGGCGCCGAGTGGTACTGCCAGTACAGGTTCGTGTGGGCGATGACCTGGCCCGGAGGCGGGGCGCCCCACTGGCTGTTGTCGTTGGTGGTGTGCGCGTCGGCGACGAGCGTGACGTCGTAGCCCCGTACGAACGCGCCGTGGATCGTGGAGCGTATGCAGGCGTCGGTCTCCGCGCCCGTCACGACGAGATGGCCGACTCCGGCCGCGGCGAGGACCTGCTCCAGGTCCGTGCCCTCGAAGGAGTCGCCGTAGTTCTTGTGCACCAGCGGTTCCGCGGCGCGGCGGGGCAGTTCGGGCACGTACTGCCAGCCCTCGCTGCCCTTCTCCAAGTGGTCGTCGGAGTGCTGCACCCAGACGACCGGCACTTCCTGCTCGCGCGCCTTGTCCACGAGGGCGGCGATGTTGGCGACGACGGCGTCCCGCTCGTGCGCGGACGCCACGACGCCCCGCTGGACGTCGATCACCAGCAGGGCGGTGTGGGGGCGTTCCTGAAGAGTGGTCATGCCTGCCACGTTAGGCGGCGCCACTGACAATCGCCCTGCGCTTGCGGCGCTCGGCGACCAGACCGCCGGCCGCACCCAGGGAGACCAGGCCCATCATCGCGGAGGCGAGGATGCCCTTGATGCCGTCCACGGTGAGGTACATCGCCGCCGCCGTGCCGCCGTTGAAGAGGAACAGGAACCACAGGGTGCCGGGGCGGCCCAGGAACGCCTTGATCTTCGGCTTCTTCGCGATGCGCGAGCCCGCGATCAGCGCCACCACCGCTCCGAGGCCACCGGCGATGTCCTTCCGGCTGCCGTCGAGGACCTGCCCCGCGGCCGTGCTCGCGGCGAGACCGCCGACGAAGAAGCTCCAGAGCAGCAGGTCGGCGACGAACTTCCTGACGGCAGCGAAGGGGGAGCGCATGGCGTTTTCCTTACGGGAGGAGGTGGCGGGGAAGTCCCGCGATCTGCCCTCAACGATCCCGTCAGGCGCCGTCCGCAACGAGGGAGCGGCCTCCCGAATGCATGGTGTAGCGCACTACACCATGCGGCTCGGAAGGCCGCCCGTGGTCTCCGAAATCCGGAGTCCGGACCGTCGGATCAGACCCGTACCAGCTCCCGTTCCCCGTCCGGATCGCTGTCGCTGTCCTTCGCGTCGCCGTCACCGAGGGTCTTCAGGCCCTCGCCCTCGACGTCCACGTTCGGCACCGCCCGGTCCAGCCACTTCGGCAGCCACCAGGCCTTTTTGCCGAGCAGGCCGAGGACCGCCGGGACGATCGCCATCCGCACGACGAACGCGTCGAAGAAGACGGCGATCGCGAGGCCGAAACCGATCATCTTGATCATGGACTCGCTGGAGGTGATGAAGCCTCCGAAGACCGCGATCATGATGGCCGCGGCGGCCGCCACGACCCGTGCGCTGTGCCGGAAGCCGGTCACCACGGCCTGGCCGGGCGTCTCGCCGTGGACGTACGCCTCGCGCATCCGGGTCACGAGGAACACCTCGTAGTCCATCGCGAGACCGAACACCACGCCCACCATGAAGATCGGCATCATCGACATGATCGGGCCGGTCTGCTCGACGCCCAGCAGGCCGCCGAGCCAGCCCCACTGGAAGACCGCGACCACGGCACCGAGCGCGGCGAGCACGCTGAGCAGGAAGCCGAGTGCCGCCTTCAGCGGGACCAGGATGGAGCGGAAGACCGCGATCAGGAGCAGGAAGGCGAGGCCCACCACCAGCCCCAGATACGGGATCAGGGCGTCGTTGAGCTTCTGCGAGAAGTCGATGTTCATCGCGGTGGTACCGGTGACCAGCACCTTCGCGCCCGTGTCGGCCTTGATGCCGGCACCCTGGTCACGGATGGCGTGCACCAGGTCCTCGGTCTGCACCGAGGACGGCTTCGAGCCCGGGATCACGGTGATCGTCGCGGTGTCGCCGGCCTTGTTGAACACCGCCGGGGTCACCGTGGCGACGTCCTTGAGGCCCTTGATCCCGTCGGTCACCTTGTCGGCCGCCGCCCTGGGGGCGTCGCTGTCCTTGGCGTCGACCACGATCATCAGAGGGCCGTTGAAGCCGGGGCCGAAGCCCTCCGAGAGGAGGTCGTAGGCGCGGCGCTGCGTCGTGGACGTCGGCTGCGAACCGTCGTCGGGCAGCCCCAGCTCCAGCTGGGTGGCCGGGACGGCGATCGTCCCCAGACCGACCACACCGAGCAGCAGCACGGCGGCCGGACGGCGGATCACGAAGCTCGCCCAGCGGGCGCCCAGACCGGGCTTCGCGGGGGTGCCGGCCGCGCTCTTGCGGCGCTTGTCGCCCGCCGCCTTGACCTTCCTGCCCGCGTAGCCGAGGAGTGCCGGGATCATGGTCAGCGCGATGAGGACCGCCACGACGACCGTGCCCGCCGCCGCGAGGCCCATCTTCGTCAGCATCGGCACGTTGACGACGGAAAGGCCCGCCAGTGCGATCACGACCGTGAGGCCCGCGAAGACCACCGCCGAGCCTGCGGTTCCGGCGGCCCGTCCGACGGCCTCCTCGCGGTCGCGGCCCTCGGCCAGTTCGCCGCGGTAGCGGGAGACGATGAACAGCGCGTAGTCGATGCCGACCGCGAGTCCGATCATCAGGGCGAGGGTGGACGTGGTGTCGCCCAGGTCGAGGGCCTTGGCCAGAACGGTGATGGTGGAGACGCCGATACCGACGCCGATGATCGCCGTCAGCAGCGGCAGTCCGGCCGCGACCAGTGAGCCCAGGGTGATGACGAGGACGACCGCGGCGATCGCGAGGCCCACGACCTCACCGGCCGCTCCCGGCTCGGCCCCGGCCTGCAGGGCGTCACCGCCGATCTCGACGGTCAGCCCGGCGTGGCGCGCGTCCTGCGCGGCCTCCTTCAGGGCGTCCCGGGAGGCGTCCTTGAGCTCCATGCCGGAGACCTTGTACTTCACGGACGCGTAGGCGACGGTGCCGTTCTTGCTGACGGCGTGCGCCTGGTAGGGGTCGGCGACGGAGACCACCTCGGAGCCGTCGGCCAGCTCCTTCACCGTCTTCTCGACGGTCGCCTTGTTGTCGGCGTCGGTCATCTTCTCGCCCGCGGGCGCCTTGAAGACGACGCGTCCGGTCGCGCCGTCGGCACTCATGCCGGGGAAGCGCTGTTCCAGCAGGTCGAAGGCCTTCTGCGCCTCGGTGCCGGGTATCGAGAAGGAGGTGGAGCCCGCAGCGGGGGCGCTGGCCGCGCCGACCCCCGCGAGGGTCAGCAGCGCCACCCAGAACAGGGCGACGAAGTGCCGTCGCCTGAAGGCGAACCGGCCGAGTTTGTAGAGGAACGTGGCCACGGAGGCGTACTCCCGGTCAGGTCGTGGGGTGTTTCAGGGCAGGGGTGATCGCCCGGCGGGGAGGCAGGGCTGATCGTCCCGACGACTTGAGCGGTGACGTCAGGTGAAAAAGGGAACTGCGGGGAAGGGTGAGGACCTCTTGGACGAGGACCTACTGGACGCCGAGAGCGGGGAGGACCACGGCGTCGATGTACGAAATGAGGAAGGACTGCGTCGGCGGCAGCTCGTCGAGCATCGTGCGGGCGGCGAACCCGCCGAGCATCATGTGCATCATGTAGTCGATCGCCGGGTTGTCCGCACGGACCTCACCCCGGTCGATCGCCCGCTGCACCACTCGACGGAACTCCGCCATCTCGGGCTCGATCAGATGTTCCTTGAACGCCTTCAGCAGGTCGGGGTTGCTGTGGACCGCCATGGCCAGGCCCCGCATCAGTGCGGAGTTCTGCTCCAGCTCGCAGTCGTCCGAGCGCAGCGTGAGGGCGTGCAGATCGCCCCGGAGCGACCCGGTGTCGATGTCGGCCAGCCCCATGCCACCGGGCTTGGTGTGCCGCACCGCCTTCGCGACCAGCTCGGCCTTGCCGCCCCACTGGCGGTAGAGCGTTGCCTTGCTGGACTTGGTGCGGGCCGCCACGGCGTCCATGGTGACGGCGTCGTAGCCCACTTCCCGCAGCAGGTCGAGCACGGCCTCGTACAACTCGGCCTCACGCTCGGGCGTGATCCGACTGCGACGCGCCGTTGCGACCTCAGTCATGCCACTCACCTTCCCGCTCGGGACGCGCCGTCCTGGCGCCTGCTTCGTACGTTCATGAAGATACCCTGTGCAGCTTCGAAACGAAACCGTTTCGTACGTGCCCTGGCTCACGTGTGTGAAGGATCCGTAAGTTCCCACAAGTTGCCCGGCCCCATCCGGCGGAAAAGCATGGGGAGGTGAGCTATCTGCGCCTGCCCCATCTCAGCGGTGACCTGTTGTGCTTCGTGGCCGAGGACGACCTCTGGCTCTCCCCCCTGGACGGCCCGGGCCGCGCCTGGCGCCTCACCGTCGACCGTACGAAGATCGGCCACCCCCGTTTCTCGCCGGACGGCCGCACCATCGCGTACACGAGCTGGCGCAGCCTGGTCCCCGAGATCCACACCGTCGCGGTGGACGGCGGCCCGGGCCGGCAGCTCACCTACTGGGGTTCCGCGGACACCCAGGTCTGCGGCTGGACACCCGCCCAAGGGGACAGCGGGGGCACCATCCTCGCCGTCGCCTCCCACGGCGAGCCCTTCTCGTACTTCACCTGGGCCTACAAGGTCTCCCCCGACGGCGACCCCGGCCGCAAACTCCCCTGGGGCCCGGTCTCCGACATCCAGGTCGCCGACGTCGAAGGAGAGCGCAGGACCCTCCTCCTGACCGGCACCCCGCCCCACGAACCCGCCGCCTGGAAGCGCTACCGCGGCGGCGCCATGGGACGCCTCTGGCTCCACGGCGAGCGCCTGCTGGCCGACCTGGAGGGCCATCTGCACTCCCCGATGTTCGTCGGCGGCCGGATCGCCTTCCTCTCCGACCACGAAGGCATCGGGAACCTCTACTCCTGCGCCTACGACGGCTCCGACCTGCGCCGCCACACCGACCACGACGCCTTCTACGCCCGCCATGCGTCGAGCGACGGCACCCGGGTGGTGTACCAGTGCGCCGGCGACCTGTGGATCGTCGACGACCTGGCCGCCGACTCCGGGCCGCGCCGCCTCGACGTACGGCTGAGCGGTCCGCGCGCGGGCCGCCGCACCTACCAGGTGCCCGCCGCCCAGCACGTCGACGGCATCTCGGTCGACGAGACGGGCCGCGCGAGCGCAGTCGTCGTACGCGGCAGCCTGTACTGGCTCACCCACCGGGACGGCCCGGCGCGCACGATCACCGACACCCCGGGGGTACGGGTCCGCCTCCCGGAGATGCTCGGCTCGACCGGCCAGGTCGCCTATGTGACGGACGCGGAGGGCGAGGACGCCGTCGAGATCGCCTACCTGCCGCGCGCGACGGGCGACCGCGAGCCGCGCAGGCTGGCCTCCGGCGAACTGGGACGCGTCCAGGAACTCGTCGCCGATCCGCAGGGCGAGCGCCTCGCCATCGCCTCGCACAACGGCCGCCTGCTCCTCCTCGACGCAACGGAGGACTCTGGGGGCACCTCCCGGACGGAGTCTGGGGGAGGCGAAGTGACCGAGCTGATCCACTCGGTCAACGGCCCGGTGCGCGACCTCGCCTTCTCCCCGGACGGCGCGTGGCTGACCTGGTCCCACCCGGGGATCGGCCGCTCCCTGCGGCAGATCAAGATGGCGCGTATCTCCCGGAAGGGACAGGGGGACCACCTGATCGTCGACGTGACCAACGGCCGCTTCGAGGACGAGAACCCGGTGTTCACGAGGGACGGCCGCTATCTCGCCTTCCTGTCCTGGCGCGGCTTCGACCCGGTGTACGACGTCCACACCGGGGACCTGTCCTTCCCGCTCGGCTGCCGCCCGTACCTGGTCCCCCTGTCCTCCGCGACCCCCTCCCCCTTCGCCCTCACCCCGGAGGGCCGGCCGGCCGCCGGGGGCCTGGACCCGGTGGAGGACGAGGAGGAGGGCGGCGACGGCGGCACGGTCACCGTCGAGATCGAAGGGCTGGAGAACCGGGTCACCCCCTTTCCGGTCACCGCCTCCAAGTACTCGGCGCTGTACCCGGTTGCGGGCGGCGGCCTGGTCTGGCTGCGCTGGCCGATCTCGGGGGCACTCGGCGAGACGTTCGCCAACCCGGACGACACCACCGGCCGCCCGACCCTCGAACACTTCAACATCAGCAAGGCGAAGAAGTCCGAACTCCTGGAGCACCTCGACTGGTTCGCACTCAGCGGCGACGGCACCCGCCTGGTCGTGGTCGACGAGGGCGACCTGCGGGCCGTCCCCTCCTCCGAGTCCGGCGACGGCGACACGACGGTCTGGATCGACCTGCGCCGCATCCTGCACGAGGTCGACCCGGCCGCCGAGTGGCGCCAGTCGTACGAGGAGGCAGGCCGTCTCATCCGCGCGTACTTCTGGGATCCGGGGATGTGCGGCATCGACTGGGACGCGGTGCTCGACCAGTACCGCCCGCTGGTCGAACGGGTCGCGTCCCCCGACGAGTTCGCGGACCTCCTGCGCGAAGTGCTCGGCGAGCTGGGCACCTCCCACGCCTACGTCACCGCCGCCCGCCGCAACGAGGGCCCGCCCCACTACCAGCGCCTCCAGGGCCTGCTCGGCGCCAACCTCGTCCGCAGGCAGGAGGGTTGGGTGGTCAAGCGGATCCTCCCGGGCGAGTCGTCGGACTCCAAGGCCCGCTCACCGCTGGCGGGCACCGGCATCAGGGACGGCGCCGTACTGACCCACGTCGACGGCCGCCCCGTGGACCCGCTGACCGGGCCGTACCCACTGCTGGCGGGTGCGGGCGGCACCACGGTAGAGCTCACCTTCGCCCGACCCGTCGCCCACCACCACCCTTCCAAGGAAGGCCCTTCGGGCCCCTCTGATTCTGCCGAGGGCGAGGCGGGCCGCCCACGCCGCGTGGCCGTGGTCCCCCTGATCGACGAACGCCCCCTCCGCTACCAGGACTGGGTGGCCAAACGCCGCGCTGTCGTACGGGAGTTGAGCGGCGGCCGCTGCGGCTATCTGCACATCCCGGACATGGGCGGCTCGGGCTGGGCCCAGTTCAACAGGGACCTGCGGATGGAGGTGTCGAGGCCCGCCCTGATCGTCGACGTACGCGGCAACGCGGGCGGCCACATCAGCGAACTCGTCGTCGAGAAACTGTCCCGCACGATCCTGGGCTGGGACCTCACCCGCGACGCCCAGCCGGTCTCGTACGCGTCCAACGCGCCCAGGGGCCCGGTGGTGGCCCTGGCCGACGAGGCGACCTCCTCCGACGGCGACATGATCACGGCGGCCATCAAGCTCCTCGGGCTCGGCCCCGTCATCGGCCAGCGCACCTGGGGCGGAGTGGTCGGCATGACCGGCCGCCACCGCCTCGGCGACGGCACGGTCATCACCGTCCCGATGAACGCGGCCTGGTTCGACGCCTACGGCTGGACCGTGGAGAACAAGGGCGTCACCCCGGACCTGGAAATCCTCCGCACCCCCCTGGACTGGGCGGAGGGCCGCCACGCCCAACTGGACGACGCCGTCCAACTGGCGGTGCAGCTGCTGGAGACGAACCCTCCGGCGACCCCTCCGGACTACAGCAACGTCCCGGACCGCTCACGTCCGAAGCTGCCGCCAAGGACGAAGTGAGAAAGGGTGCCCCCATCAGGGGCACCCTTTCCAGTCAGTGCAGGACGTCGACGTCAGACGTCGTAGTCCTGGTCGAAGCGGTCCTGCTCTTCCCGCTGCAACCGCTCCGTCTCCTCGTCACGCATGCGCTCGCCGGGCTTGCCACGCCGCTGACCCTGCTCCTGGCCCGGCCGGCCGCGCTGCTGGCCCTGCTCCTGGCCACGCTGACCCTGCTCGCGGGCCTGCTGGGCCTTCTGCTTGGCCTGCTCCTGCCACTGTTGCGACTGGTCCTGGAACTTGTCCTTCATACCCATGTGGGTTCACTCCCGTAGTGGGTGGGGGGAAGGCCCTTGACCGGGCCTCGACCAGATTCACACGGCCCACCACGGAGCGCATTTCGATCAACTACGGTGCGTAGCGCGGGCTTCCTCGTCCGCCGCCCCACCTGCACCGACGAGCCCCGACCGCATGCCCTCCAACCGTGACCCGAACCGCCGCATCTCCCGCTGCCCCACCGTCCCGATGAGCCCCGGCAGATACCCCCGCACGCCCTGCATCCCGCGCAGCCACCACTGCCCGTACACATGGCTTGAGCGCCGCTCGATCCCGGCGACGATCCGGTCGACGGCGGGCCCCAGCGGATACGTCTTGTTGGACGGCCACGGCAGCCGCTGACGCAGCTCCCGCATCACCTCGTCCTGGTCGGCGCCCCGCACCATGTCGGTGTCGGTCCACGACAGATACCCGACCCCGACCCGTACACCCTTGTACCCGACCTCGGCCCGCAGACTGTGGGCATACGCCTCCACACCGGACTTGGAGGCGCAGTACGCGGTCATCATCGGCGCCGGAGTGATCGCCGCGAGGGACGCGATCTGCAGCAGATAGCCGCGGCTCTCCATCAGAACCGGCAGGAAGGCACGGGCAGTCACGGCCGACCCGATGAGATTCACCTCGATCACCCGCCGCCAGGCCTCGGGGTCCGAGTCGACGAAGGGACCGCCGGTGGCCACACCGGCGTTCGCCACGACGATGTCGACCTTCCCGAACCGCTCCTTGACCTCCTGCGCGACCCGTGCCATCGCCTGATGGTCCGTCACATCGGCGTACCAGTGGTCGCTGTCGCTGTGCAGCCGCTCCGAGACCTGCTTGAGGGCGTCCGGCTCCAGCCCGACCAGCGCCACCTTGGCGCCCCGCGCCGACAGCTTGCGGGCGAGCAGCTCGCCGACACCGCGCGCGGCGCCCGTGACGACGGCGACCTGTCCTTCGAGGCTGACCTTGCTCATGCGCCCTCCTTGATCGAGTCGATCGTTGCGTACGTCGTCACAAGCTCCCGGATACGGCCGCTGACCAGCTCCGGCGCCTCCACCGGGGTCATGTGGCCGAGTCCCTGCAGCTCGGTGCTGCCCACACAGTTCGGCAGCGCGGCCACCAGCGCCCGCGCCTGCACGGGCGGGGTGAGCCGGTCCGCCGTCCCGACGACGACAGCCGTCGGCACCTTCAACTCCCGTACGCCGTGGTCGAGATCGAGCAGGGCGAGCACCTGCGACCAGGCGTGCCGCACCTTGCGCGGACACGCGTGCACGATCCGCGCGCACGCCTCCACCATGTGCGGCGCCGAACCGGGCCCCATCGTCCCGTACTTGAGGATCCGCCGTGCGAGAGGCGTGACCGGTCCGAGCGGCGCCCGCGCCCCCAGGATGTGCCTGGTCAGCCAGGTCCGCAGCCGCCCGGGCCCGAGGGGCAGGACGGTCGACTCGGCGACCAGCCGCGACGAACCCGTGCTGCACAGCAGTACGGCCGCCGCATGCTCGCGGAAGCTCTTTCTCGTGGCCGCCGCCATCACCGTCATGCCGCCCATGGAGTGCCCGGCGATCACGGCCTTCTCACCCGGCGCGAGGGTCGCTTCCAGTACGGCTTCGAGGTCGTCGGCGAGGGCGTCGGGACTGCACGCCGGGCTCGCCGGACTGCGTCCGTGGCCGCGCTGGTCGTAGGCGATGACGCGGTGGTCGGCGGCGAGGTCCCGTATCTGCGCGGCCCAGAAGGCGGTGGAGCAGGTCCAGCCGTGGGCGAGGACGACGGCGGGCGCGCTCTCGGGCCCGTGCACCTCCACGTGCAGCCGGGCGCCGTCGGCGGAGACGGCGACGAGTTGCCGGGCGGGGGTGGGCGGGGCGTACGGCCCGGACTTGACGTGCATGAGCCGGCTCACGCGTCCACCTCCGCCTTCTGCTCGGCGGGCGCCCGCAGCAGTTCGTATTCGGCGAGATCCACCTGCCGCGTGGCCCGCCGGAACTCGGTCGTCGTGCCCGGCCAGATGGTGGTGTTACGACCGCTCGGGTCGAGGTACCAGCTGGTGCAGCCGCCGGTGTTCCACACCGTCCGCTTCATGCGCTCCTGCACGCGCCGGTTCCAGGCGGCGACGGCGCTCGGCCGGGCGTCCAGGGCGGCACGGCCACCGAGAACATCCAACTGCCGTACGAAATCGGCCATGTAGTTGAGCTGCGACTCGATCATCAGGATCATCGACGAGTTCCCGAGGCCGGTGTTGGGCCCGATGATGGTCATCCAGTTGGGGAACCCGGCAGCGCAGGCGCCCCGCAGCGACTCCATCCCGCCCTTCCAGGCCTCGGCGAGGGTCTGGCCCTCCGCCCCGACCACCCGCTCGGCGATCGGCATGTCGGTGACATGGAACCCCGTACCGAAGATGATCGCGTCGACCTCGGCCTCGCTCCCGTCGGCAGCGACGACGGTCGAGCCGCGGATCTCGCTCAGCCCACTGGCCACGACGTCGACATTGGGCCGGGCGAGCGCCGGATAGTAGGTGCTGCTCAACAGGATCCGCTTGCAGCCGATGCGGTAGTCGGGGGTGAGCTTGGCGCGCAGGGCCGGGTCCTTGATGGCCCGTGCCATGTTCCGCTTGGCCAACTGCTCCACGAAACCGAGCTCGTTCGGGTGCTTGGTGAACGCCTGGACCTGCAGCTCCCGGATCCCCCACAGCAGTCCGCGGCGGGCCTGCGCGGTGAAGGGCAGGGCGCGGTGCAGGGCCCGCTCGGCGCCGCTGATGGCGCGGTCGACGCGCGGCATGACCCACGGCGGGGTGCGCTGGAAGAGGGTGAGCCGGTCGACCTCGGGCTGGATGGCGGGCACGATCTGGATGGCGGAGGCACCCGTCCCCACCATGGCGACGCGCTTGCCACGCAGGTCGTAGTCGTGGTCCCAGCGGGCGGAGTGGAAGACCTTGCCGGGGAAGGAGTCGAGCCCCGGAACGTCGGGCACCTTGGGATCGGACAGCGGCCCGGTCGCGGAAACGACCACATCCGCGGTCAGCGACCCGCTAGTGGTCTCGATCTCCCACCGCAGCTTCTCGCTGTCCCAGGTCATCATCTTCACTTCGGAGTCGAAGCGGATGTGGGGCCGGAGGTGGAAGACGTCCGTGACGTGCTCCAGGTAGGCACGGATGTGCTCCTGCCCGGAGAAGGTGCGCGGCCAGTCGGGATGGGGCGCGAAGGAGAAGGAGTAGAGGTGGGAGGGCACGTCGCAGGCGCACCCCGGGTAACTGTTGTCGCGCCAGGTGCCGCCCACGCTGCCGGCCCGTTCCAGGAGGACGAAGTCGGTGACGCCCTCGCGCCGCAGCCGCACGGCGGCCCCGAGCCCGCCGAACCCGGACCCGATCACCGCCACCCGCACATGCTCCCGCTCAGCCATGCCGACGCCCTTCCTCACGCGACTCCGCCAGTGAACACTGGCGCAATGGGAGCGTAGAGCAGCTCCGTACCGATGGGTAGGGGTCGGGGGAAAGGAAAGTTACCGGCGGTACAACATAGGCTGCGACCGTGACCGAGAAGCGCGAGTACCGCATGGAGGAACTGGCCCGCCTGGCCGGCATCACCGTACGCACCCTGCGCTTCTACCGAGAACGCAAACTCATACCGCCACCGCGCCGCGAGGGCCGTATCGCCTGGTACGACGACCACCACCTGGCCCGCCTGCACACGATCGCGGCGATGCTGGAACGCGGCCACACCCTCACCGGCATCGCGGAGCTGGCGGAGGCCCTCGACCACGGCCGGGACGTCGCCGACCTCCTGGGCATCGAGCCGACCGAGGAGGAACCGGTCCGCCTCACCCCCGAGGAACTCGCGGCCCGCTTCGAGGGCCAGGTCACCCCCGAGAACCTCTCCGCCGCCCTCGACCTCGGCTACCTCGGCACCGACGGCGACGAGATCGTCCACATCAGCCGCCGCCTCCTGGACGTCTCCTCGGCCCTGGTCCGCGAGGGCATCCCGCTGGCCGAGGTCCTCAAGGCGGGCGCCCGGGTCCGCGAACACGTCGACGCCCTGGCAGAGATGTTCGCCGAACTCGTCCTCCGCCACACCGGCGAGGAGGACCTCCAGCGCTTGCGCCCACTGGCCCGCAGCGTGGTGGAGGCAGAACTCTCACTGGCGCTGGACCGGCGGTTGCGGAAGCAGGGATAGGACCTCCCCTCCAGCCGAGGCGCCTCGGGCTTTCCATGCCCCCTC
>Ga0207647_10001389_pt1 | contig 18600 bp, 13 predicted proteins | sample KBSCornC2_FD_184295 | JGI IMG/M metagenome (GOLD analysis project Ga0207647, IMG submission 184295) | Corn rhizosphere microbial communities from Kellogg Biological Station, Michigan, USA - C2 (SPAdes) (version 2) | ecosystem: Host-associated > Plants > Roots > Rhizosphere ... | reverse complement strand
GATCCCGCGCTGATCGAAGACCTCGATCGTGCGTGAGTGCAAACCGCCGGCCCGCGATCCTACGAGGTCCTGGCTGATGCGCCGCTCGACGATGGCGACGTCGACGCCCGCCAACGTCAACTCGGCCGCCAACATCATCCCCGTCGGACCCCCTCCTGCAATCACCACCGCATGCTCACTCATCGCGCCTCCCACTTCAGTAGATTTCTTTGCGTCAGCCGACGATGTTGCGGCATAACCCGGGTCTTGCCGCAAGCCCCTGCCGCGCAATAATCTAGAAGTAGGGGAAGAGAGTTACTCTCCTTTCGTTTTCCGCTCCGGACGGACATTCACTTTACGAAGCAGCGGTGCGGCGCGCTCCCTTCTGAAGCAGCGGCGTCGCGGTGGCGAGCCACCGCTAGTCGAGCCTTGCGATGGTCCCGAAGCCATCGACGGCCACGAACGTTTCGGCGAGTTGGCTGAGTCAGCTACTCGGCGACAGCAAAGTCTTGAATATCGTCTCTATTGCGGTGACAATTCAGAACGCAGCGGCCCTGCAGGTTCCGCAGGGTCTTTTGTGACTGGCAGTTTGTAAAGAGCCTCCGCATTCCCACGCAACACCAGACGTATCAGCTCACTTGCCCGTTTCCGGCTGATCTCGCCGTCATCCAGCATGCCTGTAAGCGCCATCCCCAGTGCATCGCGTTCGTTTCGGCTTGCAATCCATGCGGATTCCGGCCAACCCAGTTCATCCGAGAAGGGATACGCGTCCGTTCCAAAGAGCACCTTTTCCGGCTCCCATTCCAACCACTCCCGCAGCCATTGAGACTGCGTGTGAGGTGTCATGGTCAGTGACTGCAGCGACAAATCCACAAACACGTTGGGCTTCTGGAGCAGCGCTCCGATTTCGCGCACATAAGGCCAGCCGCCGTGCAGCAGGACAAAATTTGTATCTCTGAGTCGCGGATCGTTAAACAACGGTTCGAGTAGTAGCGGGTTTGCACCAGAGATGGAGAAATACCTTCCAAGCCCTCCCATCGCATGCAGATGAACCGGCATCCGTAGTCGTCCGCATTCCATTGCGATATAGCGGAAGAGGAAGCTCTGCAATAGCTCGTATTCCTGAGCATCTGGATTGGAATGACCAACCCATCGCAGGTAGATCCTCTGAGCCTCAGCGCGGGACGGATCGCTAAAAGCAAACGAGCGCAAATATGCCACCTCGAATTTTTCGGCGATCGCTCCGCCTGCTTTTTGCCGCTCCAGCGTGGCGGTCACAACCCGCTGCAAATATTCGTCGAGCGTGGCCGGAATCGCATTCAATCCTGCTTGCTTCAAATAGCGGGCCCGGACCTTGTCTTCCAATGCGAAGAGTTGCTTTCGGTCGGGCGATGCGGCAGCCATCTCGCTGTTGTCCAGCGGAAAAATAAGCGCGTCAGCATATGGCACCCATTGAAACTGTGGCGGCTCAATGCCGAGCCCCATGGTTACGCGGTTCGCCAGCATCGTGCCAATCCTGGCTTGATCGAGTACCCATTCTGGATAGCGTTCGCCGTGCGTTGCTTTGGCATGTGCGCGCGCGTCGTTCAGGCGCTTCAGTCCGTCCGCATCGAGAGGTGGTGGCGTGTCGAATCCATAGAGAGCTTTCCATGCTGCTCCCAGGAGATGAAAGTCGGGACGCAAGGCAACTGGATCGGATTGCGGCTCCATTGCATCGGCTGGCAACGCGTCGAAATCCTTGTCAGCCCCATCGTTGGGAGGAGCAAGGACAGGGTGGGCGTGGTTGTCGATGGCCCAGGTGGTAGAGATTTCCTTGGCTACTGCCGGGTCAATCGTTTGGCTGGCGCGCCCGCTTGTTGTTGACAGGAAGATGGCGGCCATCATGATCCAGATGGCCCCGGTGTTCTCCATTACCCGGACCTCATTTGCGGTTCAAAGGCGTTCCCCTTGGAATAGCTTCTAGCGATGCTCAAGCTGCGACCCGATTCGATACAACTCAAGCAGGACCTACTTGCGGAGATAGGCATCTGCCCCGCTGATCCAGTCCGCCCGGGGCGGGCAGAATACGTCAAGATCTACAGTGTCTTCCAGTGCTTCCGCGGAATGAGGAACATTCCCCGGGATCACCAGGATTTCCCCGGCCCGCACGACCACGTCTCCCCCCGGTAAGGAGAACTTGAGCGCGCCCTCAAGGATATAGGTGATCTGTTCATTCTCGTGGCTGTGCAGTGGCACGACACAACCTGCGCGAAGTATCAACCTCGCCAGCATGCTCTTTTCACCCGTGACAAATTGCCGATCAAGCAGCGGATTCAAATGCTCCGTGGGCATGTCTTCAAGGCGAATGTGTTGGACGTTCGACAAATCTTTTTTCGCGACTGCGCTCATGCCTTGGTCAATCCTTTCGCGACCGCGATTATAGCAATTCGTCTGCCTGCAGTGGCGACCACCAGGCAGAGGGTGATTCAGGAATAAGGCGGGGGATATGAACTGTGAGCGCCTAATAGGAGTGGTTCGGGCTGATGCATAGCGGCATGAGGTTGTCTGCCTACGACGACCGAACCGACCCTATACTGATTTCCATGGAAACTGGCCTTCGTGATCGGGTCGCCATCGTCGCGGCATCAAGCAAAGGAATTGGTCGGGCAGCCGCTTTGGCGCTTGCTGCTGAGGGCACACATCTGGCACTCTGCGCCCGCAATAGCGATGCGCTGGAGCAGGTAGAGGAAGAAGCGCGCCGCACCCATGGTGTATCTGTCTACGCGGATACCTTTGACGTCGCCGATGATCTCCGCGTGCGCCAGTTCGTAGATGCAGTACACAGCCGTTTCGGGCGTATCGACATATGCGTCACCAACGCGGGGGGTCCGCCGGCAAAGCTCTTTCTCGAAACAACGATGCCCGAGTGGGATAACGCCTACCAATTGAACCTTCGCAGCATCGTGTCCTTCGCGCACGCGGTGTTGCCCTACATGCAGCAGCGACACTGGGGCAGGATCGTGACCATTACCTCGATGACGGTCAAGCAGCCTGTCCCAGAACTCATCCTTTCTAATTCAGTAAGGGCGGGCGCGCTTGGACTGGTTCGTTCGCTTGCCACTCAATTCGGCCCTGACAATATAACCATCAACAACGTTGCACCGGGTTACACCGCGACCGATCGTATGAAGGAGCTTGCACAAACCAAAGCGAACATGACAGGAGGCACCGCGGCGGAGTACGAAACCGAGATTGCGCAGAGCGTCCCGCTCCGTCGCTTCGCGCAACCGGAAGAGATTGCGGACACCATCGTCTGGCTGGCATCCGAACGTGCTTCGTACATCACCGGTCAAACGGTTCTTGTGGACGGCGGCGTCTATCGGGGCCTTTAAGCACGTCACAAGATTGGATGGGAAGTCGGCTGGCACCGCTTTGCGTTAATCAGTGATCTGACATTCCGATACCTAAGCGCCTACACATACCCAAAATCCATTTGTAATCGCTGCATTCAAAAAGGTGCAGGGATCGGGCAGCTCTGCATTTTGCCAATGTTTCGCTCCACTCGACTCGCGACGTCAATACAAATAAGGACCCTCGAGAAACCAGCGGAGACGTCATTACCAAACTTCTTCAAGCTTTGGACGGTCGTATCTCCTGCCGATTTGCGCCCCGGGTCAAATAGGTACCCGTAATGTCAATTCTTTGTCTCGATTGGATAGCGGTGTTTTTGTGTTGCAACCGGTAAAGGCCGGCGGTAACCTCGTGCCCCTTCCCCGATTTCTCGAAGGACACGATCCAAATGACATCCCGACTGCCGTACCTATTCTGCCTTGCCGCTGCAGTGTTCTCCCATGCTGCTCTCGCTCAGTTCACAGCCGCGACGACCGTCCCCGCACCTGTTGCCCAGGTCTATGTTCAGACTCCGCACGGAGTGAATCTCTATAACACCTCGTCAACAGGAAAGTTGACCCTCGCCCCCGGATCACCATTCAAGACCATCGGATTGATGGTCGGAACGAACGGAAAGTACTTCATCAGCAACGGCACAAATGTCGTTCACGTCTACGCTGCGTCCTCGACGGGCGCCATTGGGAAGGAAGTCTCAACCATCAACACCGCCCTGTACGCAGGTGCGGAATGTGGGACGACGGGACCAACACTACTGGATCACACCGGTGGAAGTCTCTATATCCAGCACGATAACGCCTCGAGCAGTGGTAGCTATGTGTGCTCTGCCTTTCAGTCCTTCCGGATCGGAAGCACCGGTCAGCTGACATACGTTGGGACGACGAAAACATTCATCGACCTGCATGTCGGTCCCCCCACTCCTCTGACCATCATCGGTCGCAACAATTTCGCGTATGACATCGCCGATCCCAATATCGGATACGACGGTTCCGTCATCCAGGGATTCAAGCGAAACGGCACCACTGGTTCATTGGACGAATGGAATGTTCTCGTGTCGAATCCCTCCACCTTCGACGCCAGCTGGTTTTGGATGCAATATGGTGTCACCGCCGACCCCACAAATCACGTGGCCGTCTTCGAGATTCAAGAGCAGGGCCTGCCCTATGGGCCATACGCCCACCCTCAATTGGCCAGCTACACAATGGATCCTTCGGGGAACCTGACAAGTACGAACACCTACAAAAACATGCCTGTGCCCTTGGTCTACCCACAGGTCATGAACATGTCCCCATCAGGAAAGCTGCTGGCGATCGCCAGTGCCACTGACTACACGAGCTGCAATTGCGGCCCAACTAATTCGGGAACGTCTGGGCTACAGGTGTTCCACTTCAACGGCGCGAATCCCATAACCCGGTACAGCGCCACACTCACGAAGACCCCGATAGATAGCATTCGCTGGGACAAGGCGAATCATCTGTACGCCCTCAGCTTCTCCACGGGTAAGCTCTTCGTCTACACCGTGACGCCGACAAGCATCACCCCTGCTCCCGGCTCTCCTTACTTGATTCGTGGTGCGACCGGCTTGCTTGTTCGATGACGCCTGTAGAACCTGGGATGGAAGTAACCGGTACAAAGGGCGATCGCTGAATCGCCCTCCATCCTCGCTAGAGCCCACGCAATCGGCAGCCGTCACCGCCTTGCGCGCAGCGACATGCAAACGCCGAAAGACCGGCGTTTTGAACCTTTTCAGCGCTGCAGGATGACCAATGCTCGTGAATATGGAAATTGACTCTGCGGGGTATCCGGCCCATGCTCGCCAGTGCCACTCATCGCCGTCAGCGAGACAATACCCCACGACTGCAAAAGCAGGTTCAGGCTACCCAGATTCGTATTGCCGTCATCCCCAAACCAGAGCACAAACGCCTGCTGGCTGACATCGCTTCCGTCGCTCAAAATAACGGCGGCACGCGAGTACGGAAACGGACTCTGCGGCGTCTCCGATCCCGCTTCGCCTGTGCCACTCATGGCAGAGGCCAGGATGACACGTTGCCCCTGATTCAGCAGCGCATTCAACGTGGCTAGATTTGTATTCCCATCGTCAGCGAACCACAGAACAAAAGCCTGCTGAGACATAGAAACCTCCCGACACAAACAGTTAGTGACAGGAGGTCGGATTCCGTTTCAGCCTTCGCGGAGATTCTTGCGTCGGTGGCCTGCTAATCCCCCGCGTAGTGTGCTCGCGAAAAGCAAGCCGCCCAGTCGTGCGAACTAACGCGACCGCAACGCTTCGCCTTGGCAGCCTGGATGTCCACAAGCGCACATCACCTCGGTTGAGCCTTTGAGTCCCTCGCAATGGGCGCTGCAAAACTTCTCCTTGTTGGCTGGAACGCAGCTGCATGCTGGATTTGCGCACTTCTTCTCGTCTGCCATCACGATCTCCTTGCCGGCTTCCATGGCACCTTTTCGGAAGCGGCGTAAGGTAAGATGCCGGCTCGAGTCAACGTGAATTCCTCCACATCGACTATCGATTCAATCCCATGCACACATGCGCGGTCTGCGCGCGAATCGCATATCGAGTCCGCGATCCAGTCCCGCAAGCGACAGCGCCTTCAGAGTTCAGCTCAGTCGTAACTCTTCGTTGGCCAAAGCTTTACCGGCGCTCCGGTTGTGTCCTTGTATTTGTCTCTTAGCGCTTTCAGTTGATTCACCAGGTCGCTTGCCACGTCTTCATAGCCTGGGTGCACCTTGAAGCCACCCCATTTGAAGAGGTTCTCCATCTCATCCGGGTCCTTTTCGAGATCGAACAGCTCCCACTCGTTCACCGTGTAATAGGAAATGAGCTTAAAGCGGTCGGTGCGGATCCCGTAATGCGGCAGCACCCAATGCGGTGGCGCGAATTCGTAATAGTGATAGTAGTAGGACTTCTGCCAATCGGCGGGCGTTTCCCCTCGAAATACAGGTGCAAGGCTGCGGCCCTGCATGTCATCAGGTACTGCAATGCCGAGCAGGTCGAGGACCGTAGGCGCATTGTCGATGTTCACCACCCAGTCCTTGGTCACCGTTCCCGGCTTGATGTGGCCGGGATAACGAATGATCCAGGGCACGCGGATGGCCTGCTCGTACATGAATCGCTTGTCGAACCACCCATGATCCCCAAGGAAGAAGCCGTGGTCCCCGGTGTAAACCACGATCGTGTTGTCCGCCAATCCCGTGCGATCCAGGTAATCGAGCAGCCGGCCAACATTCTCCTCCTGCGCTCGAAAGGTGCCAAGAAAGTGCGCCATGAACTGCTGATAGTTCCACTGCTTGCGCTGCCGTTCCGTCAGCTCAGAGGACGGATGGAAATCCGGCATCTCCGAGATCCGCATACGCGCCATCTTCGCTCCAGCCGCGCGATGCGAGTAATCGTCGTAGAACGTGCCCGGCTCGGGTATGCGGATGTTGTCGTAGAGGTGTTCGTACTCGTGCTTCGGCTCGAAGGGCCGATGTGCATTGAAGAACTGCAGCATGATGAAGAATGGTCGATCAAACTTCTCGATGCCTTTGATCGTGAGGTCGACTTCATTATCCGTGCTGTAGCCGGGGATGCTTGTTTCCTTGGTTTCGGAACTGCCCAGTTCCATATTGTGCTTGTAATGCTCGGCTTCATAATAGGGCCCTCCGGCATTGTCCTTGTAGACGTAGTAGTCGAAGCCCACCTTGCCGGGATTCGCCGGAAGATGCCATTTGCCTACAGTGCCTGTCTGATATCCATTGCGCTTGAGAATCTTCGGCAGCGTCTCTTGGTTCTCATCGAAGTGCGACTCTATGGTGACGCCGCCTGTAGTCTCCGCGGGATTGGTGTACATGCCGTTCAAGTGGCTGTACTTGCCTGTAAGAAGAACCGCCCGGCTCGGCGCGCACAGTGCGTTGGTTGTAAAGCTGTTATCAAAGCGCATGCCCTCCTTCGCCAGGCGATCGATATTCGGAGTGCTCATCAACTTGCCGCCATAGCAGCCGATGACGGACAGCGGAATACCTTCGATCGTGATCCAGATCACATTCGGTTTGCCGCTCTTTTTCACGTTCAGTGGACGGTACGACGCTGGTTTGGCATCTGCGGGAGTTCCACCCGCTCCCGGCAACGCAGCTGTGACCGCCGCTGCACTCATGCGCGCCAGAACCTCTCGACGCGTCAACTTGTGATCCGACATAGCGGGACCCGCTCCTGTGCACTGCAAACCAGGTTTGCAATCAGAATTTTTAGAACCAGTTCAAACGCGATGTGATCGCGAGGGCCAGCCTAACAGAAGCTGCGGCTGCGCTATGCACCGCATGTCTACTCGCTCGTGACGATTCTTGTTCGAGGCTCTAGAGGAGAGAAACGCCGCTGAGCATCTTTGGTATAGATGTAGACCGCCCGATGACTGTTCTCGCGGCTTTTCTTGTAGGAAAAGCCGCACGGAGCAAATCTCCGCCGGACACGGTATTACCGAAATTGCTTAGTAGTTGTGCGGAGTAATCCACTCAGGCAGCTTTTTCACCCACGGCATGTCGAATCGCGTCGCTGCTTCGCTATGCGAGATGGGTGGCTCCGGAGGTTTGTAGTCACTCGGCGAACGTCCAAAGACCGCCTGGTCCAGATGTACCGCCCGCCCCATGTGCAGCGCTGCGGTCCGGAACGGGTGCTTCGGATCACGCCTGATGCCGCCCGTCCGGGGAATATCTCCGCCCTTTGCAAGCTGAACGAACGCCTTCGCGGCGAAGCCCACCCCGGCATTCGCAGCAAGTCTTTCTATGGTGAGGCGCTGCTCCGGAGTTAAATCTTCGAGTGTGCGGATGGGGCCGTTCTTGAGCGCGGGCTCCTTTGCGAGTACGTCGCGTAGCATATCCGTCTGCATCTTCATGTACACGGCCCATGCGGGAACAGACTTCTTTGCATCCAGACTCCCCCGAGGCTTCTTCGCGCCGCCCTTCTTCTCTGTGCTTGTGTCCCAGAACTTCCCCGTCTTCTTTACATCCGAAAATTTCAAACCCAGCCCGGGATGTTCATCGATGATGCCCTTCAGTCGTCCCTCCAATGCGGGATCGAACCAATCATCCATGCCAAGCTCTTCGGATGCGATCTTTCCCTTCGTTCGAGTCCACGCCGTCGCCGTCTCTGCAACCAAAGACTCGGCCAGCAGACCCGGATCGATATCAAGTTCTTTCGCAACGTCCTCCACGCGCTTTTTCGCATCGGGATTGTTCTCAAACAACGTATCGACGTCCAATCGTCCAAGCACCTCCGGCGTGTTCTTCTTCGGATCGCTGGGCTGTCGTTCCGGTGCGCCGATCGCCGGAATGTACTCGTCAATGTCAGGACTGGGCTGGCGGCGGACCGTAGGAGCTTGCCTCGTGTTCGCTCCGGTCTGCTGCACAACGTGCGCCAGTTCGTGGGCAAGCAAATTGGTGTCGCTCGCGGCAGAATGGCCGCCCGCGAATACCACGTCCGATCCCGCGGTGTATGCCCGCGCACCAATGGCCTTCGCGGATTGAGCAGCCTCGCTCCCCGTGTGCACCCTCACACGGCTGAAGTCGTAGCCAAAGCGCGGCTCCATGAAAGCACGAGTTGTCGCGTCCAGCGGCTGCCCGGGTGAACGCAGCGTCTCTTGCACAGTCGCCGGCGCTTCCGCCTGCTTGGTGTGGCCGGACCTTGCCATCGCTGCACTGGCAGACCCGATTTGTTGCGGCGTACCAGTCACCTGTTCGGCCACGCGATCGGCTTCCCGCTCCAGTGGATCTGTGACGTTTCCCACTTCCAGCTTCGACTGGATTGGATACGGCAATGCACTCGCACTGCTTTGCATCTCGCCTCGCCTGACTCCGCCAGGCGCAAAAATGTGAAAGTTCTCGAGCGAGTAAGCTGGCACTGATGTGCGGTTCACTGATGAGCGGTTCTGGATTGAGCGGTTCTCTATAGATTTCAGAGGGGAAGGATGTTGCGCCTGATTCTTCTTCGAAGAAGTCTGGGCTTGTGCCGGCTGCCTGGAAGCAAGAACGCGTAACGATGACATTGCGCAGCCCTCCAAAAGCCTTGTCTCCTTCAACGTACATCCACGAAGAAACGTCCGGAAAGAGGCAGACTGCCGGTCCGCATCGCAGTTGGCGTATCTCGGCTGCTATTGAATAGCCCGACAATACACGAGGCGGAAGGCGTTGTTGGGGAGGACTATGCGACCGGCGCCTTCAGCTTGTCAAGGCATTCAAGGCACTAAGGTTAGCGTACGACTGTACCGATGTAGCCCATCTTCCCGAGACAGAACCAACTCGTAACGTAACAACCCTTTGGGTGAAAAGTTCTTCCGGCATTAACACCTGGGCCCCCGCCCGCGTGCCATGCTGGTGATGCGTTTCGGACGGGACTCCCCTATGAAGAAAATCATCCTGAAGCTGAAGCTCATCAAGAAGAACAGTGGGCTCGCCTTGAGCACAATCTTCGGCCGCGTGATCTGGCCGTAATGTTGCTGTTGGCTCCGCGAGCCAGCAACACGACCGCGCAGGCAGCAGGTTCGCCGCCGCGGTCATGCCATTTCTGATCAGAATCCTCCGCGATGTGCCACAGCCGCCTGCGAAGGCAGGGATGCGACTGCTCCGTTGAGCGAACCTCAGTTCCCGATTGCGACAGTTACGAAATGCGATCTCGTTTCATCAGATGAAGTTCGCTGATCCGACACATGATTACCGAGTTATTGGCCCGGCGGTGGAAGCGTCAGAGACGCCGACATTGTGAAACTCAGAGGTGTTTCTGCCGGGACTTCGATCTGTTTGTTTCCCGTAAACATACCTCCCACAAATCCTGCCCCCGCACCCGCTAAAGCACCTATCGCTGCTCCCTTGCCTCCTCCTGCCAGTCCTCCGATCAACGCGCCTCCACCTGCTCCTGCTCCAGTGGTGACAGCTGTCCTCTTACCCTTCCCTTTCACCGTACTGCTTAGTAACGCGGTCTTGATGGGATAGGTATGTCCACGGACTGCAACGCTCGTAAGACTCAGGTCCAGTTGGCCTTCACCTTTGATCTTGCCCTTAGCCTTAGCTGTCACTACCGTGCCCGTCACGGCTGATCCTGCGGGCAGGGCGGCCCTTCCCTTCACGCTCACTGGTTGCGCCAGCGTGCCGGAAAAAGCCTGGCCAGTTTGGCTGCTCTTGGAACTTAAGGCTTCACCGGTTCGGATGGCGAGTACGGTTCCGGCTGGTATGACAATCGGCTGAGGTTTGGGTTTTGGGGCAGGGGGAGGCGGCGCCGCTGCCGGGGCCGGGGCCGGTGCCATTGCCTGCGCAGGGTTTCCGCCTGGTGCCGCTGCGCCCGCGACCGTGGACTGGTCATCGACGCCAGTGACTCCCGGCTCCTGACGGGCGATCTGCTCTAACTCCTGTTGGGCCGCTGGATTCGTAGCTTGCCCGCTCAACGTGACTTTCCCGTCCTTGGCTGCAACGCTGACCTGGGAATCCTTGGTAACTGGATCGGCAGCCGCTTTGCTCTGAATGTCCTTAGCAATTGTTTCGTCGCTGGGACCATGCGAACAAGCAGTCGGGAATCCGATCAACGCACTCATCAGCACAATCGAAATAGCTGGCTTGGCCAGATTAAACATATTGCCTCCTAAGGCATCCGTCCGATTCACGGCGGGATTCGCGCAAGCGAACACCAGTCTAGGAGATGCGGCTTGAACCTGAATACTGAGAGAACTACCAGCACCCGGCCGCCCCGCCGAGATGAGCTCACAAGGCTATTGCGGAGATTCTAGGCCTGTTTCACCAGTCTTGGCTTTGGGGGCTGCAGCGGCTTTGCAATGAGGCATTTGGCGGGATGAACACCTTGGATCGCGCCATCATGCCATTGAAAATGCCTTTCGGGGCGGCACTCCCCTATGAGGGGGAATGATCCTGATCGCCTGATTTGGCCGTATTAGAGCTGGCCACGCTCAGGCGGACAACAGGTTCGCCGCCCGCCGTCATGGCGCTGCCGGTCAATATCCGCCGCCATGCGCCCCAGTCCCCTGCGGAGGCAGGGACGCGATCGCTCCGCTAAGAGCACTCGATTTCGGCTGTTTCGGCTCGAACATCGCAAACCCGCCGCTGTTCGAAATGTAGATCCGGTTGAATATCGAGGTCGGCAGCAAACCGTCGATCTTCGGCCCCCCACCCTTCATAGAAAGCACATGGGTCGGCACTTCTCGGGATTTCCCATCGATCACCAACTGAAGATCGCGAATGCCCGCCAGCAGATGGCGGCCTGCGGTATCCGCCACAAAGCTCTGCGCGTAGCCGGCCCCCACGCTGTCGACTCCACCAAAGAGCACCAGCGACGCAGATCCTGAGTCCAACAGCAACTCCATCTCGCGAACCCCATTGTCATTCACACTTCCATGCACCGTCAGGTTTGCGTATTTGGAATTGTTCCCAATCGCTTCCCGGTGCAGCGGAACATGACGTCCACCCAACGAGCGGCCGATTTCTCCGTCAATGTCGAACTGGATCAACTTGTGCTTGTAGTCCAACAGGAAGTCGGCGTGGTCCAGTGCGTTCTGTCCCAGCACGCCCCGCGCTGTCGGAGCAATCTGGTGAAGACCGTTCAGATCGCGGATCATCACTACCAGGTTTTCTTCCGTCAGCGGTCCGATGGCAACGCGGCTCGCGATGGCCAGTGGCGCCGGCGCGCTCTGCGTAAGCGTGGTGACCGTGCCTAGACCCTGCGCCACAAGTCCAAGCTGCTGCCCTAACCCGCTATCCAGCGTCGTGATCGTTGAGCCTGTATCCAGCATGAAGTCGTAGGGACCCTGCCCGTTGACCGATACCGGCACCACGACGGCGAAGCCGTGGACAAAGTGAAACGGTACCGATGCGGGGCCGGGCGCGACAGCGAATGCCCTGGGCACTGCCAGAAGCAGCGCCATGAGGACCAGCAGACAAGCGATGGGGCCAGAGCAGCAAAGAGTAAAACCGAAACGACGGAAATTGTAGCCGGCACTGAATGTGATGTGAGAGTTGCGTTCCATGCACCCTCCTCTTCGACCTTCGGCCATCAAACTAAGTCGGAGAGAATGAGCGCGTCAGCAGCAGAGCGATGGGATAGCGCAGCCCTGCGATGAACCGTGCCTTCGTCGCGCCGGAACGTTGCGACACGCGCGCAGGCGAGACAATTGCGTGACAACTACTGCTTTTCTTGATTTCAGAGAATTAGCGAACAGCTACGGGTGCGTCGTCTCCGTATAAAAACGAGTCATGTCGTCGCGGAACTCCTTCAGCGCCTCGACATTGAGATAGATCATGTGACCTGCCGGATAGTAGCCGAACTCCACATTGCTGCGCAGCGTCGGCTCCAGATACATGTGATCCAGATCGTATTCAGTCGAGAAGAACGGCGTAGCCAGGTCGAAGTACCCATTCGCCGAAAACACCTTCAGCTTCGGATTCTTGCGCATTGCATCCGCCAGGTCGCCCCCCACATAGGGCAGTTGCAGCTTTCGACCGCCCGGGGCAGTGTGTTTCCAGTCCCAGGACTCGTTCACCTTCGGTCCGGAGACATAATACGTATCCGCTGTAGTGTCGTTAAGATCGTGCGACAGATACTCGTGGAAGGCGGCTACAAATGCGCCGGCAATCCCCGTATCCGAAGGATCGTATCCCGGCGTCTCGCCCGCGGCGTCCACATCCGTTCCCTCAAAGCGCGCGTCATACCGGCCCATGATCTCGCGCTCACCGCGCAGCAGCTCCTTGCGGAAGCGCGACGGGCTGATCCGCAGGTTCGTCTGCTTCAGATAATCCGCGCTCAGCCCCGTATAGGCGCTCAGCTTCTGCGCCACCGCGTCCTTCTCCGCTGCCGGCAGCGCATCGCCCTGCGCGAGCGCTTCCGCATAGGGCCCCCGCGCATACCGGCGCACCTCCTCCAGAAACGACTTTAGATCCGCAGGCTTCTGCGCCAGCTTGTTATGGAACCACGCAATCGCCGCATAGGACGGCAGATAAACAATCGGCTCCGTATCGTATCCTGGCACCCTCACGGCGTAATTCAAAATCGACGAGATCAGCACCACGCCATTCAACTCGATGCCCTTTTCCTGCAACGCGTCTGCCAGCGCAGCTGAGCGCGTCGTGCCGTAACTCTCGCCCATCAGGTACTTCGGCGAATTCCACCTCTTGTTTACCGTGATATAGCGCTCGACGAATCGCTGAAACGCCTTCACATCCTGGTCCGTGCCGGCAAAATCCTTTTCCGTCGCCTTGCCTACCGGCTTCGAGAAGCCCGTTCCCACCGCGTCAACGAATATCAGGTCAGTCTTTCCCAGCAGGCTGTACTCGTTCGCCACCAGCTTGTAGGGCGCCGTTCCTGTCGCGTCCGGACTCGCTGTCACCACCCGCATTGGTCCCACTGAGCCCATGTGCAGCCAGATCGTCGAAGAGCCCGGACCGCCGTTGTACAAAAACGTAACCGGCCGCGTCCCCTGATCGCTGACACTGTCCTTCGTATACGCCACATAAAAGACGCTGCCATACGGCTTGTCGTCGTCATCGTGAATCACCAGGTTGCCCGCTGTTGCCGTGTACGCCACCGGCGCGCCCGCTGCCTTCCACTCGTGATGCGTCACCACAACGGACTCCGCCGGCACCGGCGCCTGCTTCTCATCCTTCTGTTCCGCTTTTGCGTCGTCCTTCTTTACTTCCTGCGCATGCAGCGCAACGTGACCAAGAGCAATGACGAACAACAGACACACTGCAGCAAGCGAGCGGAAAATTCCAGGCACTCCGGGCCCTCCGTAAACGGCATCAAAGTCGGTGTCCAGAATAACCCACGGATCCGTTGACATTCAGGCGCATCGCTTCTGCCCTCGTCGCCATCCTAAGTTGAGGAACTGACAGGAGACATGTGTGGCCAACGATCCCGATACGAAACCGGTCCTGCTCATCGCGCAATTGCGCGCGCACCTGGTCAGCGGCGCGTCCTTTGACCTGCTGCCCATCAAGCATGAGCAGGATGTCAAAAGCGAAGTCGAGTCGCTGGTTCAAAGCTGGGCCGAATCCGGCTTCCTCGTCCACGGCCGCTTTATCTATCCCTGGCACCAGGTGAAGCACGTCGAAGTCACGCAGGTGGAAGAGATACCGCTCGCGATCGCGCACCAGCGCTTCGAAGAGCTCTATGCCGCCGAACGCGCACGCACGCAGGAAGACTTCTGGCGCACACACCGCAAGACAGTGAAAGAGGAGAAAGAGAAGAAGTAGTCCTCAGGCAGCGTTTTAGCTGAAATGAAAAAGCTGGCGCCGAGGTACACTCGGCGCCAGCTCGCTTCTATACGTATTTGCTTCGATTACATCAACCCCGCCGCGCTTGAGCTAAGCCACTGCTTCAGGTTTCCACTCTGCTCCGCTCGCAGATCCACACAGTCATGGATCGAGTTCTGCGACCGGGTCAATGCGTTAGCAGACGCCGCAACTTTATGCGTGGTAAAGAAGTCCTTCACCTCTTCGCCGCGCTGCGCGGTACAGAACGCAGCGGTCGAACCTACCAGCTCTCCACCCGCCCACGTTGTGAACTGTGCCTTCACCTTGGGCCAGTTCTGTTCGATGTACTGCCACGCATTGTCCTGCGTGTTCGGACTCTGCAGTGCAATCGCGAACAGACCGATCGCATCCTGGTTGCGCACTTTGCCCGATGCCGCATAGTCCAGGCCCCGCCGCATCAGCTCCGGATCTTTGAAGCGTGTCAGCTCATAAAGCGCCTGGCTGGCGAGGGTCGGGTCCTTCGAAGTCTCTGCCGTCCTCTGCACCATGTCGAAGAACGCCGCATCGCCGTTAGTCGCCGCCACTCCCAGTGCCTCTCGACCCAGCGTGGCATTCACCTTGCCCGGCTCGGTCAGGTATTGCTCGGCAATCTGTCTGCTCTCGGCAATCACCTTGGAGTCCTGCCCCACTCCGCCTACCAGCCCGAACAGCTCCGCGCGCAGCTCCTGTTGCTCCGGCGTCTCGCCATCCTTCGGTTCGCCCAGGCTCTCCAGCCGTGATCCATATGTCGAGACCACCCACGTGGAGAGCTGCTTGCGCTCCGCTTCGGTCCCAGCCACGCGGGTCCACAGCATGTTGATTCCGCCAATCACATTCTCCGTCACCGCAGCGCTGTCATCGTTCTTCAGGCTCGCGGCCAACGACAGGAAATCTCCCGCCTTGCTCTTGCCTGCCCGCATGAGCGCCAGCTCATCGCCCACCACGTTGATGCGCTCCACCGCCGACAACGCCGTCACGTGCGACAACAGTGCCGCATAATCCTCCGGCGCATATGCCGAGCGGTAATAGCCTGCCCCGCCGCCATCCGCATAAAAGAGCCCTGCATTCGGCGCCTTCAAGGTGCCTTCTTTGCTCGTCAGTAATTCGCAGTCACGCTGTGTGCCCTCGGTTTTGAAGCACACCGGGACCATCCACACTTGACCCTTCGCTTCCTCCGTCTCATTCTTCGGATTCAGGAAGAAGCGGCTCTGGCTCACCGTCACTTCGCCGTTCGCCACCTTGCCGAAGCTCAACAGCGGCACGCCCGGCTCGGCAATGAAGCTCGCCATGATCTTGTCGACCGGCTTCTTGCTGGCGGCGCTCTGCGCGTTCCAGAAGTCTTCGGCCGTCGCGTTGCCGTACATGTGCGCTTGCAGATAGTTGTGCACGCCCTGCCGGAAAGTCTCCTCGCCCAGGTAGCCCTCCACCATATGCAGGATCGAGCCGCCCTTCTCATACGTGATGCCGTCGAACATCTCGTTGATCTCGTCCGGGGTGTTCGCCTCCGCGCGGATCGTGCGCGTCACGCGCTGCGCATCCAGATTCATCGCGCCGTTCAGTTCGCTGGCCACCTGCTCATCGATATGCCACTCCGGCTTCCACGCCTCTAGTGGCTTGTTCTCCATCCACGTGGCAAAGCCCTCATTCAGCCAGATGTTGTTCCACCAGTTCATCGTCACCATGTCGCCGAACCATTGGTGCGCCATCTCATGCGCCACCACCGCAGCGACTAAAGCTTTCGACTCAAGCGGCGCATTCTTCTCATCCACCAGCATGGCCGACTCGCGATACGTGATGGCGCCGAAGTTCTCCATCGCCCCCGCTTCAAAATCCGGAATGCCGATCATGTCCAGCTTCGGCATCGGATACTTAATCCCGAAGTAGTTGTCGTAGTAGTGCAGGATGTACTCCGCCGACTCCACTGCGAAGTGCGCGTACTGCACACGCTCCGGCGTTGCACACGCGCGGATAGGCACGCCGTCGCTCTTGCCCTCCACGCATTTGAAGCCGCCCACCAGGAACGCCACCAGGTATGTAGACATCTTCGGCGTGCGTGCAAACTGCACCGTGTGCTCGCCAACTGCGGGCCCAGCCGTGTCTGAGACCACGTTGGTGTTCGAGATCACCATGTCGTCCTTCGGTGCCACCATGGTCACCTCAAAGGTCGCCTTGTAAGCCGGCTCGTCAAATGAAGGAAAAGCCCGCCGCGCATCGGTCGGCTCAAACTGAGTCACCGCATACCGCCGTCCCTCCGCCTTGGACAAATAAAATCCGCGCAGCTCATTGTTCAGAATGCCGGTGTACGCAATCTTCAGTTTCACCGTCCCCGCGGGCAGGGTGCCGGGAAACGTGAAGGTTGCCTGTTGCTTTCCCTCGTCCAGCGACACATCCGCCTTCAGCTCGTGATTGCCCGTATTCGCTGTCACTGATTGGAACTGGATCTCCGCCGCGTTCAGCGTGATCGAGTCGGCCGGCTGGGCCAGCGTCAAATCGATCGTCTCTTCGCCGCTGAACGTGGCCTTGTCGATGTCGGGCGTCAGGCGCAGTGTGTAATGCTCCGGCCGCGCGTTTGCAGGCAGGCGTTGCCCCACCAGCGCAGGTGTGGCGATCGACAAGAGAGCAGCGGCAACAGCGGCCAGCCGCATAGCTGGACGGCGGATGAAGGAGAACAACGATGTCATTCAGGACCTCTACAGAAGATAGGCTCCACAGGCGGAGCAGGGGCCCAAGAGCACAGCTTATAAGTCTAACCCGCAAAGGGCAGTCGCAGCGCGCCTTTGGGATAAGTCGCCCTGGATGACTGGGATAAATCGCCCCGTCTGGACGGTACGAATGAATCGCAAACCCGAAAACCGCAATCCGGACATCGCAAGCCAGGATATTTCCCGGACTCTTCCTGATCTGACAGCGCCCCTCAGATCTCGCGATAATCCAGCAGCACGATCCCCACAAGCATCAGCGCCACGGGCCACGCATATCCTGCAATCCGCCGCTCGCCCTCTTCCTTCGGCAGCCGCAGTTCCAGCCAGCGCGCCCACCCTGCTGTCACGCCAAACATTGCCAGCGCCGCGTGATTCATCAGCACAAGCACCTCATTCTTGTCATTGCCCAGCGAGTGATTGTGGGTCAGCAGCAGCGCCGCGCCCGCCGCGCACATCAAGGGGAACGCATATCGCGCCCATGCCGCGCGCAGCTTGCCCGCATGCACCGCGCACTCAAATGCGGCAAACGCCAGAATCAGCGCCGCCGCCAGACGATGCTCCAGCACATCCGGCGCAAAGAAACTTCCCCAGAACGGCCGCGGCCCCAGCGGCCAGTTCTCCGGATCGGCACGCAACAGAATGAACACCGCCAGTCCTGCGAAGCTTGCCGGCCAGAAGCGCGCCCAGCGCATTCCTCGAAAGCGGCTCAGAAGTGCAAGCGTTCCCGCCAGCAGCACCATCAGCCCTGCCCAGTGATGGTTGTATTCCGACCACGCCGAGTCATTCGCATCACTGTGAGCAGACTCGTGATACTGAGCGTCCATCACCGCCTGATGGAGCGTTGTCGGCGGCGCCAGCACAGCATATGGCGGACTCTTCAGACGCGGCGTCTCCCATTGCACCCGCGCTCGAATCTCATGGGGCGTCACCCGATCCATCGGCATGTCCACCGCCGGAGGCTGCGAGGTCAGCGCCGCCGCCACCAGGATCGACGTCAGCCCCAGCGCCACCTCCACCTCCGCAAATCTCCGCAGCCGCATCAGCAGTTGCAGTGGTGCGCGTTCAACCTCTCGCGCCACATACCAGTTCGCCGCGCCCAGCATCAGAATCAACGTCAGCAGATATGCCTTCACCATCACCAGCACGCCATACGTCGTGCCATACAATCCCGATGGTGACGCGACATAGAACCACGCCAGGCCAATCCCGGCGCTCAACAGCAACGTCGCCGCAGCCAGAGCCATGCGCGAGAAGC
>Ga0207647_10001387_pt1 | contig 18615 bp, 7 predicted proteins | sample KBSCornC2_FD_184295 | JGI IMG/M metagenome (GOLD analysis project Ga0207647, IMG submission 184295) | Corn rhizosphere microbial communities from Kellogg Biological Station, Michigan, USA - C2 (SPAdes) (version 2) | ecosystem: Host-associated > Plants > Roots > Rhizosphere ... | reverse complement strand
AACCCTGCCCCGTCATAACGTCTTCAACCGAAATGCGCGAAGGATTCATGTCTCTCATGGCCATCGCCATGCAGATGTCACGATCGGTAATCATGCCGATAACCTTTCGACCATCCTTTATGATCGGCAACGCTCCACAATCGTTTTCCCACATCAATTTCGCTGCATCTGCGAGACTCTCCGTCAGCCAAATGGCTGTCGCGTTCGGTGTCATTACTTCCTTAACTTTCATTAGTATTTCTCCTTCCTGAGTTCACTTATTCGAGCAATGAACGTGCCGTCGTGAGGTCGTTTATCCACAGACTACGCAGATTCATTTATAGAATCTGTGTAATCTGTGGATAGAGGCCGAAACTACGCCGCCACCGTATGGTGAGCGCTGTGGACTTTCCCACATCACTTGCGAAATGTTCCTCAGAGCCGCTCCCGATTAATCGCAAAATACTGACTGGTCCAATGTGGCATATGCCTTGCGCTCATGCGCGGCGGGAATTGCGACCGTCGGAGCTGACGGAACGCTAACCAGTTTAGGTTAGTCAAGACCGAATGAAATGGAGGTTTACCGCCATGACAACGGATGAGCGCGATATTCTCGAAATCCTTAAAGAAGAGTTGGACTTCATTGAAAAGGGAGGCTACGGACGGTCCGTTCGTACGCCATGGCACGAGAAATCAACATTTCAGGATTCTCTGTCCTGCATTAACTATGGTTACCCATATCGCGCTCATCCGTGCAATGAGTGTCATCTGCTCGGCTTTGTCAGACCGGAAGATCGGACGCAGCAAGTGCCCTGTCACTTCATACCTTTAAATACTGATGGAGAAACCATCCAGGACCTGGAGCAGCAGGACAATCAGGCAAAGCTCGAACGAGAAGTTAAGGAATGGCTTCGTGCCAGGATCAAAGAGATCGAGGAGGAGCGAACCGGACACGCGACTGTTTGAGTCGAAGAAGAGGTCAAAACATGAAAACCGCAGGAGGCTCACTGATAGCCATACCAATCTTGACTGCGGCTCTCTGGTTCGGCACTGGCAGGCTTGTCCGCGCTCCTCCAGGCAACGAGGTTAACCTTAAATAGACACGAAGGCACAGATGAGGTTGATGCTAAAGCGTTGATTTCGTTTGTGCTTTTTTGTTGGTTCTATCACCGCTGTGAAGGATGTTCGGAATGCGACAAACAGTAACCATCGACGGTAACGAAGCGGCCGCTTACGTTGCTTACAAAACCAACGAAGTGATAGCGATTTATCCCATCACGCCTTCCTCTAATATGGGCGAACTGTCAGACGCCTGGGCCGCTGCGAATGAAAAGAATATTTGGGGAATGACACCACTCGTTCGCGAGATGCAATCCGAGGGCGGAGCAGCGGGCGTGGTCCATGGGAGTTTGCAGTCGGGTTCATTGACCACAACCTTCACGGCCAGCCAGGGTTTGCTGTTGATGATCCCCAACATGTTCAAGATCGCAGGCGAGCTCACCAGCACTGTGTTTCACATTGCGGCTCGAACCATTGCCACTCACGGCCTCTCGATCTTTGGCGATCACAGCGATGTCATGGCTGCGCGATCGACTGGCTGGGCGATGTTGTTTGCCAACTCAGTTCAGGAAGTGATGGATTTCGCGTTGATCTCGCAGGCATGCACGCTGGAAGCACGTGTTCCTTTTCTGCATGTCTTCGACGGCTTTCGGACTTCACACGAAGTCATGAAGATTACGCGGTTATCTGACGAAGAGATAAAGGGACTGATAAAACCGGAGCTGGTGCGACAACATCGCGCGCGTGCGCTCACGCCCGATCGGCCTGTGATGCGCGGTACTGCACAGAATCCCGACGTTTTCTTTCAGTCGCGTGAACGCGCGAACTCCTTTTATTTAAAGACGCCGGCAATTGTTGAGACCGTAATGGAGCGGTTCTTTGCGCTCACTGGACGGCGTTACAACCTCTTCGAATTTGTCGGCGACCCGAATGCCGAGCGCGTTATCGTAATGATGGGTTCGGGATGCGAAACCGCTGAAGAAACGGTCGAAATGCTGTGCCGCCGGGGAGAAAAGGTTGGCCTCTTGAAAGTTAGGCTTTACCGGCCTTTTTCAGTTTCGCACTTCATCGACACCCTGCCCGCTTCGACGAAAGCGATCGCGGTTCTCGATCGTACTAAAGAACCCGGAAGCACCGGGGAACCACTGTACCAGGACGTTGTGACCTCGCTGTCTGAGGCGAGACGGAATGTATGTGTAATCGGCGGACGTTACGGCTTGTCGTCGAAAGCGTTCACACCAGCAATGGTCAAAGCTGTTTTTGACGAACTGAAGAAACCGGAACCGAAGAATCATTTCTCAATCGGAATTGACGACGACGTCACCTTCTCGAGTCTCTCCTTCGACCAATCGTTCAGTACTGAGCCCGACGACCAATGTCGCGCGCTATTTTGGGGTCTCGGCGCAGACGGAACAGTCAGTGCGAATAAAAACTCGATCAAGATCATCGGCGAAGAAACTCCAAACTACGCACAGGGTTACTTTGTTTACGACTCCAAGAAGTCAGGCGCCATGACTGTTTCGCACCTGCGTTTTGGACCGCGCCCCATCAAGAGCACCTATCTCGTTCAGCGCGCCAACTTCATCGCGGTGCATCAGTTTTCTTTCTTCAGCCAGTACAACGTCCTCGATGCGGCTGTTGAAGGAGCCACGTTGCTGATTAACAGTCCGTATGACGAGTCGTCGGTTTGGGATCAACTGCCGCCTGCCGTTCAGAAAACGATTATTGAGAAACGCCTGAAGGTTTATGCAATCGACGCCGGTGGCGTGGCGAGAACGAGCCAACTTGGCAACCGGATCAATACGATCATGCAAACATGCTTTTTCGCACTGAGCGGCGTGTTGTCGCGCGATGAAGCAATAACCAAGATCAAGCAGTTCATTCGCAAGAGCTACGGTAAACGAGGCGAGCCTGTTGTGCGACAAAACTTCGCGGCGGTGGACGCCGCACTTGCACACCTGCGCGAGATTTCCGTGCCGGAAACTATGAGCGAAACAATTGAGAGCACGTCGAAGTTATATGACGGCGCTCCCGAATTCGTGCGAAACGTGACTGCCGAAATGATCGCAGGCCGCGGCGACGGGCTGCCTGTCAGTGCTTTTCCGGAAGACGGTACTTACCCGGTTGGAACCTCGCGTTGGGAGAAGCGAAACATTGCGCAGGATGTGCCGGTGTGGGAACCGGATTTGTGCATCGAGTGTGGCAAGTGCGTGATGGTTTGTCCGCACTCGACGATTCGCGCGAAAGTCTGTTCTGCAAATGATCTCAGCGACGCGCCTGCCGGATTTAAATCCATGCCGGCAAAGTGGCGAGAGTTTTCCGATAAGGCGTACACGATTCAGGTGGCTGTTGAAGATTGCACCGGCTGCAGGCTCTGTGTGGAGGTCTGTCCCGCTAAAGACAAGAGTAACGTGTCGCGCAAAGCGCTCAACATGCACCCGCAGTTGCCGCTCCGGGATAGTGAAAGAGTCAACTGGGATTACTTTCTGAAGTTGCCGGATCTTCACAAGAACGGATTGATTGCCTTCAACTCCGTTAAGAACGTGCAGTTGCTGCAGCCTTTGTTTGAGTTCTCCGGCGCCTGTGCCGGTTGTGGGGAAACCCCCTACATCAAACTATTGACGCAGTTGTTTGGCGATCGCGCAATCATTGCGAATGCCACCGGTTGTTCGAGTATTTACGGCGGTAACCTGCCCACGACTCCATACACCACGAACAACGATGGGCGTGGTCCTGCGTGGAGTAACTCGCTCTTCGAAGACAACGCGGAATTCGGTCTGGGCATGAGACTCGCACTGGACCATCAACAGACATACGCAAAGAATCTCGTTCAACTGCTGCGTTCTCGCATTGGAGAATCGCTGGCCGATGGATTACTCAACACCGATCAGTCAACTAACGACGGCATCAACGTTCAGCGCGAACTCGTGATGGCATTGAAGGCGAAGCTCACTCCCTATGGCGAAGAGGAAACACGCGACTTGCTTAGCCTCGCCGACTCGCTGGTAGAGAAAAGTGTTTGGATTGTTGGTGGCGATGGCTGGGCTTACGACATCGGTTATGGTGGTCTCGATCACGTACTCGCGAGCGGCCAGAACGTCAACATCCTTGTGCTCGACACCGAAGTCTACTCAAACACCGGAGGTCAGGCGTCAAAGGCCACACCACTGGGTGCAGTCGCGAAGTTTGCGAGCGGCGGGAAGCCGAGCGCTAAAAAAGATCTGGGGATCACGGCTTTTCGTTATGGCGACGTTTACGTCGCGCAGGTGGCGATGGGCGCAAACGACACTCATACGATAAAGGCATTCCTCGAAGCAGAGGCCCATCCCGGACCCTCGTTGATCATTGCCTATAGTCAATGCATTGCGCATGGAATCGACATGGCGCGGGGAATGCACCAGCAAAAGCTAGCGGTGGATTCGGGTTACTGGCCTCTCTATCGCTATAACCCGCGACTTGTAGAAGAGAGCAAGAACCCGTTCCAACTCGATTCGAGTGATCCGAAGATTCCGCTTCAGGATTACATCTACACCGAGGGTCGTTATCGCATGTTGCAGCAGAGCGAACCCGCGGTAGCGCAGTTTCTCTTGGGCCAGGCCCAGAAAGCGGTGATGCGACGTTGGCAACAGTACAAGCAACTCGCTGAAGCGAGATCTGCTTAGCTGAGTAGGGATTAGAGTAGTGGTTCACAACGTGGTGGTCACCTAGTAGTGGTTCACTTTGAATACGCCGAAGGCGTTCGCTAATTTCAGCCCAGGGTTCGAGCGAAGCGAGAACCCTGGGTGTCAACCGCAAAAATGTCCAAAAACCCTGAAAAGGGTTAGGTGGTTGGCGAACCCTTACAGGGTTTAATCCATTGTTGGGTTTAGGCCCAGGGTTCTCGCTTCGCTCCAACCCTGGGCTGAAATTAGCGAACGCCTTCGGCGTTCGAAATGAAAAACTTTCTAGTCTGTCGATGAGGGTGACATGAATCTAACGACCAACTATCTCGGTATGGTTTTGAAGAACCCGATTGTCGCTTCTTCGTCGCCGCTTTCACACACTGTCGACAGCATTCGCCGTTTGGAAGATGCAGGCGCTGCGGCAGTCGTCATGTATTCACTGTTTGAAGAGCAGATCGGTTTCGATAGTTATTACGTCGACCATCACCTGACAGCGGGTACCGACAGCTACGCAGAGTCGATCAGCTATTTTCCGGACATGCAGACGTACAATGTTGGACCAGACGCCTACCTGAATCTGATCCGGCGCGCGAAGGAAACAGTCGATATCCCCATCATTGGGAGTTTGAACGGTGCGTCTGTCGGTGGTTGGACTGACTATGCAACCTTGATTGAAGACGCGGGAGCCGATGCTCTCGAACTCAACGTCTACTACCTTCCGACAAACCCTGAGCTTACAGGCCTCGAAGTCGAATCACTTTACATTGATATTCTCACCGCCGTCAGACAGGCTGTGGCGATTCCAGTGGCGGTGAAGCTCAGTCCGTTCTTTAGCTCGATGGCGAACATGGCGAGTCGTTTGACTGATCACGGTGCTGATGGCCTGGTGCTTTTCAATCGCTTCTACCAACCCGACTTTGATTTGGAGAACCTGGAGGTTGCGCCCCGCCTGGTCTTGAGCAATTCAGATGACCTGCGTTTGCCGTTACGCTGGGTGGCGATTTTGTACGGGCGGTTGAGCGCGGATCTGGCGATAACGAGCGGCATTCACAGTTCGTGTGACGTCATTAAAGGCCTGATGGCCGGTGCGAGAGTAACGATGATGGCCTCAGAGCTACTGCAAAAAGGAATTGGCCGTGTAGGACAAGTTCTGGACGAACTCGTCGCCTGGCTCAACCAGCACGAATACGAAAGTGTGATGCAGATGGTTGGCTCGATGAGTCAACAGCATTGTGCCGAACCCGCGGCCTTCGAAAGAGCTAACTATATGAAGATGCTCCAATCGTACCGCCCGCTGAACTGAGCCACTAAAAGCACAAAAGGTGGTCTAACATCATGAAAGATCCTCAACGCAAAACCATTCTCATCGTCGATGATGACACAAGCATTACCGACTCCTTACGTCTCATTCTTGAAGCTGCCGGCTTTCGAGTCGTTGAAGCACCTAACGTTGCACAGTCAATCGCAATCTTGAGCTGCACGCAATTCGATTTGGTAATCACTGATTTCTGTCTGCCAGACGGTACTGGAATAGATGTGATCGCTCACGTTAAGAATGAGACTCCGGAGACGGAAGTTATCCTGATGTCGGGTCACGGCTCATTGGACATAACGATCGAGGCGATCAAACGCGGTGCTTACTACTATCTCGACAAGCCTTTTGACATCGGTCGACTCCGCACCCTGGTGGATCGCGCACTGGAGGTTGCAGCATTACGGCACGAGAATGAAGCTCTTAAACGAACGTTGGGAGGAGACAGCGAGACGTTCGGCATGATTGGTCGTGACCCGAAGTTACAGCAAATCATTCAGACGATCAGGACTGCGGCCCCCTCTGATGCGTCAGTGTTGATAGAAGGTGAAAGCGGCACTGGTAAGGAACTGGTCGCAGCGGCTTTTCATGCGCAGAGTCAACGCTCCGACGGGCCGTTCATCCGTATAAATTGCGCAGCGATACCGCACGAACTCATCGAATCAGAGTTGTTTGGTTATCAGAAGGGCGCCTTCACCGGAGCAGACCGCGACAAACGCGGATTGATGGAAGCCGCAAGTGGCGGAACGTTATTGCTCGACGAGATCGCGGAAATGCCCTCGCACTTACAGACAAAACTTCTGCGTGTTTTGCAGGAGCGGAAGCTTCGGCGACTGGGTGACGAGCTGGAGCTGGATGTCAATTTTCGACTGGTTTCGGCAACAAACCGTGATACAGCGGCGCTGCTGGCAGAAGGTGTCCTGCGCGACGATCTCTATTTTAGAATCAGCACGATTAAGCTCAGGGTGCCACCCTTGCGCGAGCGTCTCGACGACGTACCGCTGATCGCCACACATTTTCTACAACGCTTCAACAAGCAGTACAGCAAAAGAATTCTCAGCCTTTCACAGGAAACCGTGTCGCATCTGCTTCGTTACAATTGGCCGGGAAACATTCGTGAGCTCGAGAGTGTCATTGAACGTGCCGTCGTCTTTTGCACGGGCGATCAATTGTTGCCTGAATGTCTGCCGGAAGAGTTTCAACGCAGGCGATTCAACAATTCCTCATTCGTAATTCCACCTCTTGTTCCACTGCACGACATCGAGCGCGAAGCAATCCTGCAAACACTCGAACGCACTTCCGGCAACGTCAGACGAAGTGCGCAGATTCTTCGCTGCCCGCGACCCACGTTCTACCGCAAGCTCAAAAAGTTCGGCATCAAAGTCGATCGAGACGGTGAAAAGTCTGCGGGAAAACTCTCAACCTCAGCTTAAAAATCCACATCCACAGATTACGCAGATTCTGTTTTTATAAATCTGCGCAATCTGTGGATGTGCTGTATGACTCAGTATGAACCACTCACGCGAGTGAACGTCTCACGCTGAAACCGCCGCACTATTCGCTTCTCACGATTTGCCAACAAAATTGGACCACGCTTCTCAGGGAATAGTTATTGCTGTGTCCTCACTAAACTCGTTCGAGCCCGCTCTCACGAGTGGCCCAGGGATTAAGCAGTCAATCTAACGGTGTAGCTCTCCCGCCTCGCCGTTCACATGGATACGAAGCTCACAGTACGTTCTTGGACCAACGGCCCACTTGCTTACTGATTCTTACCGAGCTTGTTCGGAGGAAAAGACAATGAAGAACACTGAGCCCAATCATCACAAGAGAAAGCTATACTTTCTCATCACTCTCGCGGCTGTTGTGTTGCTGTTGCCGGCCATCAGCGCCCGCGCTCAAGTCCAACAAATAATCGAACCCGTGCCAGACGGTGGTACTGCTCTTGCGCTTCCAGCTCCAACACCTGTTTGTGCACGCACCATCAAGGCAGATGTAGTCGCTCTTGATCAGGTAATCATGTACAACCGCCTCGGCACGATAAATCCGGGCGGAATGATTTACGCACTCAAGAAGGATGTCGTAGCAATCGATCCTTTGAAGGGCATCGTTGCCGGCAACGTCCGTTTGCGGTCCGACAAACGGCCGCGACCAATCGTGCTCCGCATGAACAGCGGCGATTGTCTGCGCATTACTTTTACAAACCTTCTCTCAGCAAGTCCTCTGAGTGACCAGCCCGCCACGCGCTCTGCCGGAGTGCATGTCAATGGTATGGAACTGGTCGGAAGCATCGCTTCTGATGGGTCGAACGTCGGTACAAACCCGCCAAGTTTGGTGGGTCCGGGCGGTTCGACCGTCTACACCCTTTACGCCACCCGTGAAGGAAACAATCTCATGTACAGCACTGCTGCCACGACCGGTGGCGAAGGTAATGGCGGGACCCTTTCCGAAGGTTTATTCGGCAGCGTCAACGTCGAACCCGCAGGCGCTGAGTGGTATCGCTCACAACTCACCCAGGCTGACATGAAGCTGGCGCAGACCGGCACCACACCAGGCGGCCAGCCGATCTTGAACTACGACGCAGTTTATCCGGTGGGCCATCCTCGCGCGGGCCAGCCGATCATAAAGATGCTCAGCGTCGACACGATCGTCAGCACCGACTTGAACGCCGTCATTACCGGTCCAAACAAAGGACGCTTTCCTGCCGGCACTTACCGGCCGAATGCGACCGAACCCGACCGCGACCGGCCGTTCCGCGAGTTCACCGTGATCTATCACGATGAAATCGAGGACATTCAGGCCTTCCCACAGTTTCGCGATCCCGTTCTCAGTCACACGCTTCACAGCGTCGAAGACAAGTTTGCCATCAACTACGGTGTGGCAGGCGTGGGCGCCGAGATCCTCGCTAATCGACTCGGCGTTGGACCAATGTTTAATTGCACTGAATGCAAGTTTGAAGAGTTCTTCCTGTCATCGTGGGCCATCGGCGACCCCGCGCAAATCGTGGACGTCCCGGCTAACACCACGGATGCAACAGGCAAATTGATCACAGGTCGTAAGGCCACCAAGGTCTTGTATCCCGACGATCCTTCAAACGTACATCACAGCTACATCGGTGATCCGGTGAAAATGCGTGTCGTACACGCAGGACCTAAGGAGCACCACATCCACCACCTGCACGCACACCAGTGGCTGCAAACCCCCGACGACGACAACTCGACTTACCTCGATAGTCAGGCAGTTGGACCAGGCTTCGCCTTTACAACTGAAATCGTCCATGGTGGTACTGGAAACCGAAACCAGGTAGTTGGCGATTCAATTTTCCACTGTCACTTCTATCCACACTTCGCCGAGGGCATGTGGGAGTTGTGGCGCGCGCACGATGTTTTTGAAGCAGGGACAGTTTTGAACAGCAGCGGTATTCCTGTTGCGGGTGCTCGTGCCTTACCAGATGGCGAGATCACTGCAGGGACACCGACACCTGCCCTCGTGCCGATTCCAACCCTGGCAATGGCGCCGATGCCGACGGCAACTGTTCCGGGTTATCCATTCTTCAGTCCGGCAGTCGCTGGACACCGTCCCCCCAAACCACCGCTCGACACGATCGATGATGGCGGCTTGCCGCGACACATCATCACGGGCGGAACTTTCACACACTCTGAGACCCGTCTCGACTTCAGCAAAGAACTCATTACAGCAACAGCGGTAAGCATCGCTGAAACTGGAACGGCTTCCGAAGTCGCTGCAATGGTCTATCACGAACAACGCTTGCACCCGAGCTACAAGCCCGATGGCACTCCGGCGAACTTCATACTAAACGGATTGCCGCGCAAGCCTGGTGCTCCATTTGCCGATCCCTGCATCGACGACAATGGAAACGCGAAAGGGACTCCACGCACTTACAAAGCAGCCGCGTTTCAACTTGACATGAAGTTGAACAAAGCCGGCTGGCACTTCCCACAGTCGCGCATTCTGGCGCTCTGGGCCGACGTTGCTCCGACGCAAGCCGGAACAAAACCGCCGGAACCCTTCTTCTTCCGCGCGAACACAAACGACTGCATCACGTACTATCACACTAACCTCGCTCCTGGTGTTTACGAACAGGACGATTTCCAGGTACGCACGCCGACCGACATCATCGGTCAGCATATTCACCTCGTGAAGTTTGACGTTACTTCGTCAGACGGCTCGGGTAACGGCTTCAACTATGAGGACGGAACCTTCAGTCCTGATGAAGTGCGCGAACGCATCAAGGCCATTCGCAAGAAGAATGCCTGCGTCGGTGTCGAATCAGGCGACATCCGGGATGGCACATTCACCTGTCCGAAACCCAAAGCACACCCGTTCTTCGGTACCCTCGGTGCACAAACCACCGTGCAGCGTTGGTTCGCCGACGACACCCTCAACAACAACGGCGTGGACCGAACACTCAGGACGGTCTTCACTCACGATCACTTTGGTCCATCGACTCACCAGCAAGCGGGTCTCTATGCGGGTCTCGTAATCGAGCCGACCGGGTCAGTCTGGAAGAATCCGGAAACCGGCGTCACGATGGGAACCCGTACCGTTGATGGTGGACCGACGAGCTGGCAAGCGAACATCATCGAAACTACAGCGGCGAATAGTCACCGCGAGTTCATGTTTGAGTTCGCTGATTTCCAATTGGCTTACCAGGCCGGCGCAGGCGTCGGCGCAAATGGCAAACCCATTGCCGATCCCGCGCGAGTAATCAATCCACCGATCATCAACGAAGTTGGATTGCCTTTCCTCGTTGAGAACGGAATGGTTTGTCCCGGTGGCGTTCCGGCTCCTTGTCCGGAAGCAATCTCCGCTGCGGATCAGGGCACGATGAGCGTTAACTATCGCAACGAGCCAGTGCCTTTACGCGTTCGCGATCCTTTCACCAACTTGCAAGCGAGCGGCGCCGCGGGTGATTTGTCCAAGGTTTACAAATCAAACATCACTCGTGCCGATGCACAGTTCAATGTCCAGCCAACGTTCTATCCGGCGCTGACTGGAGGCGTGCAACCAGGTGATCCATTCACGCCGCTCCTGAGAGTTTACGAGAATGACAAAGTTCAGATTCGTATCCTCGTGGGAGCGCACGAAGAAACACATAACCTGACTATCAGCGGTCACAAGTGGCTCCATCAACCTGGCACGCCACAGGATCCGTTGGCAGTCAACAACTCCGGCTATCGTAATTCGCAGATGGCCGGTATCTCCGAACACTTCGAATTCCTGACTGGTAAAGAATCGATCATGGGCGGCAGGCCCTTTGTCGATTATCTCTACCAGAACAGCGCTTCAGTCGACGGACAGTGGAATGGTGTCTGGGGCCTCATGCGTGTTTACAACGGTCGGAACGGATTAAAGACTGACCTGCTCGCATTGCCCAACAACCTGGAAGGCGCGGCACCAGTGACAACGAATGACACGTCCTTCCCAGTTGATACAACGAACCCGACTGGCGCCACCGACTATCTTGACCCCACGGATGGATCAGTTCTGCTGGATGCTTCGACCACGACGAATACCTCGTTGATGTCAGGGACAATGACAGGTAGCTTCACTACCGCCATTTCTCCGGATATCGCTCTCGCGGGGGCCACTATAAATTCGACTGAATCGATCATTGGTCCGGTTCCGATCACAGAGGTAGTCACGTCTAACCCGACCGACTTCGCCACCGGCAAGGTAGCTGGCACAAGCATCTGTCCGGGCACAGCTCCCAAACGCACAATCAACGTGACGGCGGTTAATGCCTGGGCGCTTCCGGGAGGCAAGTTGATCTACAACAGCCGGGCTGGGAACGGCGGTGCACTCAACGACCCGACTGCGATTATGTACTTCCGCAGTTCGGACATCGACGCTTATGGCAACGTCAAAGCTGGTGTTCCGATCGAACCACTCGTGGTTCGTGCCAAAGCCGGTGAATGCATCTTTTTCAACCTCGAGAACAGGCTGCCGAAGTCGCTGCCTGATCTCGACGGCTTCAACACGATGGCGAACTTGCTGTTCCACTTCAATGCCAATCAGGTGAGACCTTCAAATCAGGTTGGCTTGCACCCGCAGTTGCTCGCTTACAACGTAGCTAACAGCGATGGGAAGAACGTCGGTTTCAATCCGAACCAGACGGTTGGACCAGGTGGCATAGCACGCTACAGGTGGTACGCGGGCGACGTTGTAATCAACGGCGGCCAGCGGATAGCGACACCGATTGAATTCGGCGCTACCAACCTGATCTCGTCAGATCCGATCAAGCACAGCAATAAGGGCGCGATCGGTTCGCTAATCATCGAACCCGAAGGATCCACCTGGATCGAGGACACGGGCTCACGTGCACAGGCGACAGTAACCAAGTCGGATGGCACGTCGTTCCGTGAATTCGTAGTGCAATTCCAGACGGACATCAACATGAGGTTCGCGGATGGAAGTCCGGTGCCGAATCTTGGTGGTCCCACCGGTGCGGAAGATCCGGAAGACTCAGCGCAGAAGGCGATTAACTATCGCACAGAACCGCTCTGGAAACGGATGAACTATGCTCCGGAAACTCCGTTCGAAACCACACGTACCTTCGACTTCACCAACGTCCTGACCAATGCCGCGGTCGGTGGCAATCCGCAAACGCCGATTTTCACCGCTCAGGCTGGCCAGCCGGTCCGATTCCGCATCTTGAATGCGAACGGACACATGCGCAACAACGTGTTCAACCTGCACGGACACTTCTGGCAGGATGAACCTTTCACCAACAACTCAAAGGCGATTGGTGACAACCCGCTATCAGAGTTCAAGGGAACTACATACGGGATCGGACCCTCTTCGCATTACGAAGTGATTCCGGTGAATGGCGCCGGCGGCGCACGCCGCGTACCCGGTGACTATCTCTACCGGACTCAGGAATCCTTCATGTTCGATGGAGGACTCTGGGGCATCTTCCGAGTCACACCATAACGCCTCCCTCCTGCGATCTGTCGCAGGTGGACTTACCGAGTGCAGCCTGCCGCAAGGCAGGCTGTGCTCTTGTTCTGCAACGTTTTGTACACGTGGGTTTACCTCAGAGTCGAACGCCATGCTTGGACCGGGTCAGTACAGGGAGCGGTAGCGACCTGGTCAACGATGGGAGTCAAGAATCATCAGGAGATCGCATGCTGATCACTGACCAGGTCGCTACCGCTCCCTGTACTGACCCGGTCCAAGAATGATTTCGGACTTGTTGAAGGCAAACCCAACCAGAGGGAGAAAGGCCATGGCATTACTAAAGACGTTCTTTGTCGCGCTTGTTTGTTTTTCATTACTAACTCTTCCAGCACACCCTGGCCCAGTGCGAACAACTCCCGACGCCCAAAATGAGCCGCGTGTGATCAACGATGCGCTCCCACTCAACTTTGAACTCAACCAGGGACAGACCCATAAGCGTGTGAAGTTTCTAGCGCGCAGCGACGGGTATGTTCTTTTTCTGACTGCCACTGAAGCAGTCATGGCTCTCGACAATCCCGCGACGCATAAAAACGTAAAGGACGATTCCGAGTCGCCTGCGTCGCGTGAACAAAAACAAAAGCCGTCACGCTCGATCGTGCGCATGAAATTAAAGGGCGCGAATCCCACACCCGAAATCGAGGGACTCGATCCGTTACCAACGAGGAGCAACTACTTCACGGGTTCTGACCCAACAGCGTGGCGCACTGGCATTCCGAATTATGCTCGCGTTCGCTACGCGCAAGTTTATCCGGGAATCGACATGGTCTATTACGGCAGCCAGCGCCGGCTCGAATACGACTTCATACTCGCGCCCGGAGCTAATCCTGAGAATATTGAAATTGCATTCAATGGCATTCAAGACCTTGAGATTAGTCGCCTGGGAGACCTGGTGCTGCACACGCAGCAGGGCGATCTCCGCCAGAGCAAACCCATTGCGTACCAGGAAGTGAATGGCGTCAAAGAGGAAGTATCTGTTAGTTACATTCCGCTTGGCACTGGCCGCGTAGGCTTTCAGCTGGGTGCTTACGATCCAGCCCGGCAGTTGATTATCGATCCGGTGCTCGTCTATTCGACGTACCTCGGAGGCAGCGGCTTCGATCAGGGTTACGCAATCGCAGTCGATGCGCTCGGCAACGCTTATGTAACGGGCCAGACTGCCGCGATAGACTTCCCCACCACAGCGGGAGCCTTTCAGACCAACTATGGAGGAGGCGACGCGTTCGTAGCGAAGCTTAATCCATCCGGCAGCGCCCTCGTCTATTCGACTTATCTGAACGGCGCCAGCGGCAACGGTATTGCCGTCGACTCGGCCGGCAACGCTTATGTAACCGGAGACGCCGGTCCCCTTACTTTTCCCACGACAGCCGGTGCGTTCCAAACCGCGCCAGTGGGTTTCGATACCTTTGTCACCAAACTGAACCCGACAGGCTCAGCGCTCGTGTACTCAGCACGCTTCGGCGGCAATCTTGATGACTTTGGTCGAGGTATAGCTGTTGACGGAACGGGGAACGCCTACATCACAGGTTGGACCGTGTGTCGCTCGACTGTCTGCACGTTTCCTACGGTCAATGCTTTTCAACCGAACTTCGCCGGTGGAAATAACGACGCCTTTGTTACAAAGATCGACAGCACGGGCGCGTCTCTGGTCTATTCCACTTATCTTGGCGGCGGAAAAATCATCAATGGAACTGAAGACTGGGGCGAAGGAATCACTGTCGACAGTTTCGGTAGTGCTTACGTAACGGGCTATACCTATTCGCCGGACTTTCCCGTGACAGCCGGGGCATTTGATACGACTCGTGCCGGACTTGATGCGTTCGTTACGAAGTTTACGCCCGATGGCGCGTCGCTGGTCTACTCGACTTTTCTGGGTGGCGCAGGCCGGGAACAAGGGCAGGGAATTGCGGTCGATGCAAATGGAAATGCTTACGTCACTGGCATTACTGAGTCGTTCGACAGTCCGTTTACCTCTGCATATGAGGGCTTCCCTGTAACATCCGGAGCCTTTCAAACCAAAGGTAGCTATGACGCTTTCGTTACCAAGCTGAACTCGAAAGGTTCGGCACTGATTTATTCGACGTATCTTGGAGGCACTGCGGGCGTGGACCGCGGATGGGCCATTGCCCTCGATGCGGCGAATAATGCTTACATCACCGGCGACACTGCTTCCACTAACTTTCCGGTTGTTAATGCAATCCAGGGTTCGTATGGAGGTGGTGCCACCGATGCTTTCGTAACGAAGCTCAATGCTTCCGGTTCGGGACTGCTCTATTCGACGTTTCTTGGCGGCAATCTAACTGATGAGGGCCGGGGCATCGCTTCGAATGGAAGCGGGGATGTTTTCGTCACTGGCGACACTTCGTCGGCGAATTTCCCGACCAGCAATCCGTTGCAGATTAATAACGGCGGCGGTATTGAAAATCACGACGACGCCTTCGTCGTTAGGATTGGAGACTTCGCACCGACGCCAGTACCAACTCCGACTCCAACTCCAACACCGACACCGGTAGCGACGCCGACGCCGACGCCAACACCGGTAGCAACGCCGACGCCGACGCCAACACCAACTCCGACACCAGCGCCAATAGTCGATACGATCAAAATCCAGCGCGCTGAGTATCAGCAGTCAAAGGGTGTTTTGCGGGTCGACGCCACCGGTAGTGAGTCGTCGGCGACGCTCCGTGTCTATATCACCGCGACTAAAACTCTCGTCGGTACCCTAAGGAATAACGGCAGCGGGCGCTTCAGTGCCTCGCTCCCGTGGCCAACGTACCCGGACAACATCACAGTCCGAAGCAGCTTCGGCGGCTCAGCCTCGAGCCCCGTTGCCCTCAAGTAAGTCAATCCGGGCCGCAGATCCGCGTTTATCTGCGGCCCATTTTTTCGCAGCCGACGGTAAATTTCCCCACTTGGGCCAGCCTAAAGCTCAGCAAATAACGGATCTGGCGGGGCACAACGCTTGCACAAGCACGATCAATTCTCGAAGAGGAGTGCACCAATGCGACCAACGACTCACCGAATAACAATCCAACTCATCTTATTCGCCTTCTTTGTTTTCTTTGCGACTGCGATTTCTGCGCAAGACGGGCCGAAGAGCACAACTCAAACACAGAAGATCGTGGAGCAGGGAGTCGCGATCGAATTCACTGCCGAGCCACTGGCCCAGAATGCGAAAAGCATCAGGGCCGCCGAAGATGTAAACGTCAAGTTCAAAGTCACAGATACGACAACCGGAACGCCCGTGAAAGGATTGGGTCTCTCGGCGTGGATCAGCATGCGCGAGGGCAACAAGATGCCTGAAGCGGCACAGTGCCGTGAGAAGATTCAATCCTATCTGACCGGCAGTATGCGCGCGCGTCCAGATGTCGATCTGAATTCTTATTACCTCCTCGCGCTAAACAAGAGTGCCGACATCTCGGTGATCGACCCGTTGTTAGGTTTTGGCGGGAGCAAATTGCTGACTCTCGTGATGATGAAGAGCCCTGGAGAAGATTGGGTTCTCACTCGTGACGGCGAATTGCTGTTCGTCACCCTGCCCCTAATCGATCAGATTGCAGTGATCGGTACGCGCAGTTGGAAGGTTTTGAACTACATCGACGTGGGCGCGAAGCCCACGCGCATCCTCGTGCAGCCTGACCAGCAATATGTATGGGTCGCAAACGACGGCGATAAAGACGGCGGAGTGACAGTCATCGATATGGCGAACCTCAAGGTTGCAGCAAAGATTTCAACTGGTGCCGGAGAACACGAGCTCGTCATCAGCAACGACAACCGGTTCGCCTTTGTTGCGAATCGCACGAGTGACTCCGTATCGGTCGTTGACATTCGCAAGCTCGCGAAAGTTAGCGACGTCAAAGTTGGCCAGGGACCAGTCTCCATGGCCTTGTCTGAACTGAGCAAAGCGATCTACGTGGCCAGTGAGGCCGATGGACTCGTCACCGTGATCGACGGCGAAAGCCAACAGGTGATTGCGCGCATGACGACAATTCCGGGCGCGCGCTCGATCCGCTTCGCACCGGGTGGTCGATACGGATTCGTACTCAACACGAAGCAAAGCAAACTGAGCATCTTCGATGCGGCATCGAATCGCATCCTGCATGAAGTAAACGCGGGCAAGTCTCCGGATCAAATCATGTTCAGCGACACTTTTGCTTTCGTGAGATCGCTGGAGACCGAGAACGTGGAAATGCTGCGACTCGCGACAATCGGCAAAGAAGTCGATGTAACCGAGTTTCCCGGCGGACAGATTGCTCCCGGTAAAGGCTCGACACCGGTGCGGGCTGATTCGATCGTGCTGGCGCCGGAAGGCAATGCCGTCATCGTCGCGAATCCGGTCGATAAAACCCTCTATTACTACAGCGAGGGAATGGCCGCGCCGATGGGCAACTTCCAGAATTACCGGCGCGAGCCGATGGCAACCCTCGTAGTCGACCGCAGTTTGCGAGAGATCAAACCCGGTGTTTATTCGACGACGATCAAGTTGCCGGCAAGTGGTCGCTACGATGTTGCGTTTCTGAACGACTCTCCAAAAGTTTCTCATTGCTTCGAAATCAGTGCGGACGCGAATCCGGCGTTGAAAGAGAAGCAGCCGATCGCACTTCGCATCGAGCACCAGGTAAAGGAGACGAGTTTAGCGGTTGGAAAAGACTTCGTTTTCCGCTTCAAGTTGATTGACACCGCAACCGGCAATCCGAAATCCGATTTGAAAGACGTTCGTGTGCTAACGTTCCTGAGTCCGGGTGTTTGGCAGCGTCGCGACATTGCGAAATCAGTTGGAGACGGAGTCTACGAACTAAAGATCAACGTGCCGGAGACAGGTGTCTATATGTTGTTCGTTGAATCGTCTTCAATGGGGGTGCGTTACATCGATCTGCCGTACCTGACGCTGCAGGCAACCGAGTAGAGGTGAATGAAAATGAATAGACTTCTTAAACTGTTTGGACTCGCGTTGATGCTGCTCATCGCAATCGAGGGAAGTGCACAAACGAGGGCGCGATCCTATGTTTGTCCGATGCATCCGGAAGTTACGTCGAGCAAACCCGGCAAGTGTCCCAAATGCAAAATGGATCTGCGAAAAGTGAGTCCGCAGATTACGCAGAGTAAGAATCAATCTGTGAAATCTGTGGATGGCTCGACCATGGTGATCCCGGATGTCGAGGTCCTGGACCAGGACGGTAACGCCCTTCATTTCTACACCGACCTGATCAAAGACAAGACTGTAGCGATCAACTTCATCTTTACAAACTGTACAACCATTTGTCCGCCGCTGGCCGCAACCTTTGCTCGATTGCAAAAAGAGATGGGCGACAAGGTGGGCCATGACGTACACCTCATCTCCATTAGCGTCGACCCATTGACTGATACTCCTGAGCGACTAAAAGCGTGGGGCGCGAAGTTCAAGGCCGCGCCAGGCTGGACGTTTGTTACGGGGGAGAAACAGGAGATTGATAAGTTGCTCAACGCCCTCGGCGCCGCGGTATCAAAAAGAGAAGACCACACGCCGGCACTGATCATCGGCAACGACAGTAAAGGTGTCTGGACGCGCACTTATGGTCTTGCAAAGATTAGCCAGATCACGAGGGTGATTCAGAACGTCATGGCAGGAAAAGTCGAAGAGTCGTCCGC
>Ga0207647_10001385_pt1 | contig 18625 bp, 19 predicted proteins | sample KBSCornC2_FD_184295 | JGI IMG/M metagenome (GOLD analysis project Ga0207647, IMG submission 184295) | Corn rhizosphere microbial communities from Kellogg Biological Station, Michigan, USA - C2 (SPAdes) (version 2) | ecosystem: Host-associated > Plants > Roots > Rhizosphere ... | reverse complement strand
GCCGGTTTGCGCAGGCTGCGACGCACGAATATCGCGGCCGCCGCCAGCCCAGCCGCCGCGATTGCGGCAAGCGTGGCGGTTGCGACGATACTCAGCATGTTCGACACGTAGATCAGGCAGCCGAGTGCGATCAGATAGACCGGCACGCCTGCGATGTCGAGCGCCAGCGGGGGGCGTTCATCGGCCGCATCGTCTGCGACGAACAGCCATGTGAGCGCGATCGACAGCAAGCCGAGCGGGACGTTCATCAGGAAGATCCAGCGCCAGCCCAGATATTGCAGGATGAAGCCACCGGTCGGCGGCCCGAGCGCCATGCCGACGCCGGTGATCGTCACCGCGACGCCGGTCGCGAAGCCTTTCTGGTCCGCCGGGAAGGCATTCGCGATCAGCACGAGCGCCAGACCGAGCGTCGCGGCGAATCCGGTGCCCTGGATGAAGCGGGCGACGATGATCTCCGTGACCGTGCCCGAAAACGCACCGATGTACAGCGATGCGACCGTGAACAGCAGCGCGCCGAAAATGAACACGCGCTTTCTTCCGACGCTGTCGGCCAGTTTTCCGAACAGGCAGAAGAACGCTGCCGCCGCCGTCAAATAGCTGACGATGATCAGCTGGATCTGCTGCATCGATGCGCCGAACTCGGTCGAGAATTCCGGCAGCGCCAGATTCACGATCGTCATGTCGAGATTGGCGAGGAGCAGGCAAATGCCGATCGAGAATAAAACGATCCATTTCTTCATTGAATTGCCTCGTTATGGCTGCCGGGATCGGGTTCACTGAAACATGTGCCACTTGCCGTCGCGGTGAACCAGAAACGCACCGAGCGTCTTCCGCCGCGCGGTGCATTGTCGAACCGCATGCACGACCCGCGTATTCAGCACGTACAGCTGTCCGGGGCGGCCGTTCACGACCACCGACGGCACCCCGTCGAGCCGGGCGACCGTCCCGGTCTCGTTGAACTCGCGCATCATGTCGTCCAGCGCCGCGATGTCGGCGGGCCGGTCGTCCCACAGCACGAGCTGCGTGCCTTCGGGCGAGTCGCCGGCGTTCAGAAACACCGACACCTGATCGCAATCCATTTGGTAATCCGCGAGCGGCCATAGCGACCGATCGCGTGCGAACTGAATCGCGTCGCAGTGCGGCGGAATGCTGTACGTCCCGTCCTTCGGCGCAAATTCGCGCTTCGACGCCAGCGGCAATTCGCCCCATTCGCCGATCCGGATCGCATCCGCGTCCAGTTCGTTCTTCAGCAGCGTCACGAACCGGGTGCCGCTCAGCTTGCCGTTGTACTTACCACCGTACGACAGGTAATCGATCAGCGCAGCGACCAGGTCGGGGCCGGTCGCCCGCTGCGTCGGTCCGATCGCGATGCCGGTATTGACCGCGCTCGGCAGGTTGCGATGCGGGACCGGTTCGGGAAAGGCCGGATCCGACCACCAGTCGTCCAGCCTGTCCGGCGGCACCACATCGAGGAGCACAGCGGCTGCCCGCCGGCTCCCGATCATGTCGACTGCCTCCTTCAGGCCGAGGCGGCCCGTCTCGGCCGCACACCGGAAGCCGAGAATGGTGGCTGCGTATTCAGTCATGACGTGCACCCTCGTTCGTATCGGTCGTATCGCGTGCCGGCGGCCCGACCCGCAACGCCGCCGAGCTGGTCGCCGGCCGGCCCTTTATGCGAGCTGCTGTTCCAGCGTCTTCAGGTCGAAATAGTCCTTGAAGAGCGACAGCTTGCCGTTCGCGTCGAACTCGAGAATCACGAGCATCGGCAGCTTAATCTCCTTTCCGCCCAGCGCGATATGGCTCGTGCGTTCGACGATCGCCGTGTTGTCCTGCGTGATCACGCGGTGACGCTCCCAACGATAGGCGCTCGCCTTGCCGAAAAAGTCCGTGATCTTTTCGACGACGGCATGCTTGCCGACATGGGCGCCGAGCGGCACGTCCTCGAGACGGACGTCGTCGGCAAGCAGCGCCGATACCGAATGGATGTCGCGCGCCTCGAATGCGCGAATGACGCGGTCGGCAAGCACTTTCGTATCGTTACTCATAGGTCTTCACCTGTTCGTTTGGTTTTCAAAGGGACAATCGACGCAAGCCGGCGGAAACGGATCCGAACCGCCCGCCGCGCTCCGTCACCAGTCGATCAGACTGGCGCTCCACGACAATCCCGCACCGAATCCTGCGAGCACGACTTTCCGGCCCGGCCCGATCCGCTCTTGCCGCAATGCCTCGTAGAGTGCGATCGGGATGCTCGTCGCACCGGTATTGCCCACGTCCTGCATGCTCACGAAGAACCGCGAGCGCGGGATTTCCATCTTGAGCCTGACGCTCTCCAGCATGTGTGCGTTGGCCTGGTGGAATACGAACAGGTCCACGTCGTCGCGCGCGACGCCCGCCTTGTCCAGAAGACCATCGATCAACGACGGAATCGTGCTCAGCACGAAATTGAACACGCCCGTTCCTTGCATGCTGAAATCCGGCCGGTACGCTTCGCCGCTCGTCAGGCCCGCGAGCGCGCTCCGTTGCGCGGTAATGTGCGCATAGCCGGATCCGTCGGTGCCGAACGAAAACGCCCGTGTGCCGCGATTGCCGGCGCGCCGGATGACGGATGCGCTCGCGGCGTCGCCCATGATCGTCTTCAGGCTGCGGTCGTCGGGATCGACCAGCTTCGTATACGTGTCCGACGTGATCAGCAGCACGCCGCTGGCCCGACCGCTGTCGAGAAGCCCTTCCGCGAGCATCAGGCACGACACGTATCCGGAGCAGCCCTGATTCACGTCGAGCGCGCCGCTCTCGATGGGCAAGCCGAGTGCGTGCTGAACCAAGCACGCGCTGGTCGGGATCAGGAACTTCGGCGTCTGGCTGCACAGAATGACGAAGTCGAGCGTGCCGGGATCGACGTCGTGTTCGTCGATCAGCTTCCTGCCGGCCGCGATCGCGAGTTCGAGACTGAACTCGTCGGGCGCGGACGTGTGCCGGAGCCGGATGCCCGTCTTCTCGGAAATCTTGTCGATCGGCCAGTCCGGATGTCGGGCGGCGAGCGTGTCGTTGTCGAGTTGAGCGGCGGGCAGCACGTAGCTGACCGCGTCGATGATTGCTGCCATGGCACGGCCCCCGGATGTCAGTGATAAGCGAGCGGCAACGTGCGGAAATCCGCACGCGGCAGAAACGCGCCGGCCCACGAGAACCCGACGCCGAATCCGACGAGCCCGAGGCGTTCGGTCGGGTCGCCCACGCGCGACTGCAGCCCTTCCGATACCATCAGCAGCGGAATCGACGGCGGACTCGTGTTGCCGAAACGCTCGATATTGGTCAGCATCCGCTCGGACGCGATGCCGAGCTTGCGCGAAAAATGGTCGAGCATGAAGCGGTTGGCCTGATGAAACAGCCAGTGGTCGATACTGTCGACCGACCAACCCGACACGACGCTCAGCTCGCGCACGAGGTTCGGCACATGGTTCAGCGTGAGGCTGAACACCGCCGAGCCGTCCATGTAGAGGTCTTCGTCCGAGCGCACGACCTGATCGGCCGGATGCGGACGCCGTATCGCCGACTCGCCGCTGCGCGGCATCCGGTAACCGCCCGCCGGAATGATTAGCGACCGGCCGCCAATGCCGTCGGTCCCGGCAAAGAAATAACTGCTGCCGGCATCGTCGTCGTACTCGATCGCCGTTGCCGTTCCCGCGTCGCCGAACAGCACGTTCGCCGGAACGTCGTGCGGCGAGATTAGCTTGCTCGGCGTGTCGCCGACCAGCAACAGCACGCGGCGCACGCCTTCCGGCGCAACCATGCCGAATGCCACCATCAGCCCGTAGATGTAGCCCGAGCAGCCGAGGCTCATGTCGAACGACGCGCACCGTTGCGACAGGCCGAGCCGGTGCTGCAGTACGCAGCTCGTCGCCGGCACGATGTAGTCGGGTGTCTGCGACAAGAAGATCAGCATGTCGATCGATTCGCGCGCCCAGCCGAGGCCGTCCAGCAAATGGTTCGCGGCCGTGAAGCACAGATCGGATGCGCATACGCCGTCGGGCGCCACGTGACGCGCTTCGATACCGCACAGCTTCGCGGTGCGGCCGATCTCCGTCGAATCTCCTGGCAGATCGTCGTTGAGGCGAACCTGGGACGGCACGGCCGCCGATACGCCGGCGATGCGGGCATGCTCGAAACGTCGGTAGCCCATTCAGACCTCGACCGCATGAATCAGTCGCTTGAGCTCCCCGAATGTCACCACCGACTGGATCGCCACCGGATCGACGACCCGCTGGTAGTGCGTATCGATCAGCGCGATCGTGCTCAGGAACGCCAGCGAATCCCAGACCGCCTCCTCCGCCATGACGAAGGAATCGGTAATACGCTCGGCAGGCACTTCCAGCAGCGCGGCGAATGCGTCGATGAATTCACGGTCGGCCATGTTGTTTCCCCTGTCTGTGATGAATGATGCGCCAGCCGCGGCTGGCGGCATGCCGGATCAGGGCGGGATGTCCGCCCACCGCTACCGGTCTCGTCGCCAGACTCAGCAGCGGAATATCGGAATCGTGATCGCCGTATGCGTAGCCGACTTCGAGCGACAGTCTGCGGCGGGACAAGTACGCACCGAGCGCGTCGGCCTTGCCCTGCCCGATCGTCGGTGCGCCGAGCAGCTCGCCGGTATAGCGCGCATCGGCGATTTCGGGTTCGGCACAGACGACGTGTTCGATGCCGAGGTCGGCCGCGATCGGTTCGACCGCGTCGCGGAACGATCCCGTTACGACGATCGTGGCTGCGCCGTTGCGCTGATGCAGGACCAGTTCGTCGACGACCGCGTCGTGATACAGCGTCGGCCGCATGGCCTCGAACCACCGCGCCGCGGCCGCGCGCATCGCGGCGACTTCAATGCCGGCGAGCTGCCTATAGAAATGGCGGTTCTGCTCGCGGCGGTCGGGATGGCTGGCGCCGAACGCGGCGACGCGCTCGCGTAGCATCGCAATGCGTCGCTCGGCTTCGGCCGGCGATGCTGTCGACGCACGATGGTAGGCGTCGAGCACGCTGAGCATGCTCTTCGGCCGGATCAGCGTTTCGTCCAGATCGAAAACGGCGCAATAGGCGTAGGTCATGTTGGCGGTACGAACGAATCGTTGTCGCGGCCGGGACGCGCGGCTCAGCGGACGAACGCTTTTAGCGCGTTCATTTCAAGCGACGTCACGAACTTGCGGTCCAGCACCGTGAATGCCAGCGACAGCTGACACGCGATCTTGCCTTGCTGGACGAAGCCGATCTCGAGTGCCATCTTGCCGTCACCGGTCGCGCGCAGATCGCGGCGCGTCACGCGGCAGTCGATGCGCGTCTCGAACGGATAGACGAACGTGGCGAAGCCGACGCGAATCTCCTCGGCCAGATAGATCTTCGCGGCCGTCGAATGAAACTTCTGCGTGACCGCATTGCCCATTTGCCGTGCCGCTTCGATCAGCACCATGAACTGGACGTGCTTGCCTGTCACGTGGTCGCTGAGCTCGGCGCACGCATCGTCGATCATCAGGATGCCGGCGTAGCTGTTGTCGTCCGCCGACGTCTGCGGATCGGAAATCAACGTGTTCTCCGGCTTCGCTTTATGCGTGAGTTCGCCGCTGCAGCGCCGGTATTCGTCGAAGTAGCTCACCAGCCGCACGTGTTCGTTGCCGGCGAGCGCAGCCTGCAGCGTATGGTGCTGGCGTTCCGATACGCCTTGCTGCAGCGATATCCGCGATGCGTCGATCCGGTCCGACCGGCATCGTTCGAGCGCATCGTCGAACGACACGATGGCGTCACCGTCTGCGATCTCTTCAAACCGATTTCCCACTACGTACAGCGTTCTTTCTGTCATGTTCTTCTCATCGTGCGGCGCTGATCGAGGCCTCATCTTATCGACGGCCGACGTCCGATCAAGTGTAAAAATTCACAGTCGCCGGATGGTGAGAATTGCCCGCAAAGCTGATAGCGTGCAGGTCATTTCCGAACCGCCGCCGGCCCGGATGCCGCTGCCTGACCGTTGCAACGGCATCGCGACAAACCGGCGACCAACGAGACCGACCATGGCGGAACCCTCTATCCTGATCGTCGGCGCCGGCCCCGTGGGCATGACGCTGGCTGCACTGCTCGCGCAATACGGTATCCGGCCGCGCATCGTCGATAAACGAGCGGCGCCTTCGGACGGCTCGAAGGCGCTGGCCGTCAATGCCGCTTCGCTGAAGGTGCTGGACCGGATCGGCATCGCGCAACGCATCGTCGAGCACGGCGAGCGGATCCACGACATCCACGTATATCTGGACGGCACGCCGATCGTCCACATCGATTGCGCACGCGCGCGCGGCACGCCGTATCCGTTCTCGATCGCGTTGCCGCAGCCGGAAACCGAGCGGATTCTTTCAGCGCATCTGCTCGGGCACGGCATCGCGGTCGAGCGGCCGGTATCGCTGAACGCCGTCCACGACGGCGGCGACCGCGTCGACGTCACGCTCGAAAACGGCCGCGGCAGCGTCGAGCACGCCCGTTTCGACTACGTCGTCGGTTGCGACGGCAGTCGCAGCACGGTCCGGACGTCGCTCGGCATCGACTTTCTCGGACGCGACTACCGGTCGTTCATGTTGCTGATCGATGCGCATATCGACTGGCCGTTCAAGCGCGCCGGGCACGCCGATTATTTTGTGCGCGACAGCGGCTTCATCATCGTCATTCCTCTGCCCGACGGGCTTTACCGGATCGTCATGAGCGAGAACGGCGGCGATTTGCGCGACATGAAGCGGCCGCGGACGATCGACGACTACCAGCGCATCGTCGACCGATACGCGACACACCCGCTTCGACTGCGGGACGTTGTGTGGGAATCGCAGGCGCCGCTGTACAACCGTCTTGCGAGCCGATTCGGCAACGGGCGCGTACTGCTGGCGGGCGACGCAGCGCACCTGTTCAGCCCGATCGGCGGTCTCGGCATGAATACCGGCATCCAGGATGCGGCGAATCTCGCGTGGCGGCTCGCCGGCGTCGCGAAAGGCGGTTACGCGACGACGGTTCTCGATGCGTACCGCACCGAGCGCCTGCAAATGGCCGAGCGTCTCGTCGCCAGCACCGACGAATCGACATCGCTCATCACCCGTGACGGGTCGAATCTGGCGGAGCGGGCGCGGCGCTGGATGCCGGCAATGGAGAACCGCCCGTCGCTGCGCAGCGCATGGCCGCTGGCATTCACCGGTCTCGGGCAGCGCTACGACTCCGACGCGGATGCCGGTCACCCGCTCGTCGGCGTGCACGTGCCGTTCGCTACGGCTCACGACGGGCACGGCGCGCCGATCGATACCTATCGATTGTCGCGCGGCTGGCGTCCGCTCATCGTCGCGTTTGCGCGTACGTTCGGTGACGGCGTCGAGCGGTTGCGCGCCGCCGCGCGGGAAGCCGGGCTCGACGTTTTCGCCGTGGTGGCGCAGCCCGGCTCGCCGGCGGACGCCGCTCATACGATCGTCGACGCGGCGCACGCGTATCGCGATGCGTTCGGCGCGCGCGACGGCGACGTGTTCGTACTGCGTCCGGACGGCTATATCGCGGACGTGGCGTGCATCGACATGCCGGACGACTGCTTGGCTCGCGCATTGCGCGTGTTCGCGCCGGCCGACGCCGACGAGCCGGTGGCTTAGCGATGGAGGCCAGCGTGTGCAGCCATCCGCGATTCGAGCCGCGACTAGCAGCGGACCGGAATCAGTCCGAGCATCGCAGCCTTGACCGTCGCGTGCGTCTTGTTGGCCGCGTCGAGCTTGTCGATCGCGTTCTGGATGTGGAAGCCGACGTTACGCTCGGACAATTGAAGAATCACGGCGACTTCGGCCGCCGTCTTGCCCTCGGCGGTCCAGTGCAGCACCTGCTTTTCGCGCAGCGACAGCCGCATGGCGCCGCTCGGCATCACGTCGGACACGATCAGATTGCTCATCGTCGCGTGAACGAACTGGCAAAACCAGATCATCTCGGGTTCGGTGCGCCGCAGCTCGTCCGGCGCAATCGGCGGTCCGCCGCGCACGAGACTGACGGTGCCCATCGCGCCGCGGTGATCGCGCGTGGTCTGCGACCAGCCGTAGCACAGGCCGAAAGCCGCGGCGTCGCGCCAGAATGCGTCGTAGCCGGGAAGCGGCCCCGGCCAGGGCATCGGTCTCGTACACGCCTGTCCGTAATGAAGAACCGGATCGGCGTGCTGATAATCCCGCTGCGTGTAATGCGTGCGCCAGGCCTCCGGATAATTGCTCCATCCCATGATGGCCGGCCTCGTAATCGGAATCGTGATCCTCAGCACATATGCGTAATATTCAAAACCCAGTGCGCGGACTGCCGGAGCAAGATTATCGAATGCCTCGGAAGCGGTTTTCACCTGCTCCAGGCTTGCCAGCAACGACTCTCGCCATTGATTCATATACGGCCCCTTGGATCTCTCTATTATTTAAGATTCTGTCTCAATAAGGACGATAGTCGGGAGAAGTCACACGGTTGCTCAGCACTCTCTACATCGCTAATGAGTAGAATTGCTCGGCATGTGTGAGCCCTCTGACGATCAGCTTTCAATCGCCCCTTGCGGATCACGTGCATCAGTTCGATTCCGCCCAGTAGTAACGCAGAATAAAATAAAATTGTCACTGAGCGAGCGCGGCGGCGCGCATCCCGAAACCCAGCCTCAACTCCCTCGCGACGTTGTTGGGCTGCTAGCAGCCGCAATCCTTATGCGAGATCCGGGTTTACCCCGACGATCATGCTGTAGCTCCATCTCGGTTGCTTGTTCATCCGAACATCAGGATCTGTACGCGACAGCGAATGGCGGTTGGGGCGACGCGAACGACTCTGAACGAGCCCTTGCAGCCTTTGGCGCGGATCAGCTGGCAGTAAGCCGACCGTTGTGCTGCGACCGGCCATGGCGGTAACTAAAGGCCTTGTCCGGGCTCCTTTGGCCGACTGATCGCCGATTACGCGACCTTCACTGAATACTCTTTTAGACTCGTTCGACTCACATGTGACGGTAACCGATCGTCTGACTTGAACCGCTCATGACACTCGTAGCCGCTTGGACTAGAACAACCCGGACTGGTCGTGAACTGCGGATACTGTCTGACAGCAGGCTTAGAAGCTGTTGCGAAATTAATCGGATGCCGCCTTGAATTGGATCCAGCAAATCAAGCTGTACGCGAGCTCCGTCGCTGCCCAAAAGGAATTGGCCCAAGCCATCAAGGACCACTATGGCCAACTAGCCGTTGCCTTTCTCAATGCTGGTGTATCCGTCTGATTGCCGATTGAGGAATGGAGAGGGACGTACTTCTTGCTCCAGGCGTTGCTTCCGGTGTTCGCTCGCCCGGCATCGGTCGTGCTCAACACGTCCATCAGTGCGCATGTTGGCGCAGAGCGCTCCTCCGTTTATGCGGCCACCAAGGGTGCGGTGCTGAATATGTCGAAGACGCTTTCGGCGGAACTGCTTGGACGCGGCGTCCGCATCAATGCGGTCAGCCCCGGCCCGGTCGACACGCCGCTGTACGACAAGCTCGGCATCCCCGACGCCTACCGCGAACAAGTCAACAGGGATATTGCCGCCACCATCCCACTCGGCCGCTTCAGTACTCCGGAGGAGGTGGCCAAGGCCGTGCTGTACCTGGCCTCCGACGAGTCCCGTTGGACGGTCGGATCGGAAATCGTCGTGGATGGCGGCCGCATGCTCAACCGCTGATCGAGCAACGCCGGAGCCCCGGGGAAGCGTCTTCTGTTCGCGCACGAGTGGCAGGTGCTGCGTTCGGCATCACGCTTTCATCGAACGTTCCTTTGCCGGGCTTCATGCGTTCAGACGGCTCAAGATTCGCTATGAACGCTACGCACACGTGCACGAGGCATTCCTCTCGCTCGCGCCCAGCTTGATTTGCTGGAGCCGACTCAAGGCGGCATCCGATCAATTTCGCAACAGCTTCTAAGCAACTGAGGCGCGCGCGTCAGGGGTTGCGCCAGCGCGAATCCCGGCGGAAATGAAAGTCACCAGATGCTCGGTCTTGCGCTTCAGCGCGCCGGCCTTGATCTTGCCGCCCGAGATACGCTCGATGCGACTGTCGAACGCACTCATCACCAACGCGCCTACCGCGAACAAGTAGGCCCAATGCGCATAGTTGGCGCTGTGGCCTGGCAGCGTTCTCCTGATTTCCTTGATGAATTCCGCCGCGAACGGATCGAAATATTCAGCAACGATGCCGCGCTCGGTCTCGCGCGGATCGGAAGCTTCGCGCGCAACAAGTTTGGCATACGCAAGTCCGGACTCGGTATTCTGGATTTGCATCACCGGGAGCACGAAGGCGCGCACGATATGTTCCAGCGGGTCCTCCCCTGCAGCCACGGGCTCACGAAGCAAAGCCAATCGGGTCTCAAGCACTGGCTTGCGGCGCTCGAACAGGGCACGGTACAGCCCCATCTTCGTCTCGAAGTGATACACGATCAACGGTAAGCCGACCTCTGCCGCCGACGCAATATCCCGCATCGAAACACCATCGAAACCGCCTTCGGCGAACAATCGCTCGGCCACGTCGAGCACCCGCTCACGCTTGCTCGTCTCGACCGTCCGTTGCGCTCCCTTCCCGCTCCGTACACCGGCCGCCCTTCCCGTGACTTCCTTCGCTTGCATGGTTTCCCGCTCTCCTGTGGCTCGATTGCCCCGACTGCCATTCCATTGATTACGCGTCGCCAGTTTACACCAACACGATACTGACTGTACGATCGTACAGTCAGTATGACATGAACGCCGCCATGCGACGTCGGGTAGTACGTCCCCAAATCAGGAGCAGCCGCACATGACACGACGCTTCGTCGATCTTTCGATCTATCTGGAAAACGACGTCATTTCCGATCCACCGGGTTACGGCCCCAAGATCCAGTATCTGACGCACCGGAATACGGCCAAAGCCGTGACGGCCTTCTTTCCCGGATTGCAGGAAACCGACCTGCCGGACAACGAAGGCTGGGCCATCGAACACATCCAGTTGAGCACACACAACGGGACGCATCTGGATGCGCCCTATCACTTCCACAGCACGATGAATGATTCGAAGGGCGAGCGGGAGCGTTCGACAACCATCGACGAAGTCCCGCTCGACTGGTGTTTCCAACCCGGCGTGAAGCTTGATTTCACCGGCTTCGACGATGGCTACGTCGTGACTGCTGCCGACGTCGAAGTCGAGCTTGCGCGCATCGGCCACGAACTCAGGCCGCTTGAAATCGTCGTCATCAATACGCGTGCAGGCAAGCGCTACGGACAACCCGACTATGTTTCCTCGGGGTGCGGCATGGGCTTCGACGCGACCATGTACCTGCTCGAGCGAGGTGTTCGCCTGACTGGCACCGACGCGTGGAGCTGGGACGCACCATTCGTACATACAGCAAAAAAATATGCCGAAACGAGTGATGCGTCGCTGATCTGGGAAGGACACAAGGCCGGCCGCAAGATCGGCTATTGCCACCTGGAAAAACTCCACAATCTCGAGGTGCTGCCACCTCACGGCTTCTTCATCTCGTGCTTCCCGCACAAAATCCGGGGCGCCTCCGCTGGCTGGACTCGCGCGGTCGCGATTTTCGACGACGCCCTCAACGCAACAGCTTGCGATCTGCATCGCACCGTATAGGCAAGGAACCTCGATGGAACTGAATCACACACACGACGTCGCTCAACGCAGTTGGCTGGAAACGGCCAACGTGGCGGGGACCGACTTTCCGTTGCAGAATTTGCCGCTCAGCGTGTTTCGCCGCCGAGGTGGCGGCGAAACCTGGCGCGGCGGGATTGCGATCGGCGACCAGATCGTCGACCTCGTTGCGTTACAGCAGGCGGGCTGCATGGACGGCCTGGCGGTCGAGGCCGTGCGAGCGGCCACGGCAACCACGCTGAACGCGCTGCTCGATATGGGGCCACCTGCCTGGCAGGCACTGCGCCACGGACTCTTCGAACTGCTTCGGGCCGGCAGTCCGCACGAGTCGGGCGTACGAAAGACGCTGGTATCGCAGGCGGAAGCCGAGTACGCCGTACCCGTGCGTATCGGCGACTACACCGACTTCTACACCTCGCTCGATCATGCGGTGAACTGCAGCCGCCCGCTCGGCATGGCAATCAGCCCGAATTTCGACTGGCTACCCATCGCTTATCATGGCCGCGTTTCGTCGATAGACGTCAGTGGTCAGCAGGTCTACCGACCGATGGGGCAATACCGCCCGGATCCGTCCGCCCCTCCCGTTCACGACGCCTGTCGCCGGCTCGACTACGAGCTGGAACTGGGCGCCGTGATCGGGGTTGGCAATCCGCGCGGCAGTTCAATCCCGCTGCGTGACGCTCAACGGCATATTTTCGGGCTCTGCCTGCTGAACGATTGGTCCGCGCGCGACATCCAGTCGTGGGAAATGCAGCCGCTCGGGCCATTCCTCGCGAAGAATTTCGCGACGACGATATCGCCCTGGCTGGTCACCCTCGAAGCATTGCTGCCGTACCGCACCACGTGGTCACGCGCCGCCGAACGACCGCAGCCGCTCGACTACTTGTCCTCGCACGACAACAGCACGGCCGGTGCGTTCGACATCCGGCTCGAGGCGTCGATCCTCAGCGCGCGTCAGCGCGCACAAGGCGTGCAACCGCGTACATTGACGCGCACCAGTTTCCGGCACCAGTACTGGACGTTGGGGCAGATGATCGCGCACCACACGGTGGGGGGCTGCAACCTCCAGCCTGGCGATCTGCTGGGAAGCGGCACCATCTCCGGCCCGTCATCGGGCGAAGCCGGTGCGTTGATCGAACTAACGGCAGGCGGCAAGCAACCCGTGGATATCGGCAATGGCGAAAGCCGCACGTTCCTCGACGATGGCGATACCGTCATTTTCCGGGGCTGGTGCGAACGCGAGGGCTTTGCACGAATCGGTTTTGGCACCAACCATGGAACCGTGTTGCCGGTGCCGGCCGCGGAAGGTGATCGTTGACCGCACGTCGTTTCTCAACCGGCCACCGATTCAATGCGAGGACAACGTTCGTGGTCCTCGCGCTTTGAAACGCCCCGCCAGCGGACTCCTGGTATCCGCTCACCGTGCTTGAACACGGAACCGCGATGCCGGGGCACGCATGCGTGAAATCGCCGCCAGCGTGATCGGCTGACGGTGATGTCAGCGCTTGTGTCTTTCGGGTGTGCTAGAAGAGGTGACGAACACCAACGACGATACCCACACTGCTGCCGGTTGGCTCATACAGCGCGCCATTCACCGTGAATCCCGTATGCATCAACCCGTGGTTGTTCACGTATGCCGCGGAGCCATACAAGGTCGTTCGCTTCGACAGAAAGTAGTCCAGCCCGGCAGACGCCAGTAAAGAATGGTTCGCCGAGTCGTTGCTGTCCCGCATGTACCAAACGCCTACGTCGGTGGACAGTGCCGGCGTGATCAGATATTCGCCGCCCGCAGCGTACACTTTCTCGTTGAAGGAGCCGGCGATCTTGTAGCTTGTGTACGATCCCTTGAGTGTTGCGCCTCCCCACCTGTAGCTCGCGCCGACCGTTCGACCGCCGAATTCGATCGTTGACGGGAATGGCGTCGAAACGCTGGCTGAACCGCCGGGATTTCCACTGAAAAGCGCAGCGTTCACGATCACGTCGTTCCATTCGTATCTCACGCGAGCCGCATACTGGCGCACCGCCTGAAATCCCTTTGGATCGCCGCCCAGCGCAAGCAATGCACTCGCCTGCAAGCCGGCGATCGTTGGGCTCGTATAGGACACGGCATTCGCGACGAAAATGCCGGTCGCGAAAAAATTGCCCATGTAAATTCCGGCCTGACTTCCGAAAAACGACGCATGCCGCGCGTCCGTGTCGACGATCGCAAGTCCGAACGGCGAGTACTGCAGGCCGGCCTTGACGGTACCGAAGCGTCCGGAGAGCCCAACGAAGGCTTGACGCCCGAAGAGATTCCCGTTCGAGTTGCCCAGCGCCCCGTTGTTCGTCGTAAAACCGCTTTCGAGCGTAAAGATCGCCTTCGTACCTGCGCCCAGATCCTCGGCACCGGTGATACCAAAGTGAGAACCTGAGATCCCGCCATCCGTTGCCGATACCTGATGTGGGCCGCTCGCACCCGTTCCGGCGTCGAAGGTACGGCTCGTGTACATCACGCCGGAGTCCACCACACCATACAGCGTGACGTTACCTTGCGCATGCGCGTTTGACGGCAAGCCCAATACCGCGATCGAGACAGGGATCAGCAGCATCGGATGGATTTTTTGCGTCTTTCTCACGTTTTAATGTCTCCTCCAGTCATGAAGGACTACAAAATAATTGAATAGGAATCTGCCTCCGTGCGGTGCCCGACGGATGGCGATCAAAGGAAGCTGGACAGATGGCCGCTTCGGCTTCGGTCCTCGGTGTGCTGCCGGGCACGCACGCCGGAGCGTTGGTTTTTCCTGAACCGCCGCCGGCCACGGATTGATGCCCCTTGCGACGTTGCCGAGGGAGCGGATCGAAACTTTGATCGCACATCAGCCGCAATCGGTTCACGGTATCGATGACGCGGCAAAGCGGTAGCGCGTTTCCGCGGCTTTGCCGCTCCATCCAAGCGGCCCGTGCCGCACTTGCCCGCTCGAAGTACGCGAACCGATGGCGCGGTCATGTATTCACGGAAAGCGCCAACGGCATCAAGTCACTTGCTTGCGTCCGCGAGAGGACGTACAGCTCGAACCAGTTGCACCACTCGACCATCAGGTGGTCTGAATGGCCGTGAATGAGTGCTTCCGGCGCGGTCGATGGCCAGAAGATCTCCAGCCGCGCATCGAACCCCGGAAACGTGTCCTTGAATTGGTGCAGCAAGTAACCGACGGTCACACCATCGGGCGTCTCGACGCGCCCCATCATCCGGTTCGGCATATCGGGGGCCAGTTCGATCGGGATACCGCTCCAGTCATCCAAATGGCGGAGCTTCAGGAGGGCCGGCGACTTTGTATGGCCGGGTACTTCCAGAATGCCGACACGCCCGTCCGGGAGCGGTAGCGCACCGAGATGCTCAGGGTGAGCACGAAGCATTGCCGGGCTGTTCGGCCCGCCATATCCCTCCCAGAACCAGGCCACGAACTCCGCGCTGGTGCCCACCGCCACGTGCGCCTCGGCAACTGACGAACTGAAGCGACCATTCGCACGCAGTGACCAATCTTTCTCGTTCGATTCGTGCGCCGCGATCTCCTTCGCGAACAGGCTGACCATGCCGTCTGCCCCCAGTTTCTCCATGAGCGAGGCCATCATGGAGCGTGCCCTTTTGACCTCCATTCTGAGGATGTCCTCACATGCCACCTCCGTACCTGACTTGAAAAACGTCACTGCTTTCACTTGAACCTCCGTCGCGCTGGTGAACGAGTTGCCATGTTTCCCGACTCGCGCCACTAACGCAAGTAAACTTGCGTTAGTGTTTACCGCATGCCTGTCGGCCGTCGCTCATGGTCGTGCTCGTGGTCGAACCGCCGTGACGACGCGGGCAGCCGATGAAACGATGTGTAAAATCCGCTCATGCCAAAGTCCGCCGAACAAGAATCGCCGTCGCCCCGTCGCCGCCTGGGCGGCCGCAGCGCACGCGTGCGTGAAGCGGTGATCTCCGCAACGATTGCCCAATTGCAGGCAGCGGGTTTCGAGGGGCTCAACATCGGCGCCATCGCCGCGCTCGCGGGCGTGCATGAGAGTTCGATCTATCGCCGCTGGAAGAGCAAGGAAGGGCTGATGATGGAGGCCGTCTTCGAGCTTTTTGCCGAGCACATCGCGATACCGGATCGGGGTTCGCTGCACGCGGATCTCGTCGCGCTGCTGTCTGCCACCGCGCGCTACTTGCGAACGGGCGTGGGCAGGTCTGCCATCCAGTTTGTGCTGGCCATGTACAACGATGCGGCCGTAACGAGCGAACTGCGCAGGTTGTGGACGAACCGCTTTTCGGCGGTTCAGCAGGTTTTTGATCGCGCCGCAAAAATGGGCGAGTGGCCGCAGGGGGCGGATCCAATGCCCCTGCTTCATTGCCTGATCGGCGCCGTTTATCTACGCACACTGATCCTGCACGAGCGCGTCACGACCGATCAGATTCGAGAACTGACGCGTTGGATGCTTCGCGAACGAGACGCCTGAGCATCGGGCAATCTAAGAGATGAGACCATCAGGGCCGGCCAAGCGCTCGAAGAGACTCCGTCCAGTGCGATTGGAGCAGCCGATCGTGACATGGTGATAAGGTTCCCTAGTCGGCTGGGGGCGCGATTCGCTCGCCACCTGTCCCGGCACGCACGACGCAATTCCCCCCGTTTGCGCATTCAGCGAAGCACATCAATGTCGCAAACCCGGCACGGGACGGACGCTCACCTAAGCTCCTTTCGGAGTCAAAGCTCCACTTGTACGTCACCGCACACGTTACCTGCGGAACACATGCTGCCGGTGATGCCGCAGGTATCCGATCTGAGTTTCGTTGAATACGCCCGTGCTCGCGTCTCGCGTTAAATGCCACGCTTGCAGCACATCGTGCGGCAAGTGGATCGATATGATCAATCTGCCGGAATCGTCGAAGGTGATCCATCCGTCGTCGAACAGGTGGTCAACGTGCGGGGCAAGCATCAGCCCGTTGTTGCCGTCAAGACGTTCGCGATTCGTAGCATGCCGCCAAGGCTTGATGTGACTGGCGCGAAGCATGCCCTGATGCGCAATTAACGTGAGCCTGCACCGTGGCTCGACCTGCAGCACGTTGCGCCTGAATTGCCCCTGCCCCCTGCGAGCGTCCACCAGCTGCTTTTTCTCGTGACTGTCAGTGCATCGTCGGCGAGGATGTCCTCCACCCGCTTCTGTTCGTGGATCTCCCGTTCTTCCCATCCCGCGTTCTTCCCATCCCGCGTTCTGGCCAAACCTCGACCGCAACAGCGTGGGCTGCGAAACGTGCAGTGCCTCGGCGGCGTACGTGAAATTGCGGTGTTCCGGGACGGCCAGGACGTAACGGACATCACACAACAGCACGGCGAATTTCCTCGTGTCCGACAACAATTGGTCTTGCCTATGGTTAGCATCACAAACCCGTCTTGGACACTATGACGCAACAGGTCCATTCTCTGTTCAACGCATCGCACTGACCGACGCGGCGACGAACGCCAGACTGAATGGAGCTGACCATGCAAGAGATCATCGACGGTTTTCTGAAATTTCAACGGGACATCATGCCCGCTCGCAGGGAGTTGTTCCGCAAGCTGGCCACCAGCCAGACGCCGCGCACTCTGTTCATTTCCTGTTCCGATAGCCGCATGGTTCCCGAACTGGTCACTCAGCGCGAACCGGGCGATCTGTTCGTAATCCGCAACGCCGGCAACATCGTGCCTTCGTTCGGTCCCGAGCCGGGCGGTGTGTCGGCGACCGTCGAATATGCAGTCGCCGCGCTCGGCGTGACGGATGTGGTGATCTGCGGCCACTCGGACTGCGGCGCGATGACGGCCGTCGCAACGTGCAAGTGCCTCGACCATATGCCCGCCGTCGCGAACTGGCTGCGCTACGCCGACTCGGCGAAGCTCGTCAACGAGGCGCGTGAACATGCAGGCGAGCGCGAGCGCGTCGACTCGATGGTGCGCGAGAACGTCATCGCACAGCTCGACAACCTCAAGACCCATCCCTCCGTTGCACTGGGACTCGCGCAAGGCCGCCTCAATTTGCACGGATGGGTCTACGACATCGAATCCGGCTCGATCGACGCGCTCGACGCCGCGACTCGCCAGTTCGTGCCGCTCGCCGCGCATCCCAATGTCACCGCGACGCCCGCCGAGTGCGTGGCTGCGCTCTGATTCCCGGCTCGTCACACCGACTGCCGATCTCACTAGGTTGATTTACTCAAGGAGCAACATCATGACCCAATCGCAAGTCACACCGAACGCGCGCGAAGCTCTGACGGAAACGATCGTCGACGCGAAGGTGCGCAAGAACCTCACGTTCGAAGCCATCAACGAAGGCACGGGCCTGAGCCTCGCATACACGACAGCCGCGCTGCTTGGTCAGCATGCGCTACCGGAGAATGCGGCGAAGCTCGTCGCGGAACGCCTCGGGCTCGACGACGACGCCGTGCGCCTGCTGCAAACCATTCCCGTGCGCGGCAGCATTCCGGGTGGCGTGCCGACCGATCCGACCGTCTACCGCTTCTACGAAATGGTGCAGGTGTACGGTTCGACGTTGAAGGCGCTGGTTCACGAGAAATTCGGCGACGGCATCATCAGCGCGATCAACTTCAAACTCGATATCCAGAAGGTTCCGGACCCGGAAGGCGGCGAGCGTGCCGTCATCACGCTCAACGGCAAGTATCTGCCAACCAAGCCGTTCTGAACCAACGATGCGAAGACGAAAATTCTTACTGAGCACCGGTGCCGCGCTTGCTTCGGGCGGCCTTGCGCTCTCGGGTTGCACGATGACGGGGCCGCGCTCCACGTCGAGCACCAACAACGCGCTGTACTCCACAAGGAGATCCGAAATGACTTCACCCGCAGCAATTCGCCCGCCGCTTCCCCCGTTCACGCTGGAGACGGCCATCGAGAAAGTCCGTCTCGCGGAAGATGGCTGGAATTCGCGGGACGCCGCCAAGGTCGCGCTCGCCTATTCGCTCGACACGAAAT
>Ga0207647_10001383_pt1 | contig 18638 bp, 19 predicted proteins | sample KBSCornC2_FD_184295 | JGI IMG/M metagenome (GOLD analysis project Ga0207647, IMG submission 184295) | Corn rhizosphere microbial communities from Kellogg Biological Station, Michigan, USA - C2 (SPAdes) (version 2) | ecosystem: Host-associated > Plants > Roots > Rhizosphere ... | reverse complement strand
CCCCGCCGGCCAAAGCCGCCCCAGCCAGCAAAAACATTGAGAAGGCATCGCAGCCGAAGAGCCCACTCTTTTCTGCCGCCCTGCTCCTTGGCTGGCTCATTCCGGGCGCGGGTCATTTGCTCAGTCGCCGCTGGGTACGCGGCGGGCTGCTCTTCGCTGCCATTGGCCTCATGTTCATCCTCGGCCTGTTGATGCAGGGAAAGCTCTACACAGCCAACCCGGGCGACCCTCTCGTCTTTCTCGGCTTCATCGGCGATCTTGGCTCCGGCCTGCTCTATATATCCGGGCGCCTCTTCGGCGTGGGACAAACCCCCGTTCAGGTAGTCACCGCGGATTACGGCACCAAATTCATCGTCGTAGCCGGTCTGTTGAACGTCATCGCCGCAGTTGATGCACACAACATCCGCATCGGGAGGAAATCGTGACCTTTGCCCCCTCCCATTTCACGGCGGTTCTGCTCTTCGCGCTCTTCGCGTCTACTGTCTTTGGCATCACGCAACGCAACGATCCGCGCGCCATGATGCGCTATGGCGCCTACTGCTTCGTCCTCTTCGTCGGGGCAGTCATCGTAGCCAGCTGGCTGATGTTTCTTATCCACCGCTAGTTGCGCGGCAGCGCTTCTTTCACGCTAACTCCGCTGCCACACCATCGCATCGAAGCTGTGTCGCGATTTGAATCCCATCCGCCGGTATAGCAACAGAGCTTCTTGATTGCCTTCCGTCACCGTCAGCGAGATGTAGTTCAACCCCTGCGCGGAGAGCTCATGCATACACTGCGTAAGCAACAGACGTCCCAGTCCCGCGTGCCGAAGAGCCGGCTCGACACAAAGCTGCGTCACATGTCCCGTGTCGATGTTGACGCGCGAGCACAACACAATGGCCGCCAGCTCTTCGCTGTCGCGATGCGCGAGCACCAGCGATGTCGTCGGATCGAACTGGCCACACCCGGGGAAACGCACGATGTTGTGTAGAAAACGCAACGAACCCGCAGCCGTCCGGTATTGATCGTTGATCACGCTGTCCAGATGCCCTTGGTACGCAAACGCGATCAGCCGCCCGGCCGCTGAAAAATCGCTCTCCCGCCAAGGCCGCAGGCGCAGGGAGGCGGGTATCGGCGCGGTCGCAGGGGGTGGCTCACGCCGCAGTTGCCGCTCCATGAAGACGCGCGGGTAAAAATCGAATCCGTTACGCGTGAACACATCGCGGAACTGTCCCTTGGGATGCAGCAGCAGTTGCGTCTCCACCCGTCCGGTGCCAGGGGTACTCTGCAGCAGCTCAAGCGTATGCTCTAGCAGTCGCGATTCGATGCGGTTCGCCCGCTCCCGCGCACGGGCCGTTGCAAACACATCTCCAATAACCGCCTTGTGCTGCTCGTACACGCAAAAAACGTAGCCGGCCGGGCGGCCATCCTCTGTTGCGACAAAGCCCGGCAGAATGCGTGAGTCCAGATAGTCCAGCAGCAGTTGCGCCGACGCGCGGTAGTCCCAGCGCAGCCGCTTCTGCCACACCTCCGTCTCCTCTGACAGCAGATCGCGCAGCGACGACGCGGCAAAATGACGCAAGTCGAGCACATCCTGACGGACCATCGCGCTTCTGGACAGTGACGCGGCCAAACGGTGCTCTCCTGTCGTCGCTTTTGTTACGGATTACCTGCGAGTGTAAGCGCGCCCTTCCGGCACTTGCAAAGAGAGAAGCCAGGCTTTGCGTTACTTGTGTGGTGAGGACGATATATCGTCTGTGCCCAGCGCATCGACTTGGTACACGGAAACGCGCTGCGCCGGAAATGCAAAGAGCGGCTGATAGGACCGAGTCGCCAGCAACGTCCTCAACTCCGGCATGGCAATGTCACGCACAACAAGGATATGTGCCTCCGCGGGGACACCGTCCTTGTCATAATCCAGCACTCGATGATTGCGATAAAACGAAAGTCCGAACTCCAGATCGCGTCGCACTCGCAGCACCGCCACCGGCTCATTGTGTGTTGGCAGCAGCGAAAGCTGCCGAGCCAGCGGCCGGGCCGAGTACGCAAAGTCCACCAGCTGGATCGTATGTTTGGTCTGCGGGATCGCCGGCAGTCCGAAGAACGGACCGACTCCGAAAAGGAAGAAGACCAGCACCAGCAGCGGCACCATCGTCGCAATGCGCAGCCGCTTCACTCCGAATCGCCCCACCATCACAAGGATGAGCACGACGGTGGCGATCCCCGTCGCGATCGCCGAGATCATCACCCGTATCGGAGGCATACCGCCTGCCGCATGAAGGATGAGCCAAGGCAGCAGGAGCACTAGCGTCACAGTGACGCCGGCCAGCAGCGCATGCAGCACAAGCAACCATGGCCGGATGCCCTTCTCCTCCTGGCGCAGACGGTTCAGGTAGTCTCCAGTCAGAATAGCGAGCGGCGGAATCGAGGGCAGGATATAGCCCGGCAGCTTCGAGCGGGATAACGAGAAGAACACGATTGGAATCAGCGTCCACAGCACAAGAAACTCCGGAAATGCATCACCCCAGCGTGCATGGCTCACATAGCGGTTCTTCGCCCGCCGTGCCCGCCACTCGTTCACCGATTCAATCCCGGCATCCAGAAGCGCGCGTAACGCAATCACCGTCCACGGCAGTAGCGCCAGTAGCATGACCACTAGGTAGAACCAGATCGGCTGCTCGTGTTCGTAGATATTCGTGGCGAACCGCTCAAGGTTGTGCTCGAGGAAGAAGACGCGCAGGAATTGCGGGTTTCGCCGCGTCACCGCGATATACCAGGGCAACACCATCGCCAGGTAAAGCAGGATGCCGGGTACCCAGATGGTTCGTCGCAGCAGCGACCACTCGCGCCGCAACGCGATGAAGGCAAAGATGATGGCTAGTGCAAGAAACGGTGCCACCGGGCCTTTCGCTAGGGTGGCCGCGCCGTTGAAGAAGTAGAGATCGAATAGCCAGAACTTCTTGTCCGTCTCGTACCACGCATACCAGCCCAGCATGCCAATGCAGAATGGCGCCGCAAGCTGCATATCCGTCGAGGCGCCACGCGCAAACGCGATAATGCCCGCGCAGCTCGCCGTGATCAGAGCAGCATCCAGTTGCCCGCCGGGCCGGAAACGCCGAATATGCAGGTAGATCAGCGATACGAGGATGAATGCAAAGCTCGCAGAGGGCAGGCGCGCTGACCAGTCGTGCACGCCAAACTCCTTGAACGAAAACATGGCCCGCCAGTAGTACAGCGCCGGCTTCTCCAGCCATGGTTTGCCGTAAAGAATTGGTGTGATGTAGTCGTGGCGCCCGAGCATTTCGCGCGCAATCTGCGCGTAGCGTGGTTCATCCGCGCCTACCAGCCCGAGGCCGTCACCCCCGAAAATCGGCACCAACCCGTAGAAAAGGAAGAACGCCGTGAAGAGGAAGCAGACAGCTGTCTCGATGGAGAGCCCCAGCGATGGAAAGCGCGTCGTGAGGGCCTGCAATCTGGCAAAGGGTGCAGACGCGTGGCTCTGTCCGTCAGTCTCTTTCACAGTCGTCCGGCCCTCAGCCTATCAGATGAGCAGGAAAGAGCCTCCACCGCGCGCCTTTGCGCGTTGCCGTACGATGAAAGCCATGCTTCCGGTCTAGATGTGGCAGGAAACCGCGCCGCGCTTCTCCAGATACTTCTGGTGATACTCCTCAGCCCGCCAGAACGTTCCCGCCGGGACCACCTGCGTCGCAATCGGCTTCGCATACTGATGGCTCGCATCCAGCCGCGCGATTGTCTCCTTCGCTGCAGCCTCCTGCTCCGGCGAATGAAAGAAGATCACCGTGCGATACTGCGTTCCCCAGTCCGGCCCCTGCCGATTCACCTGGGTCGGATCGTGCAGCTCGAAAAACAAATCGAGCAGCGACTTGTAGCTCACCTTCTGCGGGTCGAAGGTCAGCTCGACCACCTCGGCATGCCCGGTGCGGTCTGTGCACACGTCCTTGTACGTAGGGTTCTCAAGCGACCCGCCCTCATACCCAACCGCCGTTTCAATTACGCCCGGCACCTGCTGGAAGCGCGCCTCCACTCCCCAGAAACAGCCCGCGCCAAATGTTGCTTTTTCCATGTCTCACTCCCCACCCATTCGATGCTCAGCCAGCCATTTCCGCCTCACGACAAGAGTCCATGCCAAGCGCAGCGAGAGACCTGAAGTCTGCCTGCATCGCACGCTCCTGATCCCTAACCCCTGACCCCTGATCCCTGTTTTCTCCTCCGCGTCGAAGGCAAATGCCGCTCCTCCACCTTGCGTAGTACCCGCGGTCGCTCCGGGGCTTTCTTATGCGGCCGACCGGCACGTTCCAGCGCCGCCACTTCGCGCGGCTCCAGTTCGCGCACCTCGCCCGGCTCCACGTCCAGTACTAGGGTCCCATACCCCACGCGCCGGATCTTCTCCACATGATGGCCGATCTCCTCGAACAGCTTGCGAATCTGTCGGTTCCGTCCCTCGGTCAACACCACTTCGTACCACGGGTTCTCCGCATCGCGCATCAGCCGGATCGTTGCCGGCTCCGTCAGCACGCGGCCTGCCCCAGCCCCCGGCTTTCCGCGTTCGATCATGATGCCCCGTCGCAACTGTTCGATCGCCGATTCCGTCGGGCGCCCGCTCACCTTAACCAGGTAGGTCTTCTCCACGCGCGCCGCCGCACGGGTCAGGGCATTGGCCAGCGCCCCATCGTTGGTCATCAGCAGCAGGCCCTCGCTCTGGTAGTCCAGCCGTCCCACCGGAAAGACCCTTGCGCCAACGCGCTCAAAGAACTTCATCACGGTCGGCCGCCCTTCAGGATCGGAGACCGTCGTCACGTACCCCTTAGGTTTGTTCAGCATGTAGTAGCGTGGCTGCTCCGGGCCATGCAGCAGCTTGCCGTCCACCCGGATGTGATCGTGCGCCGGGTCCGCCTTCGCGCCCAGCTCGGTCACTACCTGGCCGTTTACCCGCACGCGGCCTTCTGTAATCAGCGTCTCCGCCTTGCGTCGGGATACCACCCCCGCAGCAGCGATGATCTTCTGCAACCTCTGCAGCTCCCCGTTGCCGCTCGACGTATCCGCCCTCACGCCTCGCCAGCCTTCTGCTCTTCCATCGCGGGATCAAGCGCTGTCTGCTCTTCGACTGCAGGGTCCACCAACGGCTCGCCGGCCTCTCCGCCCTCCACATCCTCTTCTTCTTCGTTCAGCGAACGCTCTGCCTCGCTCGTCGTCAGACCACCCTCATGCGCTGGCTCCAACTCCGCATCCGCAAGCTCGCCCGCCATCTTCTCGAACTCCTCGATACTCGGCAGTTCGTTCAGGTCCTTCAGACCGAAGCGAAGCAGAAACTCTTTGGTCGTCTTGTAGAGGATCGGCCGCCCGATCACCTGCTTGCGTCCCGCCGTCGTGATCAGCTTGCGCGAAAGCAGGCTGCCCAGCACACCCGCCGACTCCACCCCGCGAATCTCGCTGATCTCAGGCCCCGTCACCGGCTGCTTGTACGCCACCACGGCCAGTGTCTCCAGTGCCTGAAGGCTCAGCTTCATCGGTGGCTTCAGGCTCTTCACAAAGGAACGGATTGCATCGTGATATTCGGGCTTGGTCGCCATGCGGTAGCCGCCCGCAATCTCGCGAATCTCCACGCCGCGGTCGCCTGTCTCAAGCTCCGCCATCAGCGCATCCAGCTCCTTGCGCAGATATTCGCGGATCGCGCGCTCCTCATTGCGTGCCGCACGTTTCGCAGCATCGCCCGCAGCATCTGCGTCCGGCTCGCCATCGGCTTTCGCCTCCGCGTCCGAAACGGAGGGCGCAGCGCTTTCATCCGCCGCTTCTACCGTCTCTGGCGGAGTCGCCTCTACAACCGCCTCGTCCGCGGGGACCTCATCTTGCGCGGAAGGAGTCTCCACACTCTCAGCCGCGCCAGCTTCGGCATCCTGCGCGGCATTCTTCTCCTCCAGCCATATCTCCCGGACCTCCGGGGCGAACACCGCCGCCAATTGAGCTAATGTCACCGGTTCTTCCGCGGCATACACGACTGCTTCGATCTTTGCTCGTAGACTCATCACATTACGGGTCCTGCCGCGTCTCCGCCGCCCGCCCAATTCAGCCTTTCAAACTTCAGCTTTCATACTATCGGAGCCGGCCGTCGGCCAACGCCCTGCCTCTTTCCGGCGTCTGAACAAGGAGCCTCCCGAATCCCCGCAACTGCCTCCCCCGAGTCAGGTTGTTTCCTTAGCGTGCGACCGACGACCATCCTTGTCTGTACGACAGTGCTGCTGTTTCTCAGCAGTGCCGGATGTCGCACCGAGCCCAATCCCAAGCCCGTCACGCGCGTCGCCCCCCGAGCGCCCGCCGCACCCGCTGTCAAAGTCGCCCCGTCCACGCCGCTGAACGACGAAGCCGCCGTGCTCGGCGGTCCCACATGGGACAAGCGCTGGGACATCTTCATCGAGCGCTCTCTGCCGGCTGTCATGCTCACCCATCGCGTGCCCCGTGATGTCCGCCGCTATTGCCCCGCCTTCTACACCATGAGCGAAACCGATAAGCGCGCCTGGTGGGCCTATCTCTTCCAGGCCATGGCCGCGGCCGAGGCCGGACTCAATGCCACAACCAATGTCCGCCATACGGAACCGGAAGTCGCCGTACCCGATCGTGTCACCGGTCGCATCGTTCACCAGGAAGGGCTCCTGCAGCTCACCTATGAAGACAGCAAACGGTACGGCTGCGCCTTCGACTGGAAGGCTGACAAGGACTTGCCACCGCACGACCCGCAGAAGACCATCCTCAATCCGGAGCGGAACCTGGCCTGCGGCATTCGCATCCTCCACCACCAGATCATCGACCAGCACAAGCCGATCTTCAGCCCGACTTCCTACTGGGCGACGCTCCAGCCCGGAACCTTCAGCTTCCAGGTCTTCGAAAAACAGATGACGAATCCGCCCGCGGCCTGCGAGCTGCATGCATACAAGCGGCCTTATCCTGCAACCGCGCGACAAATCGCCAGCCAGTAAGCGCGGCTTCAAAATGACAGCGCCCGGGTCATCCCGAGCGCTGCTTTGCTTTTCCAGCCTGCTATTTCGCCAGAGTTCGGAGGATCATGAACAGCACTCCCGAAAGAGCAGCCGCCGCCGGGAGCGTAAAGACCCAGGCCATGGCGATGTTGCGTATCGTGCCGAGCTGCAGCCCGCTCTTGTTTGCCAGCATGGTGCCGGCCACGCCCGACGAAAGCACATGAGTGGTCGAAACCGGGAGCCCGAAGTTGTCTGCAGCCATGATGGTGCCCATGGCCACAAGCTCTGCCGCAGCGCCTTGTCCGTAAGTAAGGTGCTCTTTGCCGATCTTCTCGCCCACCGTCACCACAATCCGCTTCCAGCCCACCATGGTGCCCAGCCCCAGCGCCAGCGCCACAGCTAGCTTTACCCATCCCGGAATGAACTTGGTCGCGCTATCCAGGTGCTTCTTGTAGTTCGCCAGGATCTTCGTGTCGGCTGGGTTGAACGCCGGATTCTGGCTCTTCTGCATCACTCTCAGTCCCTCGCTCGCCAGATACATATCGTTGCGTACGTTCGACTGCTGATCTGCCGGAACCGCCGCGAGGGACTTGTAAAGGTTCACTTCATGGCTGATTTCCTGCACCAATTGACGCTCGGCAGCCACCGTTTCCGGTTCCACCTGCTTCGTCTGTAAATAACGCACGATGTCAGCACGTGGATCGCCCACGCTGCCGACCGGCGAAACATATCCGTTCAGCGTGTTCGCCGCTTGCTGAGAAACCGCGGCGAAATCCTGTACCTGGTTGAAGCCGATCGCGTGGTTTAGCGCATACGCCGTGGGCACCGTGCCGATCAGGATCAGCATGATCAGCCCCATCCCCTTCTGCCCGTCGTTCGAACCGTGCGCGAAGCTCACACCCGTGCAGGTCAGTACGAGCAGGCCGCGAATCCAGAACGGCGGGGGTTCCGCGCCCTTTGGCGCCTCATAAAGACGCTTGTCCTTGATGAAGGTCTTGAAAACGATCAACAACAGCGCAGAGCAGAAGAAACCAACCAGCGGCGAGATCAGCAGCGCCTTGAATACGTTAGTGGTCTGCGCCCAGTCCACGCCACTCGTTCCCGTCCCGGCACCGGCCTTGGCCGCGAGATATTGATTGGCAAGTCCTACTCCGATGATCGAGCCGATCAACGTATGCGAGCTCGATGCCGGCAGCCCCAGCCACCACGTTCCCAGGTTCCACACGATTGCCGAGATCAGCAGCGCAAAGACCATCGCAAAGCCGGCATTCGATCCCACGTGCAGAATCAGTTCCACCGGCAGCAGCGAGACCACCGCGAAGGCGACGGCTCCTGAGGAAAGAAGCACGCCAATCAGATTCCACATGCCAGACCAGACCACCGCGACGTGCGGCTCGAGCGAATGCGTGTAGATGACCGTCGCGACAGCATTCGCCGTGTCGTGAAATCCATTGACAAACTCGAAGCCCAGCGCGATCAGCAGCGCAATCCCCAGCAACACATAGGGCCACACCGTCGGATAGTGGGTAGTGGCAAGGTCGGAGCCCAGCTTGAGACCTGCATAGATGATGCCGCCGGCGATCGCGCAGCCGAACACGATCATTGCGATCTTGCCCGGACTACGGCTGAGCTTCTGCTCTATTGCGCTCGATGCGAGCTTCTGCACCTCTGGATTGGCTGTTGTTGTACTTTCCATGCGTGCACGGCTCCTGTGCCGTTCCGCGAAAGTACCAGCGCAACAGTGCACAAGGCATTAACGGAGTGAGCCGCACTGTGAATTTTCGGTGAAAGCGGATGCGAGCATCGTCCCGCAAACAGGACATGCGATCCAATTCCCAGCTAGCTAGAAGCTAGAAGCTGGCGCTGCAATTCTTTTCATCAGAATGTCGGAAATGCTCCGGTCCTGCCGAATTGAAATCATCCGCAGCCGCACCAGCTCCAGCAGCGCAAGGAACGTGCAGATCAACGCCCGCTCCGATCGTGCATTGCGCAACATGTGGCTCAGCCGAATCGGCGCATCTTCCGCTGCGAAGCGCTGCCAGACCCGTTCCTCCATCTGCGCTATCGTGACCGGCTCATCCTCCATATTGAGGACCGGGCCCTGTCGTACTCGTTCCAGCATCTCGTGGAAGACGCGCGTCAGGTGCACCGTATTAGCGGCAACTTCGCCATCCGATCCATGGTCATTCGATTGCTCGGGTCCTCCCGGCCATCCCGGATAGCTCGAGATGCTCACGACCTTCTCCGGAAACGTCTCGCGCGTTCTGTCCACGCCCCTGCAAATGAAGCACGAATCGATCGGCTGCCGAAGAACTGAAGGGAGTCGAGAGATGTTTTCCATGCAGGTAGGTCTCCGTGCCCGTTTCTTCGAAGCTACCAGTGAACGGGCAGTCAGATCTTAAAGGCCAGCCGCCGCATTGTGAATTTTTGATGAATGGAACGCGGAAAACTGGTAGCTCCGACAGGAAAAGCTGGCACCCGCTAGATTACCGCCAGTCGTCCCGAGCGGCCAGCGTGTCGTTCATTACCTGGTCAAACGCGGAATGCTTCTTCACCAGGATGTCCCCGAAATTGCGTTCCTGCCGCAGCAGAATCGCCTGCAGCCGCACCAGTTCCAGAAGCGCTAGAAACATGCAGATCACCGCTCGCTCCGACCGCGCATTGCGCAGCATCTGGCTCAGTGGAACTGGCGCGTCCTCCATAGTCAGCCGGCGCCGCAGGTAGTCGATCATCTGCCCCACTGTCACCGACTCGTCGTCGACATTCAACACCGGCCGCTGCTTCACCCGCTCCAGCACCTCACGGAAGACGCGCACCAGATCGACAGTGTCTGCGGCAATCTCACGCTCCGTGCCCTCCGCATCCTCGAACTCGCGCAGCGTGGGTCGCGTCCACGTCGCCTCTTCGATCTGCTGTTTCTGCTTCAGCATCTGCGCTGCGTTCTTGAAGCGCTCGTGCTCCAGCAGTCGCTCCACCAGCTCGCGCCGCGGGTCTTCGCTCTCGCCCTCACCTACCTCAGCCGGGCTACGTGGCAACAGCATGCGGCTCTTGATGTGAATCAAGAGCGCCGCGGTGTAAATGAAGTCTCCCGCAGCGTCCACATCCGTTTGCTTTAGCCGCTCCACGTAACTCAGGAACTGCGCCGTGATCTTCGCAATCGGAATGTCGTAAATGTCGATGTCCTGTCTGCGGATCAGGTCCAGCAGCAGGTCCAGTGGCCCGTCATACACCTCCCCCACCACCACCGAGAATGGTGAGGCGCTCTCCACCTCCTCTTTTTTCCGTGCGGGCTTCGCCGTGTCCGTTTTTGTAACCGTAGGCTGCGGCTGCCCGCTCGGATTCGGCCGTTCGTCCGTCATCGCACGGCCTCCGGCAGCAGATGCATCGCCTCATTCACCTCAGCCATCGTCTTTGAAGCCCTCTTTCGCGCCCGCACCGCTCCGTCGCGAAGGACCTCCTGCGCGCTCTTCTCGTTGTACCGCGCGCGCCGCTCCTGAATCGGTGCGAGCTCGCGCACAATTGAATCCGCAGCCCACCCCTTGCACTCGATGCACCCGATGCCCGCGCTGCGGCAGCCTTCGTACACCTTCGCCAGCGTCTCCGGTGTCGAGAAGACCTTGTGCAAGTCGCCCACCGGGCACTTGTCCGGATCGCCCGGGTCAGTCCGTCGTACTCGCGCCGGATCGGTCACCATCGGCTTGAGCTTCTGCCGGATCACCGGCTCCGGATCGGTCAGCAGGATGGTGTTGTTGTAGCTCTTCGACATCTTCCGCCCATCCGTGCCTGGCAACTTCGGCGAAGGCGTCAGCAGTACCTGCGGCTCCGGCAAAATTGGCTGTATGCCGGGCGGAATCTCGCGCTGGGCGCCCTCTGCCACCAGAGTCTCCTTCAATTGCGCATGCGTTGGCGGAACATAACCGGGAGGTGGACAGAACTGGTTGAAGCGCCGCGCCACCTCCCGCGTCAGTTCCACATGCGCCACCTGGTCCTGGCCCACCGGCACAAAATCCGCCTGGTACATCAGAATGTCTGCCGATTGCAGCAGCGGATATCCCAGAAACCCATACGTGCTCAGGTCTTTTCCGCTCAGGTTCTCCTGCTGCTCCTTATACGTAGGTACGCGCTCCAGCCAGCTCAGCGGAGTAATCATGCTGAGCAGCAGATGCAGTTCCGCATGCTGCGGCACATGGCTCTGCACAAATAGCGTGCAGATCTCCGGGTCCAGCCCCGCGCCCAACCAGTCCAGCGCTACCTCCAGCGTGTTTTGCGCCACATTCCGCGGATCGGCATAGTCGGTAGTCAGCGCATGGTAGTCCGCAATGAAGAAGTAGCACTCGTACTGCTTCTGTAGAGCCACCCAGTTCTTCAGCGCGCCCACGTAGTTGCCCAGGTGCAGCTTGCCGGTGGGCCGCATACCGCTCAGCACGCGGCGTGCCGTGTTGGATCGAAGTGGGTCGGAGGAGGTTGCGGAGTCAGTCGTCAAGGCCATTGGGTGCTGTGCCGATTGTACCGGGCATTGACGCCCGTCGATTCAGCCGTGCAGCAGCAGCGTCAGGAAGATCGTCAGGATCGGCGAGACGATCTTCATCGTCACCCAGCCACCGACAATGAACGCCAGAATGAAGCCGATCCAGCCGAGATTGTCGTACATCGCTGCAAACCGCCCCGAAATCATGTGACGAAACAGGTGGCTGCCATCGAGCGGCGGAAACGGCATCAGGTTGAAGACCGCAAGCACCAGATTTAGCGTGATCCCGAAGTAGAAGATCAGCGTCAGCGGAAACACCACCGGCGCCGTCGTCATCAGATCCGGATTGATCGCTCCGGTCAGCAGGCCCTGCAGGCATTCGCGGCCTTGCGGCGCGAAGCGTTCCATCAACAGCAGTACGAAGAACGATCCGATCGCAAGCAGCATATTGCTCGCCGGGCCGGCCAGTGTCACCAGCATGTCATCGCGTTTGTAGTTCTTGAAGTTGCGGCCTGTCACCGGCGTCGGCTTCGCCCAGCCGAACAGAAGGCCACCGCCGCCGAACAGCGGTGTGAACAGTGTGATAAGCGGCAGCAGGATTGTGCCAAATGGATCGATGTGCTTTGCCGGATTCAGCGTGACGCGCCCCAGCATGCGCGCCGTCTGGTCGCCCAGCCGCGACGCCGTCCAACCGTGCGCCGCCTCGTGGCACGAGAGCGCAAAGAGCAGCACGATGAACTCAAAGATTTTTACTGCGAACCTGGGATCCATGTAGACCCATACAGACTAACTGCCCCTTGTCCGCGGTATCTTCCGCATGGTCAGGGTCTGCTGTGGAGATGAGACAACCAGCCGATGGTAGCATGCGAACGCTGCGTCACTTGTCTCCGCTGCTCTCCCATCCTTCCCCGTGGACATCGCTCTTCTTCTTGATCTCTTTCGCCGGCACGCCGCCGCTGATCGATCCCGGACCGATGTCGCGCGTCGCCACGGCCATCGCGCCCAGGATCGCATCCTCGCCCACGTTCACGCCCGCCATCACCGACGCGTGATACGTGATGCGCGCCCGCGGCCCAACCTCCACTCGCCGGTTGTCGATGTCCTGCGAGTTGATCGGGTGATGCGCATGCGAATACACGGATGCGTAGTCGCTAATGGACGTGCCGTTGCGCACAATGATCTCGCCCCGGTCATCCAGCATTACGTACTTGTGGATGGTGCAATTGTCCTCGATCGTGAGGTTGTAACCGAAGGAGAACTCTATTCCGTGAAACATCTTCACGTTCTTGCCTAGCGATTTGAAGATGTGCGAGCCCAGCACACAGCGTAGGCGGAAGCCGAGCCAGTGGTTCAGCGCCAGCGGCGAGCGGTCGAACATCTGCCACAGATAGATGAGCGGCTTGCGTTCGGCGTACTTCTGCTCATCGATGTCGCCGTAATACTCCGGCTCCAGTGTGATGTTTGCCGGGTCGAGCGAGAGCTCCACGCAGTTGAAGGGGAGCTCCGTCGTCAGCTGAAAATTCAGCTTGCCGCCATGCGGCCGCGCGAACAGCAGCTGATGCAGCGTGTCGCGTACCAGCTCGTTGCGCAGCTTCGGTTCCTTGTGCTTCGTGAATTCATCGTTCAGAAATCGCAGCCACCGCCGGTAGACCTCTTCGGCCTCTGGCGTCGGCTTCAAATCGCGGTATTTGTACTCAGGCATCGCTCGGCAATCCTATTCGGGCCGGATGGTTCGTGAAAGTCTTCTTTCCTGTGGCTTCGCTGTTGGATGCGGCCGGGCTTCTCCGGTCGCGTTTTCTCACCGGAAGGCCCTTAGTCTTTCAAGCAGTCCCGCCGCCGCGCCACTGCGAAGCGCAGAGAGCCCGCGCAGCACCCCATCCTTCAGGTCCCCCGCCACGCCCGCCACCACCAGGCAGGCTGCGGCGTTCAACGTAACCACATCTCTGCGCGCGCGAGCATGGGGGCTCGCGTCGGTGCCGCGAAGAATCGCCTCCAGTATCTCCGCATTGCCCGCTGCGGACTCCGCACCCAGCAGAGCCTCGGTCGGAGCGCGCTCCAGGCCCACCTCCTCAGGCGTTACCTCATACATCCGCGTGGCCCCGCCGCGTACTTCCGCCACCGTCGTCGGCCCTGTCAGCGTCAGCTCGTCCAGACCATCTGCGCCGTGCACCACCAGGCCGTGCCGTACGCCCAGGCGCGCCATCGTCTTCGCCACCAACTCGACCTTCTCTCGCGAAAACACGCCCATCAGTTGTGCCTGTGCCCCCGCCGGATTGCTCAGCGGCCCCGCTAGGTGAAAGGTGTTGCGAAAGCCCAGAGCGCGCCGCACCGGCTGCACCCGCCGCATCGTCGGGTGCGACGTCGGGGCGAAGAGAAACACGAAGCCATTGGCACGCAGGCAAGCCACGGCCTGCTCTGGCGTCAGGTCCACCGGCACACGGAGCGCCTCCAGCACATCCGCCGACCCGCAGCGCGAAGTCAGCGCGCGATTGCCGTGCTTCGCCACCTTCGCGCCTGCCGCCGCGGCCACCAGCGCAGCCGTCGTCGAGATGTTGAATGTTCCGCATCCGTCGCCGCCCGTGCCGCACGTATCCACCAGCTCCGCACGCTCAGCTTCGGTTACGGGCAGCGGCATCAGCCGCTCGCGTAGCGCCTGCACCACGCCGGTCAATTCATCCACTGTCTCGCCGCGCTGCGCCAGCGCGGTCAGCAGCGCTGCAATCTCCACGTCCGCCACATTGCCATCGAGCATCGCGCCCACCGCCGCGTGGGCCTCCTCGAGCCGCAGCGTGCGGCCTCGTTCCACCATTTCTTTCAGCAGCGGACGCAAGTCTTGCAGGGCAGACATTACATTCCATGCTAACTGGTGCGTCGCGTGACCCGTGCGCTGCCGCTTGCTACTATGAGAAGTTGCGTCTGCACATACACCTATGAAAATCCACGAATACCAGGCAAAGGACATCCTTGCGAAGTACGGCGTTGCCGTGCCGCGCGGCGAGGTGGCGAACACCCTCGATGAAGCACTCGAAGTCGCGCGCCGCCTCTTCATCAACGGCGCCAAAGGCGTCGTCGTAAAGGCGCAGATTCACGCCGGTGGCCGCGGCAAAGGCGGCGGTGTCAAGGTCGCAAAAAACTTTGCCGAAGCCGAGGATTACGCCAAGAGCATCCTCGGCATGCAGCTCACCACGCACCAGACCGGTCCGCTGGGGCAGAAGGTGCAGCGTCTGCTCATCGAGGAGACTGCGCAGATCGATCGCGAACTTTATCTCGGCATCGTGCTCGATCGGGCGAAGGCCCAGCTCGTCTTCATGGCCTCGCAGGCTGGCGGCATGGAGATCGAAGAAGTCGCCGCGAAAGATCCCGATGCCATCTACAAGGAATACATCGACCCGGCCGTCGGCTTTCAGCCCTACCAGGCGCGCAATCTCGCATTCAAGCTCGGCCTCAAACCCACGCAGATCAACGAAGCCGTGAAGTTCATGATCGGCCTCTACAAGGTCTATCTCGAAACCGACGCCTCGCTGCTCGAGATCAACCCCTTCATCACTACGAAGGACGACAAGCTCTTCGCCCTCGATTGCAAGATCAACTTCGATGACAACGCGATGTTCCGCCACAAGGAACTCAAGGAGCTGCGCGACGTCGCCGAAGAAGACCCCCTTGAGGTCGAGGCATCCAAGTACTCGCTCAACTACATCAAGCTCGACGGCAACATCGCCTGCATGGTGAACGGCGCCGGCCTCGCCATGGCCACCATGGACATCATCCAGTACGCCGGTGGCTCGCCCGCGAACTTCCTCGACGTCGGCGGCGGCGCAAACCAGCAGCAGATCGAAAACGCCTTCCAGATCCTGCTCTCGGACAAGAACGTGCAGGCCGTCTTCATCAACATCTTCGGCGGCATCCTGCGCGTCGACACCTTGGCGCAAGGCGTAGTAGCGGCAGCGAAAAATCTCAATGTCAAGGTCCCGGTGGTCCTCCGCCTCGAAGGCACCAACGTAGAAGAAGGCCGCAAAATCCTGAAGGACTCCGGCCTGAAGTTCATCGTGGGAGAGACCATGCAGGATGCAGCACAGAAGGCCGTGGAAGCGGCGAAGGGAGTGACTCGCTAATGGCTGTTCTGGTTGACAAAAACACGCGCCTCATCGTCCAGGGCATCACCGGCAAAGAAGGAACCTTCCACGCAAAAGGCTGCGCCGAGTACGGCACCAAAGTTGTTGGCGGAGTCACACCCGGCAAAGGTGGCACAACACACGAAGGCTGGCCCGTCTTCGACACTGTCGAGACGGCCGTCTCTTCCACCGGCGCGAATGCCACCGTCATCTTCGTACCGCCGCCATTCGCAGCAGACGCGATCCTCGAAGCAGAGGACGCCGGCCTGCCGCTCATCATCTGCATCACCGAAGGCATCCCGGTGAATGACATGGTAAAGGTCTGGGAGAAGCTGAAGTATTCAAGGTCCACGCTCGTCGGCCCCAACTGCCCCGGCGTCATCTCCCCCGGCAAAGCCAAGATCGGCATCATGCCCGGCCGCATTCATAAGGAAGGCTCTGTCGGCATCGTCTCGCGTTCCGGCACCCTTACTTACGAGGCCGTCTATCAGCTCACGCAGCGTGGCATTGGCCAGTCCACCGCCATCGGCATCGGCGGCGACCCCATCATCGGCACCACGCACGTCGACGCGCTCAAGCTGCTAAACGAGGATCCGGAGACCGAGTCCATCATCCTCATCGGCGAGATCGGCGGCACCGCGGAAGAAGCCGCCGCAGCCTACGTGAAGACTAACGTCAAGAAGCCGGTCGTCGGCTTCATCGCCGGGCAGACCGCACCTCCCGGCCGCCGCATGGGCCACGCCGGAGCCATCATCTCCGGCGGGCAGGGAACCGCAGCCGACAAGATGAAGGCGCTCAAAGACGCCGGCATCCACGTCGTACAGTCGCCGGCTGAGATCGGCGAGACGCTGGCGAAGGTCATCGGCAAAGCATAGCGCCCATCATCGCGCGGACCGCATTACGAGCGGTCCGCACGCTACACTGAAGCAGTCCCAAACACAAAAATTTCCAGGAGACAGTAGTGTCCTCGCAACGCACCTTCAGCATCATCAAGCCAGACGCCATGCGCAAAGGCCACGCCGGAGCCATCCTCGCCGAGATCGACAAGTCCGGCTTTCGCATCGTCGCCATCAAGAAACTCTTCCTCTCCAAGTCACAGGCCGAGGGCTTCTACTTCGTCCACGCACAGCGTCCCTTCTTCGACTCGCTCACGACCTTCATGTCCTCGGGCACCATCATCGCGCTCGTGCTTGAAAAGCAGAACGCCATCGCCGATCTCCGCAAGCTGATGGGCGCCACCAATCCCGCTAACGCCGAAGAGGGAACCATCCGCAAAAAGTTCGCCGGCTCCATCGAAGAGAACGCCATCCACGGTTCCGACGCCGAAGACACCGCCGCCTTCGAGATCGGCTACTTCTTCGCCGGTCTCGAACTCGTTTAAGTCTGGCCGACGGCTCCCTCAAGGTTGTCATCATGAGCGGAGCACTCGCGGCAGTCGAGGAATCTGCTGTCTGCCTGCAGTGCAAATGGTTCGGTCGAGAAAAGACGAATCTGCAACTACAAAGGGCGGCGCAAGCCGCCCTTTCTGCATTTCCGCACGGAGTCTTACTTAAACCGCGGTCCCTTCCCCATCTTGAATCGATAGAGAATCCCCACCGAAATCCCAAACTCATTCTGGCTGCGCGTTATTGACGGCGAAGGAATACCCGATGGCGTCCCATAGCCGCCATAGCGCGTCATGATCCAGTCCGGCGAGATGCGCAGCGCCAGCCGCGGTGAGCGGTTCAGGTCCAGCGATCCACCGACCGTCGTCGCCAGCGCCAGCCCGTTGTTGTACATGCCCACATCACGCGGCTGCACGGCATAGCTCGGATTATTCGGGTCGTTTCCCAGCCCGCTGCTGAAGACGCCATACGCGCCCCCCACCATGCCGTGCGCACTCAATGCCGCATGTTCACCCGCAAGCAGCCGATACGTCGCGCCCCCTAGAAACATGTGCTCGAAGACGAACGGGCCGCCTATTCCATACGGATTCGGGTTCACGCCCTGCGTCCCGTAGTAGCCGCGCAGGTTGGCCGTCGCGCCAAGCCGCTTGGTCAGCCACCACGTGGCCTGCGCATCGAAGCCGCCCAGGTTTGCGCCTTCCGCCAGGGCTGGCCCTGACTTGAAGTGAGAGAAGCCTGCACCGCCATAAATTTCGTATTTGTTGTCGTAGCGCACCGCCGAGAGCGTTTCGTTCTGGTTCACGTTGACGTCGATCGTCGGCGGCGGAGGCAGCTTTTGTGAACCGGAACGGCTGGTCGGAGTTGGGCTCTGCGCTGGGGGTGTGCTCTGTGTTGGTGTTGTGCTCTGTGTGGTGCTCTGCGCAAATGCTGCGGCGGCCAGCATCGTGCCGCCTAGCAGGAGAACCATGCTCCTGCACATACGAAAAGACTTGGACAAAACGGACTGCCTCCCCAAATGACGTCAGCCCAAATGACATGAGCGAAGACCGAGCCAGCGTTGGTTACGTAGCCCACGGGCCGGCCCGCGACAATCACTTCTGACGATTCCTGCTTCTGACACATCAGAATACATGCCTTGATCGCCGCCGAGCGAGTCAGACGGCCGCCCAGACCCACGCTACTCATCACAGCCATTACCCTGAGAGCATCTGCAATGTTCGACAGCAAAGCCAGACTCGACGCACTCCACTTCGCTTCCATCGATGAGATGATTCGCGCCTACGCTGATGAAGCCGTGCTCATCGCGCGGCAGCAGCATCGCGTGCTGCTCGACTACACTCCCGCATCTGTCGACGCGCTGGAACGCCTCCTCGACGGGCAGGCCGCAGTCGATCTCGACTTCCAGTCCCGCCTTTGGGGCAGCTACTTCGGAGAGCTGCTGCGCCGCCGCTGGAATGGGGTCTGGCTGCTCGCTCCGTATCCCGGCAGCCGCGAACAATCAGGCGACGCCGGCTCCGTCATCCCCACGCTCGACGTCGCGGGCTCCCGTCTCTGGCCCACCATGAAGGTCTATCGCCGCCTCACCCTGGGCGCGGCCGAGAATCTCAGTACCTTCTACCAGCTCGTGGAAAAACGTTTGGCCGCCGGCAAGCCGCACTGATCCACCCTTTCAGCAACCCGTCAGCAACTTGTCAAATCTCAG
>Ga0207647_10001381_pt1 | contig 18648 bp, 22 predicted proteins | sample KBSCornC2_FD_184295 | JGI IMG/M metagenome (GOLD analysis project Ga0207647, IMG submission 184295) | Corn rhizosphere microbial communities from Kellogg Biological Station, Michigan, USA - C2 (SPAdes) (version 2) | ecosystem: Host-associated > Plants > Roots > Rhizosphere ... | reverse complement strand
GACCGGGTCGTCCGGGCCCGCCTGGCTCAGGCATTCGGCCGACTGATCCGGCGTCAGGGCGATCGCGGGACCTTCGTGATCCTGTCGGCCGCGATGCCGTCGCGATTGCTCAAGGCCTTCCCGCCGGGCGTTCCGGTTAGCCGGCTACCGCTCGACGAAGCAATTGCGCGCGTCGAAAACCGCCTTACGACCGTGACCGACAGAAGCCCGGAGCCGGTGAAATGAAGCGCCTCACGATTCTTCGCCACGCCAAGTCGAGCTGGAAGGACCGCGAGCTCGAGGATTTTGAACGGCCGCTCAATGCCCGGGGCCGCAAGGCGGCGCGGCTTGTCGGACTTGAAATGACCAGGCGGGGAATGCGGTTCGATTCAGTGCTCGCCAGTCCGGCCGTCCGAATCCGCGAAACGATCGACGGAGTGAGTGAGGGCCACGAACTGCCCGGGCCCATCCGCTTCGAACCGCGGATTTACGAGGCGCGCGTCTCCGAGCTGCTCGAGCTGGTCGGGACGCTTCCTGACGAGGCGAGGAGCGCGCTGCTGGTCTGTCACAATACGTCGGCGGAACGCCTCGTCCTGAAGCTCGCCAAGGATGACGAACGCGGCTTGCGCAAGCGCGTCGAGGATAAATTTCCCACAGCCGCGCTGGCGGCGATCGAACTACCAATTGATCGGTGGAGCGAAGTCCAGCCGGACAGCGGCGCCCTGGTCGAACTGATCTACCCCGCAGACCTCGAGGATTAGCGTTCGAGGGCCTCCGCGAGCCGGTTGCGGAGCGCAATCAGGCGAAAAACATCGACTCCGATCGGCTCTTCATGATCGGGAACGTCAGCCTGGACCGGAGACGGAACGGCCATGCTTTCCGGAGTCGGAGCCGGTTCTTCGTGCCCATCCTTCTCGCGAAGGAGCTTCTGGACCCCGCGGACGGTATAGCCTTCCTGGTTGAGCAGGCGGTGGATTCGCCGCGCGAGGTCAACGTCCGCGGGCCGGTAGTAGCGGCGGTTACCCGCGCGCTGCATGGGCTTCAATTGCGGAAAGCGCGATTCCCAATAGCGGAGGATGTGCTGGGCGACCCCCAGCTCGCTCGACAGTTCGCCGATCGTCAGTAAAGCGCCGGGATCCTTTTCCGCCGGCACCTGTCGCTTAGCCCTTCGCGATCTCGTCGCGCATGATCTGGCTGGCGCGGAACGTCATCACGCGGCGCGGGGCGATCGGAACCTCGACGCCCGTCTTGGGATTGCGGCCCACGCGCTGGCCCTTGTCGCGGAGGATGAAGGTGCCGAAGCCGGAGACCTTCACATTCTCGCCGACCGAAAGGGCATGGCACATGTGATGCAGAACGCGCTCGACCACGCCCGCGGATTCCGCGCGCGACAGGCCGAGGCGGCGATGAACGACGTCGGCGAGGTCCGCGCGGGTCAGCGTGCCGTTGGCGTTCATGTCGTTATTGATCCGCGCGATCCCGAGATCGGCCATGATAATCTCCCGAGTGTCGGCGTGCCCCCCGCCGGTTCAATTACACTTTCGTAACGGAATTCCGTCGTGTCGGCAATTCGACTTGTCGCCGGATATTCCAATTTTTTCAATACCTGAGCGCCGCTGCGCCCCATGTAAAGCCACCGCCCATCGCCTCCAGCACGACCAAGTCGCCGCGCTTGATCCGGCCATCGCGAACCGCCGCGTCGAACGCGAGCGGAACCGAGGCCGCGGAGGTGTTGGCATGCTGGTCGACGGTGACAACCACCTTTTCTGCAGGCAGCCCCAATTTTTTCGCCGTAGCGTCGAGAATCCGGGCGTTCGCCTGGTGCGGCACGACCCAGTCGACGTCAGCGGCGGTCAGTCCTGCGTCCGCGAGCACTTCATTGAGAACCTCGGCCAAATTGACGACGGCGTGGCGGAAGACCTCGCGGCCCTTCATACGAAGCTTGCCGACGGTGCCCGTAGTGGAGGGTCCGCCATCGACGAACAGCAAATTGTTGTGGCGCCCGTCCGCATGGAGCTTGGTGGCGAGAATGCCGCTGTCGCTGTCCTCGGCGCTGAGCACCAACGCTCCGGCACCGTCGCCGAAGAGGACGCAGGTCGCGCGGTCCTCCCAGTCGAGAATTCGGCTGAATGTCTCTGCGCCAATCACCAGCGCCTTCCGGGCATTTCCCGAGCGAAGCATCGAGTCGGCGACCGACAGCGCGTAGAGGAAGCCGGTGCAGACGGCGTGAACGTCGAATGCGACACAATCCTTTATTCCGAGCGCAGCCTGGACCTTGGTCGCCGACGACGGGAAGGTCTGGTCGGGCGTGGCGGTCGCGAGGACGATGAGATCGATGTCTGTCGGCTCGAGCTGCGCCTGCTCGAGCGCCCGGCGCGCCGCATCAGTCGCGAGGCTCGCGGTCGTTTCCCCTTCGCCGGCGACATAGCGGCTGCGGATCCCCGTGCGCTCGACGATCCATTCGTCGGACGTGTCGACGGTCTCGGCCAATTCCTGATTGGTGACCCGCCGCTTCGGCAGCGCGCTCCCGACCCCGAGAACGACCGAGCGCGTCATTTCGCGTAGCCGTTGGCGAAAGCGTGAGCGCGGAAGTTGTCGAGATCCTCGCCGATCTTCCGGGTGATGTTGTTGCGGACCATGCTCGCGGTGACGCGGATCGCGTTGGCGACACCTTTGGGGTTCGCGCCTCCGTGGCTCTTCACGACTAGCCCGTTGAGCCCGAGGAAGACCGCCCCATTATGGTTGTTCGGATCGAGATGGACCTTGAGCAGGTTCAGGGCGGGCCGCGACAAAGCGAATCCCGCCTTTGAGCGGAGGGAACTGGTAAACGCCCGCCGGAGCAGGTCGGTCACAAAACGTGCGGTGCCCTCGGCAGTCTTGAGCGCGATGTTGCCGGAGAAGCCGTCGGTCACCACCACGTCGACCTCACCGCGCGACAGCTGATCGCCCTCGGTGAATCCGTCGAAGCGCAGCGGAAGATAATCCGCTTCCCTCAGCAGCGCCGCGGCCGCCTTCAGCTCGTCGGTACCCTTGAGCTCCTCCGTGCCAATGTTGAGCAGCTTTACGCGCGGCTCGGAGATTCCGAGCACGCAGCGGGCATAGGCCGAGCCCATCACTGCGAATTGCACGAGGTTCTGCGCATCGCACTCAGTGTTGGCGCCGAGGTCGAGCATGATGACGTCGTTGTCGCCGAGCGTCGGAAGCAAGGCGGCGAGGGCAGGGCGGTCGATCCCGGGCATGGTGCGAAGCGCGAGTTTGGACATGGCCATCAGAGCGCCGGTGTTCCCGCCGGAAAGAGCCGCGTCCGACTTCTCCTCTTTGACGGCGTTGATCGCCATTCCCATCGAGGTCGTCCGCGCGCGGCGGATCGCCTGGCTCGGCTTTTCGGTGGAGTGGATGGCCTCGGGCGAATGGATGACGGTTGCGTCACGAAGGTTGGAGTGCCGGCCGATCTCGTCGCCGACCTGCTGCTCGTCCCCGTAGAAAGTGAAGCGCAGCGAAGGGTCTTTCCGAAGCGCGCGCGAAGCGCCCGCAATCATCGCCGGAGGGCCACCGTCGCCCCCCATTGCGTCGATAGCGATGCGCGGGCCCTCGCTCATGGGCCGAGTGGCTTAAGCCTCTTCGGAGACGATTTCGCGGCCGTTATAATGGCCGCAGGACGGGCACAGATTGTGCGGAAGCTTCAGCTCGCCACAGTTCGGGCATTCCTGGAAGCTCTTGGCCGTCAGCGCGTGGTGGCTGCGGCGCATGTTCCGCTTCGACGGCGAAGTTTTTCTCTTTGGGACAGCCATTGCGGCACCTTATAATCGAATGACATCAATAAAAATTGCGACGATCTGCGCCTCATCTCAGCGGGATAGACCCGCGGGCGGCGGCCGGATCGTCGCGAACGAGCGCTCCTATAGCGAAACAGGCCGAGGTTGCAAGTCAGGCGGCGGCTAGCGCGGCGTCGCCCACGAAGGGGTTGGTCGCGCGTTCGTGGCCGAAGGTGGACATCGGGCCGTGCCCGGGGACGAACGACGTCTCATCGCCCATCGGCCAAAGCCTGGTGGTGATCGAGCGGATCAGGGCCTGCTGATCGCCTCGCGGGAAATCCCAGCGGCCGATCGAGCCCCTGAACAACACGTCGCCGACCAGCGCGAGGTTCGATTCGGGGTGATGGAAAACGACGTGGCCCGGCGTGTGGCCGGGGCAATGGCGAACGTCGAGCGCGAGGTCACCTACCGTGACCTGATCGCCGTCGACCAGCCAGCGTGACGGCTCGAACGGGCGGCCGACGACGCCGTAGCGCGGACCGTCCTCGCCGAGGCGCTCGATCCAGAAACGGTCTTCCTCGTGCGGTCCTTCGATCTGCACGCCGAGATCTTCGGCGAAGATTCCCGCTCCGCCGCAGTGGTCGATGTGGCCGTGGGTGAGCAGGATCTTCTCGATCGTTACGCCGGCCTGCTGCGCTCCGGCCTTCAGTCGCGGGAGGTCGCCGCCGGGATCGACGAAGGCGCCGCGCATCGTCTTCGTGCACCACAGCAAAGTGCAATTCTGCTGGAGCGGCGTCACCGGGATGATCGCCGCCCTCAGGGGCAGTTCGCTCATGGGCCGGTGTCGATGTCGGCCATCGCCGGCGGCACGTTCTTCATGGAGGCGGAGACCGCCTCCGCCTGGCGCATCACGCGGAGCACATTCCGGCCGGCGAGCTTGGCGAGATTCTCGTCGCTCCAGCCCCGCCGGATCAGCTCGGCGAAGAGCAAAGGATAGCCGCTGACGCTGTTCATCCCGGCCGGCGCTTCCTCGTACGGAATCCCGTCGAGGTCGCCGCCGATCCCGACATGATCGTAGCCGGCCATCTTCACGATATGCTCGATGTGATCGGCGACCTGGCCGACGGTCGTGGGCGGCTCGGGATTGGCCTTCTTCCACGCGTCGAGCGCGGCTTCTCGCTCCTTCGGCCTGCCGACCAAAAGCGCTTTCAGCCGCGCCTCTTCAGCGCCCTCATCCGCATTCCACTTGCGCGCGGCGTCCGAAACGTAGCCGCTGTAGAAATTGACCATCACCACCCCGCCGTTTGCCGGAAGGAGCTGGAGTACATCGTCCGGCACGTTGCGCGGATGGTCGGCGACGGCCATCGCGCTGCTGTGCGAGAAGATGACCGGAGCCTTCGACACCGCGATCGCGTCCTTCATCGTCTTGGCGCTGACATGGGCCAAGTCGACCAGCATGCCGATCCGGTTCATCTCGCCGACGACTGTCTTGCCGAACGGCGACAGACCGTTCCACTTCGGATCATCGGTGGCGCTGTCGGCGACGTCGCTGTTGGTGAAGTGGGCGAGCGTCATGTAGCGCGCGCCGAGGCGGTAGAATTGGCGGAGCGCCGCCAGCGAACCGCCGATCTGGTGTCCGCCCTCGATGCCGATAAGCGAGGCGATTTTTCCTTCGCGATGGATGCGGACGATGTCGTCGGCGGTGTAGGCCATCTCGAGATCGTTCGGATAAGCGTGCACCATGCGATCGACGATGTCGATTTCCTGCAGAGTCTGGCGGATCGCCTCGTCGCCATGAATGCTCGAATCGATGAACACCGACCAGAATTGCGCGCCGACGTCGCCCTGATGAAGCCGCGCCATGTCGGTCATCAGCGGGACCTTCCGCTGGTCGGTGCCGCTGGTGAGCCCCTCGACGCTTCGCTTGTAATTGTCCGCGAGCTGGCCCGGCAGGTCGTTATGCCCGTCGATCAGCGGCGTCGCCTTGAGGATTCGGTCGATCCTCGCCTGCACCTTGGGGTCGATCGGTTGCGCCTGGAGCGCGGCTGGAATCATCGCGAGTACCCCCGCGAGCAGGAGGAAATGTTTGGTCGCCATGCACGAGGTTTAGGAACAGCAGTGCCGACGCGCAATCCGAGGGGGCTTGCGCAAGCCCGCGCTTGCCGCGAAGCATGGCCGCGATGCCGACGTCGTCCGATATCGAAGAATGTATGGAGTTCGATCCGGACGAGGGGATCACCAACCTCGAGGAGCATCTCGATCGGCTGACCCGCGCTGCGGAAGCGCAGGGATTCAAGTTCGATCGGCACGGCGCGCGCAACGAGCTACAGGCCGCGACGTTCGGCAAGCGACGGCGGGCGATCGCACGGCTGCTGCTCAGCCCGAGCGGCGCAATGGCGATCGAGGTCCGCTCCGGCTAGGCCGCGAGCGGGAAGCGCAGCAGGCGATCTGAAACAGGCACCAGCGCCGCGGCATTGGTTCCGACCGAGCGCATGATTTCAGGATGATGTGCGTCGAGCCCGCCGGTCAGCGCTCCGAACGCCGGCATGATGATCTTTGTCGCGGACAGCACGAAGCAGCGGCGCGAGACTTGGCGACCCTTCAGGTGCAACCTCAGCTTTGGATGGAAGTGGCCGGAGATTTCCGGGCAGGGTTCGTCGGGAACAGCCTCGTGGCGGAGGATGATGCCGCCGATTTCGACCTCGTCTTCGATCCGCCCGCCGCAATGGTCGGCGAAACCGGGGTCATGATTGCCGACGATCCAAACCCAGTCGAGCTTTTCGGTGAGGCTGCTCAGCAGCTCGCGCGCGCTGGCGGGTAGTCGATCGCATCCGAAGCGGTCGTGGAAACTGTCGCCAAGGCAGAATAGCCGCGTGGCGCCGCTGCGCGCCACCTCGTCGGCAAGCGCGCTCAGCGTCGCATGCGAATCATAGGGCGGAAGGAACTGGCCGAGCCTCGCGAACCAGCTGGCCTTCTCGAGGTGCAGGTCGGCGACTAGCAGCGCCCGCTGAGCACGCCAGAACAGCGCGCCCGACGGCGTTGCCTCGAACGTTTCGCCTGCGAACGAAAAGGGAACCATGAGGACGGTCTAACTGCCGGCCCACGGTCAGGCTAGACACTTTGTGAGCACCATGCTCGCCTGTCCCCCGGACAGGCTGCGCGTGGCGCTTATTCGTAGTCCCCGCCGGACGGGCTCGGACGCGGCGGAGCGGCGGCGGTGAGGCGCAGCGCCTCGGCGGCCTCGCTCAGCGACGCCAGCTCTTCCGTCTCGTCCTCCTCGTCGATCCGGACCTTCTGGAGGTTGGTGACGACGGCTTCCTCGAGATGCTTCGGCTTGACCGTCTCCTCGGCGATCTCGCGAAGGGCGACGACCGGGTTCTTGTCGCGGTCGCGATCGATGGTGAGGTCGGCGCCGCCCGAAATCTGGCGCGCACGCTGGGCCGCGAGCAGGACCAGATCGAACCTGTTCGAAACCTTGTCTACGCAATCTTCAACCGTAACGCGCGCCATCAATCGCTCCGCAAAGCTATTCCGTTGCCAGGAATATGGGATGTGAGGAAGGCGGCGCCAATAGCTTGCGGGTCCTTCGAAAGTCAAGGAAAGCGGGACAATGGCCGATCGTCCCGCCCGAGCTGCGCAAAGACGCCCGATCCGTGCCCAAATTGCGGGGAATCGGCTGGAGCTGATCGACAGCGGCGTCGAGCGGTTCACCATGCTGCTCGAGCTGATCATGGGCGCAGAGACCTCGATCAAAATGCTGATGTACATGTTCAATCCCGACAAGGACGGCGATGCGGTTCGCAAGGCGCTCACCGATGCTGCCCGGCGCGGGGTTCAGGTGAAGCTGCTGATCGACGGCTTCGGCTCGGCGGCGACGCCGGATTTCTTCACCGAGCTTGGCGAGGCGGGCGGCGATCATTGCGTGTTCAACCCGAGCTGGGGGCGGCGTTACCTTCTCCGCAATCACCAGAAGCTGATCGTGGTCGACGATAAGACAGTGCTGATCGGCGGGGCGAACATCGATGCGACCTACCTCGAAGACCGGGGATCGAAGCGTTGGCGCGATCTTTGGCTCCGGATTGACGGGCCCGAGGCGGCGCTACCGAGCCGCTATTTCGACGGTCTGTTCCGCTGGTCGAAGCGATCGAAATCGAAGCTTCGCTCGCTCCGGCGAATGCTGGCCGAATATAATGAGTGGCGAGGGCCCCTGCAGTGGAAGTTCAGCGGGCCCTTGAGCATGCGCAACAGCTGGTGGCGGAGCATCGGCCGCGACATGAAGAATGCGCGCAGGCTCGACATGATCTTCGCTTATTTTGCGCCGCCGGGTGCGATGCTGAGGCGCATCGGCCGGGTTGGACGGCGAGGCCGGGCGCGCGTCATCAACGCCGCCAAGTCGGACAATAGTGCCACCATCGCCGCCGCTCGGCACAGCTACAGCCGGCTAATCAGGCGCCATGTCGAAATCTATGAATATCAGCCGGCGAAACTCCACACGAAGCTCGCGATCGTGGATGATGTCGTCCACATCGGCTCATCCAATTTCGATTACCGCAGCTTCTACATCAACCTTGAGGTCATGCTCCGGATCCACGACTCGGGATTTGCGCAGGCGATGCGCGGATATTTCGAGCGAGAGCTGAAGGACTGCAAGTGGATCACGCATGAGGTTCACGCGAGGCGCGCGAGCTTGTGGCGCCGGATCAAATGGGCGATCTCCCACTTCCTCGTGAATATCGCGGACTATGGCGTTACGAGACGGCTGAATTTCCGCCTCTGAAGTTACTCGGCTGGCTCGAGAGCGCTACTCGTCTGTCCCCCGGACAGACTGCGTCTCGCCCTTATAGGCCCAGAAGAGGGTCGCTGGCGGGACGTTGATCCACTCAAAGCCGCGTTTGATGGGCTCGAAGTGGGGCGCAATGAAGTCGCGCACCTTCGGGCTGAACTGATAGACGAGGAACGCGCCCCCCGGACGGATGACCTTGGCGGTGGCTTCCGCAATGTCGTCGCCCACTCCAGGAGGCAGCGTCGAGAAAGGCAGTCCGGAGAGCACGTAATCGGCCGAGCCCAGATCGCGCTCGGCAAGGATTTTCTCGACGTCCGCGGCCGAGCCATTCACCGGAACGAAGCGCGGGTCGTCGATCGACTGCTTGAGATAGCGCGTGAAATCGGCGTTGGTGTCGATCGTCACCAGCGTCGCATCGGGCGAGAGCCGGTCGAGGATCGGGCGCGTGAAGGTCCCGACGCCCGGGCCATATTCGACGAATAGCCGGGTGTTGGCCCAGTCGACGGGCTCAAGCATCTTGTCGATGAGGACCTTGCTCGACGGGATGATCGAGCCGACCATCACGGGATTCTTCAGGAAACCGCGGAGGAACTGCCACTGCGGGCTCGGCGAGCGGCGGTCGCGGCGGCGCTGAAGTCGGCGTGAACCTTTCAGCGTACGCGCGGGTGAAGTCGACATGAATGCTCCCGTGGGGCGAGGAAGGACGGAGCGTTGGCAAATGCGCCAACGCTTGGCAAGTTTCCCAACGTTAGAAACGACAGCACGGCGAACGGCCGTCTGCGAAGCGCGCCATAGCTGCGACGAAGCCCTAAGGCTTTCCCCCCTCACGCGGATGGAGCATTCCCGGCAGCACGAAGCCGATGCCGCCGAGCGGCCGCGTCGCGTCGCTCTTCAGCGTCTCCTGGATCCGCTGATATTCCTCGAGCATCTCGGGCGTAACCGAGGCTCGCGTCTCGCCAAGCGCGACCTCGAAATCCTCCATCGTCACCTTTCCGGCGTCGAGCCCGCGGCGGAGCGCGGTGAGACCCGCTCTCCGAACGAGGTCCTCGAGGTCGGCTCCGGTGAAGCGCTCGGTCCGCTTGGCGAGGCTTTCGAGATCGACATCGTCCGCGATCGGCATCCTGCGCGTATGGATCGCGAGGATTCGTCTGCGGCCGGCGGTATCGGGCGTGCCCACGTAAATGAGCTCGTCGAAACGCCCGGGGCGAAGAAGTGCCGGATCGACCAGGGTCGGCCGGTTGGTGGCGCCGATGACGACAACGTTCTGAAGCTCCTCGAGCCCGTCCATCTCCGAGAGGATCGTGTTGACGACGCGCTCGGTCACCTGCGGCTCGCCGAGGCCGCCGCCGCGCGCGGGCACGAGGCTGTCGAGCTCATCGATGAAGATGATCGTCGGTGCGACCTGGCGCGCCCGGTTGAACAGTCGCGCGATCTGCTGCTCGCTCTCGCCATACCATTTGCTGAGCAGGTCCGACGACTTGGTCGCGATGAAGTTCGCTTCGCTCTCGCGGGCCGCGGCCTTGGCGAGAAGCGTCTTGCCGGTCCCTGGCGGGCCATAAAGGAGGAAACCCTTGGCGGGCCGTATGCCGAGGCGGCGGAAGGCTTCCGGATGCTTGAGAGGAAGCTCGACACCTTCCTTCAGGCGATCGCGCGGAGCATCGAGACCGCCGATGTCGTCCCAGCGAATCTGCGGCGCTTCGACCATGACTTCGCGCATTGCCGACGGCTGGACTCGCTTGAGCGCGTTGTCGAAATCGCGAAGCTCGACCGACAGCGCGTCGAGGATCTCCGTCGGGATCACCTCTTCTGCGAGATTGATCTTCGGCATGATCCGACGAACAGCTTCGAGGGCAGCCTCGCGACACAAAGCGGCGAGATCGGCGCCGACGAAGCCGTAGGTCCGCCGCGCAAGCTCATCGAGATTGACGTCCGGCGCGAGCGGCATGCCGCGAGTGTGGATTCCGAGAATCTCGCGGCGGCCGGGCTCGTCGGGAACGCCGACGACGATTTCACGGTCGAAACGGCCCGGCCGGCGGAGCGCCTCGTCGAGCGCTTCCGGACGGTTGGTAGCGGCAATGACCACCGTGTTCTGTCGCGGCTCCATGCCATCGAGCAGGGTCAGGAGCTGCGCGACCAGCCTTTTCTCGGCTTCGCCGGTGACCTGGCCGCGCTTGGGCGCAATCGAGTCGATCTCATCGATGAAAATGATCGACGGCGCCGCTTGTGCCGCCTGCTCGAATATCTCGCGGAGCCGCCGCTCGCTCTCGCCATAAGCGGACCCCATGATTTCGGGACCCGCGATGTGGAAGAACTTGGCCGAGCTTTCGTTCGCGACCGCGCGGGCGAGCAACGTCTTGCCGGTACCAGGCGGGCCGTGCAGCAGCACGCCCTTGGGCGGATCGACTCCGAGCCGCTGGAACAGCTCGGGATGGCGGAGCGGAAGCTCCACCATTTCGCGCAGGGCGTCGATCGTGTCGCGCATCCCTCCGAGGTCGTCGTAGGTGACGTCGGCGCGGCGCTGACCGTCCTGCGGCGCATATTCCGGAAGCAGCTCGACGACGGTCTTTCCGTCGATGTGAACGATACCTTTGGGAACCGCGGAGACCACGACGAGCCGAAGCTCCTGAAGCGCGAAAGCGGGGGCATTCAGAAGCTGCCGGATGTGGTCGGGCATGTCGGCGTTGACTCGCTGATGACCGGCCGTCGCGACGGTGTCGCCTTCCTCCAGCGGACGTCCGGCGAACGTGCGCTTCAGTGCTTCGGCCGAGCCCTGCAGCCGGACGTTGGGCTGGGCGGGCGCGAACACGACCCGGGTCGCGGGCTTCGATTCCGCCTTTCGCACTTCGACGTAATCGGCGGAACCGACACCTGCATTGGCCCGCTGGAGGCCGTCCAGGCGGATGATGTCGATGCCTTCGTCCTCACCGTAAGGACGGATGGCTCGGGCGGCGGTAGACCGCTTTCCGATAATCTCGATCACGTCGCCTTCGGAAAGGCCGAGCTCTTCCATCAACTTGTCGGGAAGGCGGGCAAAGCCGCGGCCGCTGTCAGCTGGAGGCAGGCTCGCCACCTGTACCTTGCGCGACTTCACGCGATCGATCGTGTCAGCTTCAGGCATCGTTTCTCCTGACCCACGCCCTCATACCGCATACGCAACGGCGGCAAGCTTCGCAGGTTCACTTTCGTGATCAATATTTGATCGCTCCCGCAATTTTGCGAACGATTGGCCGCGGCGCAAAGCGAGTGCTTGCCGCAACGACCTTGTTTGTCCATCCCGGCACGACAACTGCGTGGTTTGAGTCCAGTCCCTTCAATCCGGTTTCGACCACCTCGGCGGCATTCATCGCAACACGATCGAACAGGCCGTTGCCGCCGAATCCCGCGACATCCCCGAACTCCGTTCTCGTTGGGCCGGGGCAAAGACAGCTCACCTTGATCCCGTGGGGCTTCAGCTCCTCGTGCAATGCCTCCGTGAGCGACAGCACGAATGCCTTGGTCGCGAAATAGACCGCCATCTTCGGGCCCGGCTGGAAGGCCGCGGTCGACGCGACGTTGATGATTCCGCCCGATCTGCGCTCAATCATGTCCGGCGCGACCGCCCGGCAGAGGTCGGTCAGCACGCCGGCGTTGAGGTCGATCATCTGCCGCTCGCGCTTGGCATCCAGCTCGGCAAACTGGCCAATAAGGCCAAAGCCGGCATTGTTGACGAGAAGATCGACGGTTTCTCCGTTGGCGGTAAGGTCGTCCATGAGCTTCAACGCCGCATCGGCCTTCGACAGGTCGATCGCGACTGCGCGAGCATTGCCCAGTTTCTTGGCCAGCTCTTCAAGCCGTTCCTTCCGCCGCGCGGCGAGTACCAGCCTGTGGCCGCGCTTCGACAACTGGCGCGCGAACTCGACGCCGAGGCCTGCGGACGCGCCGGTGACGAGAGCGACTTTATTCAAGCTCAGGAGACCGTCGCCTTGACGATCTTGCCGGGCTCGCGCGGCGGTTCTCCGACGGGGAGCGCGTCGACATATTCCATGCCGCTCTCGACCTCGCCCCAGACGGTGTACTGATTGTCGAGGAATCCGGCGTCGTCGAAACAGATGAAGAACTGGCTGTTGGCGCTGTTGGGGTTCTGCGAACGGGCCATCGAGGCGGTCCCGCGACGATGCGGCTCGCTCGAGAATTCAGCCTTGAGGTCCGGCTTGTCGGAGCCGTGAAATCCGGTCCCGGTGGGATCGCCGCCTTGCGCCATGAAACCCGGAATGACCCGATGAAACACGACTCCATCGTAAAAGCCGCTGTTGGCGAGGTCGGTGATGCGTTCGACATGGCCGGGAGCGAGGTCGGGGCGAAGCTTGATGACGACATCGCCGCCGGTGGAAAGGCTAAGGGTGAGGCGGTCGGCATCGGCCATGGCTAAACTCCGGATGAAAGCTGGGTAACGCGGGCGATTTAGGAGCGGCGCGGTGGTTGCGCCAGTGCGGCCTCGACCATAGGAGGGCTGGGACGGGTCCAATCGAGAGGGGAGCGCAATGGCCGACGACGACCGCCTCGCCGCTCCGCTCGTCGCCGAATCGAACCCGGCGCGCTCCACCGTCATCGACGACGAAGACCGGCTTCGGCCCGAGTTCGTCGACAGGGTTCTGGACGCGGTCGACGCCGGAGACGACGAAACCGCTCGCAAGTTGGTCGAGCCGCTCCATCCGGCCGACGTCGCCGACCTCATCGAAGCGGCGGCTCGCGACGAGCGCGAGGGGCTGGTCAAGGCGCTCGCCGGAATCGTCGATGCCGACGTGCTCGCCGAGATGAACGACTGGGTCCGCGAGGACCTGCTGGACGAGATGGAGCCGCAGCAGGTCGCGGACATCGCGGGCCAGCTTGAAACCGACGATGCCGTCGCGCTGATCGAGGACCTCGACCGGCACGAGCAGCAGGCGGTGCTCGAGCGGATGGAGCCCGACGACCGCGCCGCGGTCGAGGAAGCGCTCAGCTATCCCGAGGAATCGGCCGGCCGCCTCATGCAGCGCGACCTCTGCGCTGTGCCAGAGCATTGGAAGGTCGGGCAGGTCATCGATTATTTGCGCTCGACTGCCGATTTACCGACAGATTTCTGGGAAGTGTTCGTCGTCAGCCCGGATCACCATCCGGTCGGAACCTGCAAGCTGTCGACGATCCTCAGGACCCCGCGCAACACGCCGGTGACCGAGATCATGGCGAGCGAGCAGACCTTGATTCCGGTCGACATGGACCAGGAAGACGTCGCTCTCCGGTTCCAGAAATATGCGCTCGTTTCGGCCGCCGTGATCGATGATTCCGGGCGGCTGGTCGGAATGATCACCGTCGACGACGTCGTCCACATCATTCAGGAGGAAGCGGGCGAGGACGTGCTGCTCCTCTCCGGCGCGGGCGGCGAGGACATCAACGAACCGGTTCGGCTGACGGTGCGGCGACGGTTGTTCTGGCTCGTTATCAACCTTGGAACCGCAATCATCGCGGCGAGCGTGGTCAGCCTGTTCCAGGGCGAGATCGGCAAATATGCGGTGCTTGCGGTGCTGATGCCTATCGTCGCCGGGATGGGCGGGAACGCCGGGACCCAGACGCTAGCGGTCGCGGTGCGTGCGCTGGCGACCAACCAGTTGACCGAATCGAATACGATCCGCGCTTTCATCCGCGAGCTGACGATCGCGCTCGCCAACGGCGTTTCATTGGGAATCCTGATCGGTTTGGGCGTCAGCCTGATTTTCCACAACCCGCTTCTCGGCGGAGTGATGGGCGCTGCGATGGTCATCAACAATCTGGCGGCGGGGCTCGGCGGAATCTTCGTTCCCGTGACGCTCGATCGGTTCCGTATCGACCCCGCCGTCTCGTCGGCCGTGTTCGTCACGACCATCACCGACGTGACTGGATTCTTCAGCTTCCTCGGGCTTGCGGCGCTCGTCGGCCTCGGCCGCTAAGCGATTGCGAATCATGGACTAGTCCGGCATCGCTGGTCGCGTGCCGAAACTTCACCTGACCAAGGTCGCGTTCGCTTGCCGCGATCTCGACGCGCTGCGGCAGCGGATCGACAATCGGACTGTAAACGGCGAAATTCGTGTCGCTACGCGGATGCGCCCGAAGCGCGCCGCGGAGCTGGTCGGCGGTAACCTCTACTGGATCGTCAAGCACCGACTCGTGGCCGGAATCGAAATCCTTCGGTTCGAGGACCGTGAAGACGGGCGGATCGATATCGTCTGCAATGCCGACTTGAAGGCGGTGTCCCCGATGCCGCGCCGCGCACATCAGGGCTGGCGGTATCTCGAGGACCTGGATGCTCCCAGTGGAGAAGACGACGGCAGCGGGCTGGGCCAGCTGCCGCCGCAACTCTACGGCAAGCTCGCTTCGCTTGCCCTTGTTTAGGCCTGTTCCGGCTTACCTGAACAGAATGATCAGGATGATGATCAGCAGAATCAGGCCGCCAATACCAAAATACATCACTCACTCCCTGTTCTAGCCGCTCGCTGTTGTAACGTTCACTCGTCGGCCGGGTTGCTCAAACCATCCCAAGTCGGCTTGCCGACTGTGCGCCTCACCGGTAACGCGGCCGAAACGACAGGGAGGCTTGAAATGAAGGTTTCGACGGCAATCGATTCGAGGGTCGCGGAGCGCGCGATGCTGAGCCATCCATTCTACCAGGCGTGGACCGAAGGGCGGCTGCCGCTTGACACGCTGCGGGACTATGCCCGCCAGTATTTCCACCATGTCGAAGCCTTTCCCCGAGCGGTGAGCGCGGTGCACAGCGCCTGCGATGATCGCGAGGGCCGCCGCATGCTCGCCGAGAATCTCGCCGAGGAGGAAGGCCTCGAGGCGGGCAAGCAGGATCACGCCTCGCTTTGGCTCATGTTCGCCTATGGCCTTGGCGAACGCGAAGAAGCCGTTCGGTCACAGCGGCTCAATCCCGAGACGCGCGCCCTGATCGACACATTCCGCAAGCTGTCGCGCCAGTCATACGCCGCTGGCCTTGGCGCTCTCTATGCCTATGAGAGCCAGTTCCCGGGTGTTGCTCACGCGAAAATCGAAGGCCTGATCGAGCGCTACGGAATTTCCGAGGAGAGCACGCTACGCTTCTTCCGCGTCCATGAAAGCGCGGACGTCGAGCATAGCGATGTGTGCCGCACGCTGTTGGATCGGCTGCCGGAGGCTCAGCGCGGCGAAGCCATTGCGGCGGGCGAAGAGCTGGCTGGAGCCCTTTGGAACTTCCTGTCGGGCGTGGAGGCTCGCGCCTCGGTCAACTAACGGCAGCCGCTGACGCTTGCGGAACCGCTGACCCGCAGCGTGCAGGACGGGCCGCCCGCGATGTTCACCGTCGCAGGCCCGGTTGCGTCGACCGTCACCGAATTATCGACATTGGCCGCGATCGTCGCAGCACCGTCAGCGCCAAGTGTCGCGTCCTTTGTCGCGAGCGCGGCCGCGTCAAGGGTGGAGATGCCGCGAATAACCGCGGTCATCTTCGCCGCCTGGCCGGCAAGCTTCGCGCTCGCCGTGCCGACGACGCTGACATTGAGCTGATCGACGCTGACCTGGCCGATCTGGCCGGCGCCACTGCCCTGCACCGAGAGGTCGAACGACAGGCCTCTGACCCGGTCGATGGCGATCGCTCCTGAACCGTTGAGCCATGCGGCGCTGAGATCGTGCGTTCCGAGGCTGATTTCGACCGGTCCCGAATCCTTCCCGGGATAGCCGCCCCAAGAATCGAGATTGCTGTGAACGACAAGCGTATTGCCGCGGACCTCGACCGCGACCCGGTCGAGCGCCTGAGGAGAGCCGGTCGCTGTTGCAAACGGAGCGACCCCGGTCGTCAGGTTCACCTTGAACGGGCCGTCTACACGGACCTTTTCGAAGCCCGTGATACCGAAATTGCGGGTAGCCGCGCTGGCGGGCGCGGCAAGCACGGCGATGCCGGCGGCGAGAAGGAAGGTGCGCATGAGAGGCACCTTCCTCGCTTATGGTTAAAAGGCCTTTAAGAGCAGCGGACGTCGCCCGAGCCGTGCTTGGTCACCGAGCATTTCGCGCCGCCCGTAACATCGACGTCGCCCGAGCCCATGACGTCGACGACCGCCGCGCCGGTCGCATTGGCGTGGACGTCGCCCGATCCGGCGATGGTGACCTTCGCATTCTGGGTCACAACGCCGCGAGCATCGATGGTGCCTGCGCCGACGGCGCTATACTCGGCGATCTCGGCCTTGCCCGAGCCGACCTTCGCGTCGCCCGCGCCGGTCATCGACAGCTTCAACGACTTTACATCAACCGATCCTATTCCGATGTCCCCCGCGCCAGCCAGGGCCGCCTCGAAGCTGTCGCCGTGGACCGCATTTACGTTCAGGTCGCCGGCGCCCGCGAGCGTCGCGCTGCTCAATTGCGGCACGGTTACGTTGAAAACGACCTTGTGATGCGAACCGAAGCTGAAGTTGAACAAGCCGTGGCCTTTCGGACGAATGACAAGCTTATCGCCTTCGACCGTCACTTCGGTGCGGTCGAGAGTCGACTGGCCGCCTTGCGCCGAGACGCCGGGGTTGGCGCCGGTCTGGACCATGACATCATAGGGTCCGGCGACCTCGATCTGCTGGAAGTTGTCGACCGGATAATTGCGCGAGACGGTCGGGCCGTCGCTCGCGTGGGACTGACCGCATCCCGTCAGGGCCGAAGCGGCGATCACGGCCGCGACAATGGAGTTGCGCATTACTTCACTCCTTCAAAATTCTTTCGGACAGAAAACACGGAGCCGCCAGCGGCTGCAAGTGTGGCGTTCAGGAGCAGTGGACTTCTCCCGAGCCGTTGCCGCGAACGGCGCATTTGGCGCCGCCCGCCACGGTGACGTCGCCCGAGCCCATGACGGAGATGTCGGCGCGTTTGGTGGCGCAGATGGAAACATCGCCCGAGCCGCAGATCGAAACGTTCGCTTCCTCGACCTCGAGGTCGGCGGCGCCGATATCGCCCGAGCCGGATGTTTCCAGCGTGGCGGTCTTCGCGCTGCCCTCGTCCACCGCGAAGTCGCCCGAGCCGAACAGCGAGCATTCGACGCTTTTCGCTTCGAGCGAATCCACCGCAAGGTCGCCCGAACCCGTGAGGACCGCGCGGAATTGATCGCCCGAATATTCGTCGATCCGCGCATCGGCGGAGCCATTGATCGTCAGGCTGAACTCCGCAGCTTCGATTGCATCGACCGAGAGATCGCCCGATCCCATCAGGCGCGCCTCGAGCTCGCCGCCGCGAATCCTGTCGATGCGCACGTCTCCCGATCCGGCCGCGGACAGCGTCACCCGGGCGGCATCGATTTCGTCGATAGAGAGGTCGCCGGAGCCACTGCTCGCGCATTCGAAGACGTCCCCCTTTACATCGTCGATTGAAACGTCGCCCGATCCCGACATGCGCAGCGAACTAAGCTTCGGAGTGGAGATGGTTATCTCAACTACGCCGTCGCAATCGCCCTCACAGCTGATGGACAGGCAGCCGTCTTCTATCTCGACATTTAAGGCGTCGAGCGCCCACTCCGGTCCGCTCGCCCGGACTTCAGCCCGGCCGCCGGTCTCGATCTCGACGTCGTACGGGCCGGACAACTCGATGCGATCGAAGTCATCGACCTCGAATTCGATCTCGTCCTCGGCCTCTGAACCATCGTGCTCTACGTCATGGGCGTGATGCGCATGGTTTGCCCGGTTGGCCTCCGCTTTCGCGCGGCCAACTTCTGCAATCGCGGACAGGATCTCGAACGCGAGCGAACGCGGCATTGCCACTCTCCTGACTAGTGTCTTAGTACACTAATACAGATGTGCGACTGAGTCGGCAATCCACAAAAAGAAAGGGCGCCCGGATCAGGGGCGCCCTTCGAACTTAAAGCTGAAGCGAAAACGCTTAGGCGTCTTCCTTGCTCTTGTGATGGATGAGCGCAGCCTTGTTGAGGATCTCTAGGATCTTGGCGAGCGCCGCTTTCTCGTCGGTCTGCTCCATCGCGCCAAGCTCGCGCGCAAGGCGCGACGAAGCGGCCTCGAAGATCTGCCGCTCGGAATAGCTCTGCTCGGGAGCGTCGTCCGGGCGGAACAGGTCGCGGGTCACTTCGGCGATCGAAGTCAGGTCGCCCGAGTTGATCTTCGCTTCATACTCCTGGGC
>Ga0207647_10001379_pt1 | contig 18664 bp, 10 predicted proteins | sample KBSCornC2_FD_184295 | JGI IMG/M metagenome (GOLD analysis project Ga0207647, IMG submission 184295) | Corn rhizosphere microbial communities from Kellogg Biological Station, Michigan, USA - C2 (SPAdes) (version 2) | ecosystem: Host-associated > Plants > Roots > Rhizosphere ... | reverse complement strand
CGGGGGCGGCCATGAGCGCGAAGTCCTCCGGGGAGCAGGACGTTTCCTGAACGTCAGCGCCCGTCGCTACGATACGGGCGCGCGTTTGCGCGACTGCTGAAGTGAACCAAAGTCCGAGGGCCAAACAAGCGACCAGAATACGAGTAAACGGTTTTCGAAGCACCATAAACGAGGAACTACCTTTTTTCCTGAGTTAATTTCTACTTTTGTTTCTTATGTGAGGAGGGCACCGCTAAAAGACTTGGGCATCTTAGCGGCTGAGATAGGGGCTTTCAACAAGCAATGTGACTGTTTCGTGACCAAACGGCGCGTCCGAACTAGCTGCGAACTGAAAGAGTTCACGAATCGGTTGCGAACGCGGTCAATCTGATTACCACAAAGAGGCACAAGCTGCACAGACTGCACAAACAAGGGACTTTGATTGGGCCCAAACTCTTCGCTTCATGCGGTCTTGTGCCCTTGGTGGTTGTTGAACCTTTTCGTGGCTAAGCTGCCGATACAAATTGATCGTAAAAAGCAGAGTAAGAGCCAACGTCATGGGGCATAAAACTCCTGACAATCAAGACTTCGATAGTTGTATGGTTTATTTAGAGTGTGAATCGAGCACTGGTTCCGCGGATTTATGCACCGCGGCCGGCGTAATTCAATCCCACGGTGATGATCTTTTGTAGCAGCTGATCGTAAGGCACGCCGCTGTACTCGGCGGAGTCGGCAAAGTCTTCCTGCTGGGCTATCTGAGGATTCGGGTTCGCTTCGAGTAGATAGAACTGCCCTTCTTCAGTCATTCGATAATCCAGTCGGGCATAACCACTCAAGAACAAATATCGATAAATGCGCTTGGACAATCGCTCGAGAGTCTTCACTTGCTCTGGCGTCAGATCTGCCGCGCGCGTCTTCACCCCCACACGCTCCTGATACGCCGGATCCCACTTCACTTTCAGGGTCGCGATGTTCTCCGCGCCTTCCGGTAGTTTCTCCATCACGAGCTCCCAGGGCGCATACGTCTGGATGTTCTGATTGCCAATCACACCCACATAGATCTCTCGCCCCTTGATGTACTGCTCCGCAATCGCCGCAGTCTTGTTCTGCCGGTGAATAAACTCCACCCGCTGCGTCAGCTTTTCGTCATCGTGCACGATCGAAGCCTGCGCGATTCCAACCGAACCTTCCTCGCTGATCGATTTAACCAGGAGCGGAAACTTCAAGCGCTTTGGCCGCCGCACTTTTCGATTCATCGGAAAGACGGCGAAGTTTGGCACCAGCAAACGGTGATACGAGAGAATCATCTTCGTCAGCGCCTTATCGTGAGCCAGAGTCATGCCGCGCGGATTACAACCCGTGTAAGCCTGCTTCATCAGTTCGAGATAACTGACGACGTGCTGATCGTAGAGTGGATAACCATGAAACTCTTCGAGGAGATTAAAAGCGATGTGAGGCTTGTGTTCCATCAACGCGTTGCCGATCACATTGAGTTGATTGTAGAGACCGACGGGATAAACCTCATGGCCCATCTTCTTGAGCGTGGAGATCACATCGTATTCGGTTTTGACTTCGAGTTTTTCTTTGTCGGAAAGACCGTTCAACGAATCGGGAGGCACGAGGTCTTCGTGAACTAGCACTATGATGCGCAGTTTCTTTCGCGGCTCAAAGGTCATACGGCTATGCGATGATAACCTGAATGGAGCACGTTCATTACTTGCACAGTCAACGCTATCATGACACGTCGGCGCGTTTCGCGGAAGGGGGTTGCTACACGAAGTTTCAATTCTTTACAACGATCGATCATATTTTGTAGCACGTGATCGATCGTGTATTGATGCACGCCGGTGCCTTCCGCAACGATCTGTCGCACTTCACGACGCACCTTGCGAAGAAAGAGCGCGGCGCTTTGCTTGTTTCGGTGTCGCGGATCGTCAGAGAAGATTCTGTGTAGTTCTCGATCGTAAACTGAGGGCCACTCGAAGTCGTATCGCTCGCGTTTGCGCCGATAGTGATCGCGTAGCGTTCCTCGCAACGCTGAAAGTGGTTCGATCTTCGTACGCGTTCGGTTTCTCGGTTTGGTGCCGTCGAGATCACTCATCAAATTGTCGATGTACTCGAGCTTGTGAAACGCAGGCCAGCCGCGATAACGGCGACGCCACTGCGAACGCGGTGTGAGCCAGACGGCAAACGTCTCCGCGAAGTCTTCCGCGGGATGTGCCTGTGCGTACCACGCCGGAAGGTGCAGGACATACTTCCTGCTTCCCGGTTTTGGTTTGTAAAAATCCGGGTAGGGTTGCGCAAATGAGCCGAAGAGCTCGCGATGCCGGCGTTTGAAGTGGAGCCGGAATGCGGTGTCGAGAGCGTGACCGGCCTCGTGTCGCAGAATGCGCATGCACTCGGTGTCGGTACCGCCTTCGACTTCCAGCATCTGCTTCCGTTCGAGCTTTATCAGCCGCGGGTGCGCGAGGTAAAACGGAATCGCGATTCCCGGGACGCCGTCGGGTGAAAACCACTCTTCCGACAGCCAAACATGGGGTTTGAAGCGAATTCCACGGGTGTTGAGCTCGCTGTAGAGGCGTTTTATGTGAGGCTCCAGAAACGACCCCTTGATTTTGATGGGAAGGTCGCAGATGCGCAGGTCAAGCAACTGTTCGTCGCTGAGACGATGCCAGGGGAATCTGTAGCTCACGGTGAAGCTGATTCTAGCAAACCATCCACAGATTACACAGATAGCGAAAAATCTGCGTAATCTGTGGATGACCCTTTTCCTTTCGCCCTTCCGCGTTCTATTATGAGTGCTCAATTTGGCAGCGTCTCCCAATCACACATCACAACTTAGGAGAAGAACTCAGGGGTTTTATGCTTAAACAGACAATTCTCAGAACTGCTCTCTCAATTGCCTGCTTGTTGACGATTACCGGCATAGCCGGCGCCGACACGAAGGTCAAATCGCGGCAAGACAGCGGCGGCCAGACCTACGAAAACACGATCTACATAAAAGGCAAACGCCAGCGCACTGAAAACAGCGGCGGACAGATGATTACGATTGAGCAGTGTGACTTGCGACGTAACCTGCAGCTCATGCCCGCTGCTAAGGTCTATACAGTTAACCCGTTCGACGACGGGAGTCCCAGTAGCACCACGACTCACTCAGCGACGTCACAACCGGGCGCTGTGACGAAAGGCGGCGTGGTTACGTCTACGGTCACGACTAAAGACACGGGCGAACGCAAGCAGATGTTTGGCTACACGGCTCGTCATATCATCACCACCATGGTGATGGAGTCGTCACCCGACGCATGCAACCAGAACAACATGCGAATGGAGATCGACGGCTGGTACATCGACGCGACGTTCGCGCTCGACTGCGACATTAACCGCCAGTACACCTACAGACCACCTGTTAAAGCCGGCGGCTGTCGCGATCGTTACGAAACAAAAACTATTGGCACGGCGAAAAAAGGGTTTGCGGTTTACGAGAAGATGACGATGCTGGGCGCGAACGGCGCGCCGAGTTTTTCAACCACCAACGAAGTAGTTGAGATTTCACAGGCGACGTTGGATCAGAGCCTGTTTGAAGTGCCGCCCGATTATCGTCAGGTCGACGACTTCGCGAGTGCGTTCAGTGCCATGGCGGCAAATCCACAAGCGGCAGCTGCGAATTCGGATGCAGCTCCAAACGTCAACCCGACCGCGAGTCAACCCAGCACCAGTGCGACGTCCACGGCAGCAGCTGTTGGACCGAAACGCGCGGGAGTCATCCGCATCGGCGTTGTAGCCGTCAAGCCCGGCAACGTCGGAGAGGGAATGAACCCACAACAACTGGCAATCGCGGTGCAAAACACGCTGATGGAGAATTTGAAAGGGAGCAACATCGAAGCCATTCCGATTGAAGGCAGTGGCGGTATTCAGGCGGAAGCACAGCAGAAAGAATGTGACTACCTCGTGTTCGCGAACGTGTCGCACAAGAAGGGTGGCGGAGGTTTTGGCAGTTTCATGAATAGTGCAGCTGGGAAAGTTGCCAGCAACGTCGGCTATGGCTCGAGCACAGCCGCGGCCGTCGCCACTAATACGATCGTCGCTGCGACAGTCGCAGAGAACATCAAAGCGAAGGACGAGATGACACTCGACGTTAGACTGGAGCGCCCCGGCGCCACCACGTCGACATTCACGCAGCAATATAAAGGCAAAGCCAAGTCTGCCGGAGAGGACATCATCACTCCTCTGGTCCAGCAAGCCGCCCAAGCCGTGATCGCAGCCGCAAAATAAAGATCGCCACAAAAAGGCACAAAAAGCACATAACGATTAATCAGTTGAGGGCGCCAAATTTTTCCCACGGGAGATTTTGGCGCCCTTAACTCTAAAAAATTCCTTTTGTGCTTTTTGTGCCTTTTTGTGGCTAATTTTTTTGGTGGCTAGCTAGGGGGATGAACGCCCGTTTTCAATGACGAAGACGGGCATTCTTTTTCGATCGTGCACTCGGCGCAGAGAGGGTTGCGTGCTTTGCAGATCTTGCGGCCGTGATAAATCATCAGGTGCGGGAAGATCACCCAATCCTGCTTCGGCACGATCGGGATCAGATCCAGCTCGATCTTTTCCGCCGTCTTCTGCTGGGTAAAATCCAAGCGATGTGAGAGCCGCGTCACGTGCGTATCAACAACAACGCCCGCCTTTATATCGAACGCATTTCCCAGCACGACGTTCGCAGTCTTGCGCGCCACGCCGGGTAGCTCCAGCAACTCATCCATCGTGTGCGGAACTTCCCCGTGGAACTGCTCCGTTAGCATTTTTGACGTGCCCTGAATCGACTTCGTCTTATTCCGAAAGAACCCGGTCGATTGAATGTCCTTTTCCAACTCTCGCGGCGCGACCTTCAAATAGTCCTCAGGCTTTTTGTACTTCCGAAACAGATCGGCAGTCACGATGTTGACCCGTTCGTCAGTACACTGCGCCGAAAGAATCGTCGCTACCAACAACTCAAACGGGTTTGAATGATTCAACGAACACTTCGCACCCGGATAAGCTCGCTTGAGTCGCCGGATGATCCAGCGCGTACGTTTCTTCAGTTCCTCGAACTTCTCGCGTTCGGCCATCAAGTCTATTCTGTTCGTTTCAACTTCCGTTTTTTCGTGGCCACTTTCGCTGAAGTCACTTGCGTAGGCTCAGTATCGATTCTAGGGATTGGGAGAGTATTACCCTGGCGAAACACTGTGACCGGACCGTCACTGGAGATCACGATCAGTATTCCCTCTATCATCTTTGAAAACTCCGCCGCAGAGCGGTGTCGCGTCCCGTAAATCCTTTTCTCCTCGCTACCCTTATTCTCACCCACCGCACGAAAGAAGGCTCCTATATTCAGAACATCTCCATTAGGAGAAATCGTAGTAGCTCCGTCCATTTGACCCATCAGATGCACCAAGGGCCTTTGATACGGCCTCTTGACCAATGAATAATTAGACGGCTGAATGGCGCGGTCTACAATTAGATGCCCTGTTCTTACAAGGTTCCCAAAGTTCAAAAGATCTTTAGGGGTAAGAATCACAAATGTTGCTCCATGATTTTCGGGACTTAGCTTATGTACAGCCAGGCGTAATGCCGATTTGAGTGTCTGCACAGTGTCTGCTTCCCAGGGAAATGGTTGTATCGCTTGCTGGAGGGCTCGAAGAATGTCGTATTGGTAAGGCTTTGAGACATATGCCAGTCCGGAAAAATTGATGATGTTCTCTCGTGCAAGAATAGTAACCCGACGAACAGAATGACCTTCGGATCGCTGAACAACCAAACATTCCTTAACCGGTGGATCCGCAGGTCCAACATCCCTGTCAAAGAGGAGGTCGTCCCGAAATGAAAAGAGGCTGAGTTCATCGACAGCGGGTGCTTTCAAAAGGAGAAGCCCAATACCTTCCGGGTCCTTCACAACAAATGAATGGACGCCGTCAGCCAATGCCCAACAAGTATCTTCTTCCCCAGGGGTAACGCGAATGAATTCACCGATAGCTCGGTTTTCATAATCATACTTATCGATGGATTGAGAAAGTAGGACAACACCGGTGCTTGGCAGGCGATTCTCGTGTGGGCTAGCGGTCATCACGTGGTAACAAGCCTCTACAAGCCCCTCAAATAGACCAAATTGGTTATTCGCGCAGATACCGTGCGCTTCCAACTCTAGTTTGATGAGTCGCTTTCGTTCTGCCGGCAAGTCGGGGTTCATTGGCTTTAGTTCGTACGCACAGCGCAGGAGCTACATCTTCCACCACCGCAACTGGAAGCTTCCATGCTACTTTCCTTGTCGTTAGTTGGGAAATGCATTTCGTACAGTGCTCTGGTCTCGGAGTAACACTGAGTGAGCTTTTCTTTGTCTGCTGGTCCGCGCGTACCCAAATATGGAAAGTGATGGAGGAAAAAACCGAATACTGCCTCAGTATCTTTGGCATACGCGCGCGTGTCAAGAATGTGCTGGTGCCAGAACACATCCACGGCTTTGTCAGGAACGATCGTAAGATCTGGATAAGCAAACGTCAGCGCTAAAAATCGGCGGTACTCCTGTTCAGCCCAACTGAGCATTGCTTCATCCCAACCCTGGCCCTCAGTGGGATCGCCCAACTTCATTCGTACTCCCGCGAAATCAATCGAAGAGAGACGATTCAGAGCAACTTCTACTTCTTTCTGCCGATCCGTTATCAATTGAGTACTACTCATGTCAGCCTCCTAAATAATCGCCATCCTTGTGCAGCTTAAAAACGGGTATTGTACCCTGCTCGTACACTCTCCGCCATAACTGTCAAGCTGCTTCAATCAGTTACCGTCTGCCGTTTGCAATCTTCACGGCCTCGGGCAACTGTCTTAACCTCAACATCGAGATGACCCCAAGGAGTGGCCCTGGCGCGAGGATCATGAACGCGTACCGCCAGTCACCAACCTTCGGAACTAGCTCGATCGAAACAGTCGTCAATAAAAATCCAATGCACATCTGAATCGTCAGCGCGGTGCCGATGTACTGCGGATCGCCGAGCTCCGTCACACACGACGAAAACTGCGCCGAGTCAGCCACAACCGTCGCGCCCCAAATTGCCGCGACGAACAAAAGCAGGAACGGATTGCCGCCGTATAAAAACCCAATCACCATGCAACACGTGCCGCTTATCGCCATCGCCACAGAGGTGACCAAAGTTCGTCCTACGCGATCAGCAATTAGACCAGCAACGACACATCCAATCGTGCCGGCGCCGATCACGAGAAATGAGCCCAGTTCCCCCAAACGCGGATCTCCATCATGACTCGCCACACTTGCGCGAATCATCACCGGCACCCAAATCCACATGGCGTAGAGCTCCCACATGTGCCCGAAGTAACCAAAGCTCGCCAGCCTCACACCACGATTTCCAAACACGTGAACAATCTGCGACACGTCGAACTTCGCGGGCGGAAGTGCGTGTGGACCATCCTCTACAAAGAAAAGCACGACGAGACCACCCATCGCCGCGAGCAGTGAGACGAAGAGCACATTCGATCTCCAATTTGCACTGCCCAACGCATTGACGAGATAAGGGGTGGCTTTTCCCAACGTCAGCGCGCCCACCAAAACACCGAGCGCCATGCCGCGCCGCTCGCGAAACCAGGTCGCCATGATCTTCATTCCCGGCGGATAAACTCCGGCAAGACAAACACCCGTGGCGAAACGAAGGATGATCGCTGTTGACGGATCGTGAACGTAAAGTCCGAAGATCGCATTCAGTGCAGCGCCGAGGAAGGATGAAACAGCAAACAGATGCCGGCTGCTGATGATGTCAGGCAGATTAAGCGTGGCGCTGATGAGCGTGCCGGCGACGAAGCCGAGCTGAACAGCAATTGCGATCCAGCTAATCTGTGAGGGAGATAAATTCCACTCGGAAGAAAGTTTTGGCACTACCGCGGAGCCGCTGAACCACAGCGACATGCCCAGCAATTCCGCGATTGATAAAAGGGTTAACGCGCGCCAGCGACGTGGAGATGGAGTCATGTGGAAATACCATCCATAGATTACACAGATGATTTCTGTGTAATCTGTGGATGGTTTTTAGAGCTACAGTCCTAGCCCTTCTTCGTGCGCCACGAACACGGTGACTAACTCATTCAAGCCTTCCGCATCCTGGTCGTCAAACCTCCCGATCATCGGACTATCGAGATCGAGCACTCCGAGCAAACGTTCTCCATCAAACATCGGCACGACGATCTCGGAATTTGACGCAACGTCGCACGCGATGTGACCCGGAAACTCGTGCACGTTCGGCACGATGATCGTTTCCAATTGCTGCGCAGCCACGCCGCAGACGCCCTGTCCCATCGGCAGGCGCACGCAAGCGGGATTTCCCTGAAATGGACCAAGCACCAGCTCATCGCCCTTCAGGAAATAGAACCCGGCCCAATTCACATTCGGCAACGAATTGAAAAGCAGGGCACTGAAATTTGCCGCATTGGCGACAAAGTCGTGCTCACCTTTGAGCAGGCTCAGCAACTGCACCACCAGACTCGCGTAAAGGTTCGGCTTCACATTGTTCGTCGACACTGACACGCGCCGCTTCGTGGTTTTCTTTGTGGCCTTCTTCGTTGCTGGTTTCTTCGTGGCAGGTTTTTTCTTCGCGGTTCGAGGGGTCATGTTTGCTCAGATTCCTCCGTTGCAGGCCGGATGCTAATCACCACTGATTTCGAGACGGGGGTATTGCTCTTTAGGGCGACGTAGCGCACCGGCACCAAAACATTCGCTTCGGGAAAGTAAGTCGCCGCACAACGACTCGGAATATCGTAAGGCACAACAAGGAATCGTCGCGCGACGCGCTCTTCGCCTTCGAAATGGCTCACCAAGTCTACAACTTGTCGGGCTTTCAAGCCCGCCGCCGCGATGTCCTCGCTGTTGAGAAATACCACGCGGCGCTCGTCGTAGATACCACGGTAGCGATCGTTCGAAGTGTAAACCGAAGTATTAAACTGATCATGACTGCGAATTGTCATCATCAAAAACTGATCCGGGCCAAGATCGTGTTTAGGCAATTCGTGGACAGTAAACTCAGCCTTACTGCTCTTTGTATTGAACACTCGGTTGCGTGCAGCGTTGGGCAGATGAAACCCGCCGGGTTCACGCACGCGCTCATTGTAATCCTCGAAACCCGGAATCACTCGCTCGATCGCAATGCGAATTTCGTCGTAGTTACTTGCAAGCTCCTCCCAGTTAACTGTCGTGCGATGCTCGAGCGTCGCCCGCGCAAGACGCGCCACGATCTGCGGCTCACTCAGAAGCTGTGACGACGCGGGATCGAGCGAGCCTTGCGAAATTTGTACGACACCCATCGAGTTCTCTGTGGTAACAAACTGCGGTCCTTTGAACTGCACATCCCTTTCCGTCCGGCCGAGGCACGGAAGAATCAGCGCGCGATCACCGGTTACTAAATGTGACCGGTTCAGTTTTGTGGAAACGTGTGCGGTCAGACGACAACGTCGCAGCGCGGCAGCAGTAAAATCCGTGTCGGGTGTGGCCGAGAGAAAGTTGCCGCCAAGTGCGAAGAAGACTTTGGCTGAGCCCTCGTGCATTGCATGAATTGCGCGGACAGTGTCGTAACCATGATTTCGCGGGGGTTCGAAATCAAAGGCTTCCCCGAGCCGGTCGAGGAACAACTCGGTGGGTCGTTCCCAAATACCAACCGTACGATCGCCCTGCACGTTGCTGTGACCACGCACCGGACAAAACCCGGCGCCGGGTTTCCCAACCTGGCCACGCAGCAGCATCAGGTTGACGATCTCCTGGATGTTTGCGACTGCATTGCGGTGTTGCGTGAGTCCCATGGCCCAGCAGAAGATTGTGCGCTCCGATTCGATAAAGATCTGCGCGGCTTGTTCGATCAGTTCTCTTGCGACGCCACTCTGCTCGACGATCTCGGCCCACGAAACGTTTTGTAAAGCTGAGACGAAGTCGTCGAACCGGCACGTGTACTGAGTTATGAAATCATGATCGAGCGCGTCTTCATGCGTCAGCACCGCTTTCGTGATTCCCTTTAGCAATGCCACGTCGCCGTTGATCCGCACCTGCAGAAACAGATCGGCGAGCTCGGTTCCTGAGCCAAATAGTCCGAGCACGTGCTGCGGGTGTTTGAAACGCGTCATCCCGACTTCAGGAAGCGGATTGATGTGGACCAGCTTGCAGCCGTTCTGCTTCGCTCGTTCGAGTGAACTAAGCATGCGCGGGTGATTCGTGCCGGGATTTTGACCGATGACGAAGATTGCCTGGGCCTTGTCGAAGTCTTCGAGTGTGACAGTTCCCTTCCCGACGCCGATCGTTTCGTTCAGCGCAGTGCCGCTCGACTCGTGACACATGTTCGAGCAATCCGGCAGATTGTTGGTCCCAAACTGCCGGACAAAGAGTTGATAAAGAAATGCCGCTTCGTTGCTGGTGCGGCCCGACGTGTAGAAGATTGCCTGGTCAGGATAGTTGAGCGAGTTCAACTCGCCTGCGAGTAGTTCGAACGCGTCTTCCCAGCTCACTTGTTCGTAGTGACTCGCACCGCGATTCAACAGCATCGGATGAGTGAGCCGGCCCTGTGCGTTGAGCCACTGATCCGATTGTTCGGCGAGTTCGGCAACACTCCACTTTTGAAAAAACTCAGGAGTGACGCGCTTGGTAGTTGCTTCATCGGCAACGTGCTTCGCGCCGTTTTCGCAAAACTCAAAATGTGAGCGCTTCTGATCGGGCTCTGGCCACGCGCAGCCGGGACAATCGACTCCGCCGGCCTGGTTGATCTGCAAGAGGGTGCGAGCGCCACGCACGAGTCCCATCTCACTGGAAATCGTCTTGACCGTGGCGATAATCGCCGGCAAGCCACCCGCCGCCTTTGCTTTGTTTGCTTCGTCTGGCATCAGTTGTAGAAATGATTGGTTTTGGCCGCAGAGCGGCCAGATGTTTATAGCACTGCCCCCCACCCCGAGAGACCGCGCTCCAGCGGAGCGCCATGTTCGCACCAGCAACATGCGGCTCCGCTGGAGCCGTAATTATTTTAAGGGAGATTGGCTATAAACATTCGGTCCCTGCGGGACCCAAAACAAGGTTCGAGCAACACACTACCTGCTCGTGACAGCAATACATTACACGTTTCGACAGATTACACGAATCTATGTTAAAAGCCCCTACGAGGAAAAAACATATGACCCTGTCGCGCCCGCTTAGGTTTCTCCTTCTCGCCGTTCTCTGTCTTTCAACTTTTTTAACAGTCGCCCAGGCCCAAATCAAACCGGCTCGCGATCCGAATCAGCCAGTCGATCAGGAATACACCAACAAGATTCGTGAGTATACAACTGCGCCTTACTTCAACTCGCCCCTGACCGACTATCTCCCCGCTTCATCCGACGTGCCCACACCCAAAGCAGTGCTCGGCGACGTCGCGGGCGCACCCGGCAAGTTGCCTTACGCGGAGGATGTTTACAAATACATGCGCATGCTCGAGCGTGCCAGCCCGCGTGTGAAAGTGTTTTCAATCGGCACCACCGAAGAAGGGCGCGAGATGATCGCGGTGGCGGTCGGCTCCGAGCAATTAATTTCAAAACTGGACGAGAATCGCGCGCGGCTCACAAAGCTCGCGGATCCTCGATCGATCAACATGGACGAAGCTGAGGCCGATCGCCTCGTGACCGCCTCGTTCCCAGTCTATTACATCACGGGCACGATTCACTCTACCGAAACCGGAGCACCAACGGCGCTGATGGAATTGGCTTATCGACTCGTCGTCGACAACAGCCCGTACATCAAATTCATTCGCGACAACGTGGTCACTTTGATCACCCCGGTCGTCGAAGTCGACGGCCGCAATCGCATGGTCGACGTCTACAACTGGCACCTCGCTCATCCAAATCAAAACTGGCCGGGGTTGGTTTACTGGGGTCACTACGTTGCTCACGACAACAATCGCGACGCCATAGGCCTCTCGCTCAAGCTGACCCGCAACGTGATGAATACGTATCTCTCGTGGAAACCGCAGGTGATTCACGACCTCCACGAGTCAGTCCCTTATCTTTATGACAACACGATCGGCGATGGTCCTTACAACGCGTGGGTCGATCCGATTCTGACCGACGAATGGCAGATGATTGGCTGGAACAACGTTTCGGAGATGACGAAGTTTGGCATGCCGGGCGTGTTTGCGCACGGCAACTTCGATACCTGGTCACCCGGCTACCTGATGTTCATCGCCGCAACTCACAACGGCATCAGCCGTTTGTATGAAACTTTCGGCAATGGAGGCGCCGACACACTCGAGCGAACGTTGTCGCCCAGCGAGTATCAGCGCACGTGGTATCGCCAGAATCCGCCACTTCCAAAAGCAAAGTGGTCACAGCGTAATAACAACAACTACGAGCAGACAGCGCTGCTCACGTCGCTCTACTACTTCGGCAACAACAGCAAGCTCTTTCTCAAGAACTTCTACCTGAAGAGCAAACGCTCGATCGATAAACCTAAAAACGAAGGTCCCGCGGCTTATGTCTTTCCGGGCGACGACGTGCGACCGGGTAATCAGGCTGAGCTGCTGCGCACACTGCAGGCTCAGGGTGTTGAGATCAGCAAAGCGACAGCACCGTTCACCGTCGCGGTGCGAAAGAAAGCTGGTAGCAGCCCGGCACGATCATCTGTCGCGGCTACCGCTTCAAAGACGGAAGATCGGACTTTCCCGGCGGGCAGCTACATCGTTCGGATGGACCAGCCATACAGCCGTATCGCCGATGCACTGCTCGACTATCAATACTGGGCGCCAAACGATCCGCAAACCGACATTTACGACGACACTTCATGGACGATGGGTGAGCTCGCGAATGTGGAAGTCGTGCGCGTAGTGGATACGAAGGTGCTGCAGGCAGGAATGCAGCGAGTCACGGGCTCCGTTCAGTCTCCGGGAGGAATCGTGAATGCGGGCTCCGTCTTCCTGATCAATCACAACGCCGACAATGCACTCGTCACGCTTCGTTATCGCTTAAAGGATTTCGAAATGGACGCGGCCGAAGAGCCTTTCGAGGCCGCCGGACGCAAGTTCAATCGCGGTTCGTTCATCATCCGCAAAGGCAATGGCGACGACTTGAGGCGAGTCGCTAACGAGCTCGGTATCCAGATCTATGCCGTGGCGGACGCGCCGTCAGTGAAGACGCATCCGATTCGAGCTCCGCGGATCGCGATGATGCACACGTGGCTAAGCACGCAGGATGAAGGCTGGTATCGCATCGGACTCGATCAGTTGCAGGTGCCGTTTGCTTACATCAGCACGCAGGATGTCTCACGCGAGTCGAATCTCAAGAGCAAGTACGATGTGATTCTGTTTGCGCCCGTGGGTCGTGGTGCACAACAGATCATCAACGGCTTGCCGATGTACGGGAATGCGCTTCCGTGGAAGAAGACGCAGCTCACGCCGAACCTCGGCGGTATTGACGAGACTGACGACATGCGGCCGGGCCTTGGTTGGAACGGTTTGCAGAACCTGCAGAAGTTTGTGAAAGACGGCGGGCTGTTCATCACGGTCGACGACACGTCAGATTTCGCCGTCAACTATGGCTTCACTGCGGGCGTTAATGTTAGTCGCTCACAACGTCTGCGGGCAGTCGGAGTGATACTGCGAACGAAGATGGTCGATGCCGCCAGTCCACTGGCTTATGGCTTCGGCGATTCCCTCGCAATGTATTGTTCCAATGGTCCGATCTTCAGCATCAATAACGGCGTTGGGGGTCGTGGTGGGCGTCCAGCGCCACGCGCCACCGGTCGTGGAACTCCGGACGATCCGGACGTGCCACAGGGACGTCCACCGGCAGAGATACCCGATCCGCCGCCGCGTGTTGAGCCATGGGAAGCGCCAAAGGTAACAGACGAACAGCTTCGCAATGCGATCGGGCTGATACCGCCGAACCAGCGCCCACGCGTGGTGCTGCGTTATGCAGACAGTCGCGATCTGTTTGTTTCGGGATTGCTGGATGGAGGCGACGAGATCGCGCAACGCGCTGCGATAATCGACGTGCCCTCAGGCAATGGCCACGTGGTGCTCTTCTCACCCAATCCCTTCTGGCGCGGCCAAACGAAGGGGAGCTATTTCCTGATCTTCAACGCGATCATGAACTGGGACAACCTGAACGCCGGCCGCAAGCTAGACGACAAGTAGAGCCACAAAAGGCACATAAGGCACATAAAGAACGACTTCTTCTTTTTTGTGCTTTATGTGCTTTTTGTGCCTTATGTGGCAGTTAACGATCCCATTCTTTGAGGCCGTCGACCACGCGCAACACCTCGCTGCGTTTTTTCTCGAACACAGCAAACATGAAGATGATCGTGGCTCCGGTGACGATACCAGCCACGTACCATAGCCACGTCCATCCGAAGTTCGCAGACGCGTACCAGATCATCGTGACGATCGACAACAAGAGAAAGATGGAGCCCAGGAAAAGCAGACCGCGAATGCGAAACAGGATTCCGGCAAATACGCCGGCCAGTGAGAACGATCCGAGAATCAACGGCAACCAAGGCGAGTTTGCGACACCGTTGATAAAGATGTCGGCCGTTGAAGAAACATAGATCGTGACGAGCGAAAAATACCTGATGCCCGCCATCTGATCTTCCGTCAGCTTGTCCTCATTCAGGTAAGCGGCGATCAGTACCGAGACTGCAACCGGAACCAGCCACAACTGCGGATGCTGCAGAAACTGATAATCCTCCGTGCGCTGGAACGCATACCAGAGCCCTGCATTGCCGGCCAGCGCCGCCACGATTCCAAACCCGAACGAACGCCGCAGGATCGACAACAACCCGTAAAGCCCACCGACGATAAACAGCAGCACTGAAAAATCGACTTCCGAAGATACCATCCAGAACCCAAACACCGGCAACAACGGAATAAACGCACCGGTGCGCTCGAGTGGTTGCGAAAGCACGAGCAACTTCCTTCGCCGCAGCGCTTCGCTCGTCACTACACCGAAGTACGCGATCAACATCACGACCAAAGGCCAGTAGCGTTCGATGAAGCCAGTGAACAACCACGGCATCGTCAGACGAATGTGAAGAAACAGCAACGCCAGCATCACTTCGCCTGCGTAGACATACTTCATGCGCCCGCGCTCGGAGAGGCTCAACGGATCGTGGTTCGGTGACAAGGCGAAGAGCACGGAAGCAACAATCGCCGCCAACAAAGTCACAGCGATAGTAATCAGAGCCAGCGGATGGATTAGAACAGCGCCAAAATCGAGTTGATAACGCACTTCAGTACCTAAACAGAAGAACAGCGCGACAACACCTGCGCCCAGCACCCACGGTATGCACGCGCGTGCTGCGCTAGTCCATTCAGAATAACGCGCGCTCAGATTGTCGAGAACCAAACCGTAGACAGCCGTCAGAGCAAATACAAGAACCATCAGGATGACGCTGCGATTCAGCCACGTGCTGTTAACGCCCGGCGTCAGCCACGACCAGCCAATGAAGATAGCGCCTGTGACGGCGACGACGATCGCTGCACGACGGAAGTCTTTCGCTTCGGTGCCTTCGGCTAACAAACCAACCGTCAGAAACTGTGCGAGGAAGGCGAGCGCAGCCGTGATACGTAGGCTAAAGTCAACGAAGTTCAGGTTTATGTAATAAGCGAGGATGCCTGTTGTAACCAACGCAACGCCGGTAACGGCGCTCAGCCAACGCAGTTGAGTGGCGTCGGCTTTCATGCGTTCAGGCACGTGATGCCGCGTAGCGAAGTCAATCAGTGGTTTGCGCCGGTGCCAGATAAGCGCCACACACAAACTGTAGGCGGCCAGAATAATGGTCGCGGCCCACGCGAATCGCGTTGGAGTCAGATCCAGTTGGTGCAACACGATCCCGCATGCGATCAGGCCGAGTGTGTAAAGACCAGCAACTGCATATTTCGCGTAGCGGTCGAACAGACACGCCGTCATGAGTGTCGCGACGGAAAGGAAGCCGAGCCACGTCAAGCCAGGCGTAGTCTTCAGTGCATACTGTTGCAGATCAACCGCAAGGTTGAAGACTACCAGTAGCGTTAAGATGCCGAGCTGAAGCACCGCCGTAAGGTTGTGGAAGGAAAAGTAGTATCCGGCTGATTTTTCACTCTTACGCGCGCGCAAATCAAGCCAAAGCCAAACAAGACCTGCAAGCGGATTCGCTATCAAGTGGACCAACAGGAAAAAAAAGAAATTGAACGAATACTCTTTCTCACGCAGGCACCACAGCGACACGGAATGGAAAAACAACATGCCTGCCGCAAAGATGTAGGCCCGAGCTTTCGTGCGCCAACTGAACGTCGCCGCAAGCATCGTCATCGCCAGCAGAGGTCCGATGGCCCACCAGACGGTCGCTTCCGGATAACTCAAAGAACGGAAACTCGGAAGTACAGCGAACACACCGGCAATCGTAGCCAGCACCCACGACGTTCTTTGCCACTTGCTGTCGAAGTCAAATACGTGTGGCGCCCGGTTAATCGGGAATGGCGCCGACTTACTGTTTTCGGAAGTCAGTTCCGCAGCGGCAAATAACAACGAGGCAGTGATCAGGAAGCCAATCGTCAATGCATGCAAACCGGCGTCGCCACCAATGCTCGACATACGGACAGCTATTAGACAACCGACACTCAACAGCAGACCGCCTAAGGCAAAAGGAGAGAGGCGTATTATTCGGCTAAAACTTAACCAGCCTGCAGCTACCACGGCGACGAGTAAACTCAACCAGCCTAATGGACCCGCGATTGCGAGCGTGCCAGTTCCGACGTCACCAGGTACTACAGTGATCAGGGCACACGCCAGCAGAACAGCGTTGACCGCAACCGCAATCAACAATTGAAACTTCAACAGGAAGTCAGCAAAGCGCTGATCTGTCTGGCTGAGCTTTGATTGCCAACGCTCGCGCATTCCCAGCCATGGAAGCAGATAAACTGCAGACGTGATTGCATTCAGTTGCAGCAGACGTACCATGTCAACGCTATGCACTGACGTGTGCGCCGAAACGACCGCGAGCAGGTAAGCAAGCGTCACCGTCGCGTTAAGGCAGGCACCGGCATAGAATCCGAACTCTGACACGCGCTCACGCAGCGCGTATCCAATCAGCACGAGGGCCAGCAAAACGAGCGGCGCACCATAAGAAAAATCGTTGCCGAGAAATGCGAAGACACCGCTGATTGGAGTCTGAACACCTGAGCCCATAATCGCGCGCAAAGCCGGAAAGATCGTCAGCACGATTAGCGGCACGATAGTGAGAGCGAACAACAGATTTCGAGCTCGACTTACAAACGTTTCGCTTTCTGTGGCAGGTGCGGGCCAACCAAGAGAGCTCAGATACTCTGATACCTTGCGCCGGTACCAAATCGCTAAAGAGCCGATGAGCAGAAACACGGCGGCTAGCCAGCGCCAGGCGGTCGCAGTTGCGAGTTGGTTCTCAAACTGTCCAGCGAGAAGAGGAATGAGCCCCGAAGCTACCGCGATGGCTCCGAGCAGAAAAGAGCTGCGACGGCTTTCCCTGTACGTCAACAACATCGCGAGGAGCAACAGACCAAACACGATCCACGAGCCGAGTCCGAGTGCTTCCGCGTGCGGAAATCCGGCGATGTTGAAGCCACCGTACGCCGGTCCCCACGAGAGCATCTCCAGTGCGATACCAGAAAACGATCCGTAGATCGCAAGCAGCAGAAACGCCGGAATCAAAAGCCAAATGAGAAATCTGTCGACGGTGAATCTGCTATTGAGAAAGGAGGCTCCTGATACACGACGCAGCAGGAGCCGCAGCGAGATCCACGTCAAACAGAACAGCGTGAGAACGGTTCCCTGAATTTGTAGAGCCGCTGGACGCAGAAACGCGTGCGGCAGGTAGGAATACCATTCGAACCCCTGTAAAGCCGCTTTGACCGTCAACACGAGCGCGCAAATCGACGCGATCTGAAAAGCGTTGTGAATGCTGAGGCGGCGGTTGAGCCAGTGCAGCAGCAAGAGTATTCCTGCGATCCAGAAGACTCGCTGCGCCTGCATCCACGTGACTTCCCACGTGTTCGCCTGAAACAGACTAACTACACCGAGGACGATCGAAATCAGCGCCGCATGATTGAGTGCCTTTGAAAGAACATGGCCACGGCCGTAACGCGAGCTGACGATCGCGGCAATCGCGCAAATCGTCGCGTGTGCGAAGAGCGCTGTCTGCCACGGGAAAGCAAAACCGACTTGCGAGAAGTTATGAGCGAGCGAAAACAGCAGCAGAGCAGCCCCAGCCCATGTGAATGGCGCGAGCTGGCGCCGCCACGCAATCCAGAAACTGCCGAGAGCGTAGAGGCCATACACGATCCACAGTGAATATGCCTCGAAAGCGCCGATGGCGAAGACAGTCGCGAGTGCAAGACTCACGATTGCCGTCAGGCACGCGGCAACGAGGTAGAAAACGCTGTCGCCCGCGCGTTTGCGTTGCGACAACCATTCTGAAGCGAGGATAAATAGCGCCACGGCGCCAATCAGCAGTTGCCCGCTCGTGACGGAAAGACTGACGGCCAGTAGCGACATCACGCGAAGGTTTTCCCACGTGATGTTCCCAGCCATCACCTGTCCGGTCACGAGGAAAGCCAGTGCGAAACAGATCGCCGCGATCAGGTGACCCACGGGTAGCCGCAGTGCAACAGCGAGCGCGGTGAAGACTGCAAAGTTAAGCAGCGCTGCCGGA
>Ga0207647_10001378_pt1 | contig 18667 bp, 19 predicted proteins | sample KBSCornC2_FD_184295 | JGI IMG/M metagenome (GOLD analysis project Ga0207647, IMG submission 184295) | Corn rhizosphere microbial communities from Kellogg Biological Station, Michigan, USA - C2 (SPAdes) (version 2) | ecosystem: Host-associated > Plants > Roots > Rhizosphere ... | reverse complement strand
CGTGCCCAGGTGGCGGAATTGGTAGACGCACCAGCTTCAGGTGCTGGCGCTCGCAAGGGCGTGGAGGTTCGAGTCCTCTCCTGGGCACCATCGCCACGCGCAGGACTGCCGGGGGCAGTCCGAGCATGGCGATCCAGGCGAAGCGAGGCCGCCGGATGACCCATCTGCGAATCTGGAAATTCCGCCCCCCGGCCGACCGCGAACAAGAGTTCGCGCTCGCTTATGGCGCGGACGGCGTGTGGGCGGCCTTGTTCGGGAAGGCGCGCGGTTATCTCGGCACCACTCTTTATCGCCCCGACCAGCCAGGCGGCTGGTGGCTCACCGCGGACCGCTGGAATTCGGCCGGCGATTTCGAGGCGTTCGGCACCGAGCATGGCGAAGAATACCGCGCGCTCGACGCGGAGCTTGAAGGAGTAGCGGGAGAAGAGGAATTCGTCGGCGCGTTCGAGGAAGGCGAGTAGCGCGCCGGGCACATCGCTGACACTTGAAGGCGTCGAGGATTTCGCCACTTTTGAGATCATGATCAACATCCGCAAATTCGACAGTTTAGGCCATGCCGACCACGGCTGGCTGAACGCCCGCCACCATTTCTCCTTCGCCGATTATCACGACCCGAGCCGCATGAGCTGGGGCCGGATCCGCGTCTGGAACGACGACCAGATCGCGGCGAAGAGTGGCTTCCCGCCGCATCCGCACCGCGACATGGAGATCGTGACCTACGTCCGGACCGGCGCGATCACCCATCAGGATTCGCTCGGCAACAAGGGCCGCACCGCCGCCGGCGACGTCCAGGTGATGAGCGCCGGGATCGGGGTCATGCACGCCGAATATAATCTGGAGGACGAGCAGACGACCTTGTTCCAGATCTGGATCGAGACCGACAAGCCGAACGCAAGCCCAAGCTGGGGCGCCAAGCCCTTCCCCAAGGATTCGCGCGAAGGCGCCTTCCAGCTGCTCGCAAGCGGCGCCGGAGATGATGGCGCACTAACCATCAACGCCGATGCGCGGGTGCTGGGCGCGACGGTCAAGGCAGGCTCGACAATCGCGATCGACGCCGATCCCGATCGGCACCTCTATCTCGTGCCGAGCGGGCGGGTGCGCGTGAACGGCATCGAGGCGGGCCCGCGCGACGGAATCGCGATCACCGGCGAAGCCCGGGTCGAGATCGCGGCCGAGGATGATAGCGAGCTGGTGCTGGTCGACGCGCGCTAGGCAGGGGCCCCCGCAAAGTACCACTTTGCGGGGATTGACTTGAGTCCACCGCCATTCATCTCACATGTGCTTGAATAGACGGTCCGTCGCGGGCATGGGCTTCACGCGCGCGAGCGGATAAACGGCGCGATTCACGCACATGAGCGGGAGAGGATGAGAGCGGTTTCACGCGTGGGTATGGCAATGGTGGCGGCCGGGCTGATGCTTGGGCCGGTGCCGGCGTTCGCCCAGAGCGTGCCCGACGCGGCGACCAATACGCCTGCCACCGATGCGGTCGGGCCGCGCGAGCTTCAGAATTTCAGCCTCAACGGCACCGTCACGAAAGCGGCGGACACCCCCGCCCCGGCGGCGGCCACGCCGACCCGCAGCCGGACGCCGTCGCCGCGCCCCACCGCAGACCGGGCAGCGACAGCCGTGGCGAGCGATGCGCCGACCGCTTCACCGTCACGCGCACCGAATGCGCGGGCAGCCGCTGCACCGACGACTGCGCCGCAGCCGAGTCCGGGGCAGTCGCTGACGCTCGGACTTCCGTCGCCAACGACCACGGCCGCCGTCACTGCTCCCCAACCCGGGTTCTCGCCCGAGCCGGACAGCGCGCCGACGACTTTCGTCCCCGAGCAGAAGCTGCCGCCCTGGCCCTGGCTGTTGCTCGCAGGCGTAATTGGAGCGGGCGGAGCCTTGTTGTTCCTGCGTCGGCGACGTTCGCGCGAAGCCTATGCCGGGGGTCCCGAGATCGACGCTTACGTCGCTCCGGAGCCGGCCCCGCGCCCGGCCCCTGCCCCGGCGCCGCCGAAGGCTCCTCCGGCAAAGGCGCCCCCTGCAAAGCCGGTCGGCGTAGTTGCGACGCGGCTTCGCCCATGGATAGAAATCGCCTTCGCCCCGCTCGGCTGCACGATCGACGACGAGCGGGTCACGCTGGAGTTCGAAGTTCAGCTTACCAACAGCGGAAGCGCTCCGGCCCGCGATATCCTCGTAGAAGCCAGCATGTTCAATGCCGGTGCCACACAGGAACACGACATCGGCGCCTTTTTCGCTCAGCCGCTTGGGCAGGGCGAGAATATCCAGGCCATCCCGCCACTGCAGCATGTCAACATCCGGACGTCGCTCGTCGCGCCGCGTCAGAACATCCAGATCTTCGAGCTCGGCGGCCACCAGGTGTTCGTGCCCCTGGTCGCATTCAACGCCATTTATCGCCTGGGCAGCGGGTCCGGGCAGACCTCGGCCGCATATTTGGTCGGGCGAGAGACGAAAGGCGAAAAGCTGGGTCCGCTGCGCGCCGACATCGGCCCGCATGCCTTTGCTCGCCTCGACACCCGGCCACTCCCGATCAGCGTTCGCAAATAGGCTACAGCACCGCCGAATTGTAACTGTGCCAGGCAAGGACGGCGGCGGCTCCGCGATAGGGCCGCCAGGCTTCGGCAATCTCGCGCAGCTGCTTCTCGCTCGGTTTTTCGTCGAGACCCATCAGCCGTCCGAGCTCGACCATCACGGCGAGATCACCGGCCGGGAACACGTCCGCCCGCCCTTCGGCGAACAACAGATAGATTTCGGCGGACCAGCGGCCGATGCCCTTGATCCTGGTGAGGTGGGCAATTGCCTCCTCATCGTCGACCGGCAGCGCGCCGAGGTCGAGCTCGCCCGAGATGACCAGCTCGGCAAGGCTGCGGATGTAGCCCGATTTCTGCCGCGACATTCCAGCAGCACGGAGGTCGTCGTCGCTGGCTGCAAGCAGCAGGGCAAGATCAGGAGGCGACCCGAATGCAGCTTCGAGCTTCGACCACATCGACCGCGCGGCAGCCACGCTGACCTGCTGCCCGACGATCGTCCGAAGCAGGGTTTCGACTCCCCGATTGCTGCTTCGGGGCTCGGGGATTCCGTGCTGTTCGATCACTCGGGCGAATGCCGGCTCGCGGCCCGCAAGCTCCTCGACATGTTCCTTGATGCTGCTGCTCGTGCTGACCATCAGGCGATGCTCGCGGCATAGAGCGCGACGGCCGCCGCGTTCGAGACATTCAGGCTCTCGACCGCATCGCTGATCGGCAGGCGGGCGAGTGCGTCGCAATGCTCGCGCGTATTGGGCCTCAAGCCCCCGCCTTCTGCTCCAAGCACAAGCGCCACGCGCTGCGAGCCCAGCGCCTCCTTCAACTCCATTACTGCATCTCCGGTCAGCCCGATCCTCCAGAACCCCGCTTCGCCGACCTCCTCGAGCGCGCGGGCAAGATTGACGACGCGGACCCACGGGACGCGCTCGAGCGCTCCCGAGGCCGCCTTCGCCACCACGCCGCTTTCGGGCGGCGAATGGCGGTCCTGAGTCACGATCCCGATCGCACCAAAGGCGGCAACCGAGCGCAGGATCGCTCCCACATTGTGGGGATCGGTAACCTGGTCGAGAACCAGCAGGACCGCGCGCTCGGGCGCATGCGCGAGAATTTCGTCGAGCCAGGCATCTTCGAGTGCTTCGACTTCTATCACGACACCCTGGTGCGGCGCATCGTGCGGAACCAGGCGCGCGAGGTCCTGAACATCCGCAAGGGTGACGCCGACCTCCTTCGGGAACTGCATGAACCCCGCTGCCTCCCGCGTCGCCCACGCGCGGAGAACCTTCCGATCGGGGTTATCGAGCGCCGCGGCGACCGCATGCTTGCCCCACAGCCGCGGCCGGGCGGGCGACCCATGGCTTTGATGCGATTTCTTGCGGCGCGACATTTGGTCCCCATGGGGACGGAGCGGCGGCCATGCAACCATGCTATTCCGGTAACGTCGTAGCTATCAGGCGAGGATTTCGTGCTCGCGCCGCGCGGTCAGCCGCCGGTCACTGCGCCAAGCGCCAACCAGGAGGATGATGAGGATCGGATAGCTCCAGAACCGTTCCGCAGCCGCATAGGCCTGGGGAATCAAATTCGCATCGATTGCCCGAAGGAAATGCGAGAAGCTCGTGGTTAGCTGAAGCCCCGCGACCCACAAGGGCCAGAAGCGGTCGGATTGGAGCGCAATCGCCACGAAGGCGCTGAGGACGAGCAGATCGACCAGCAGGTCGCCGGCCTCGACCCCGAGGTATCGCTCATGCAGCGGCGCCCTCAGTAGGACGGAAACGATGCTGGCCACAATGCAGATGATTGCCGTCAAGCGCTCGTATTTCCGGCCACGCAGGAGCGCGTAACCGCAAGAGACCGCCAGAAGCGTCCAGTACAGGGTCGGGCTCATTGCAAGTCGACCGGACCATCTTGCGACGGTCCGGTCAATCGCTCTCTTATGCGACGATACGCAGGTCGACGTGGCCTTCCTGCGGTGGACAGGAATCCCCGTCGCCGAACGCAACGGTCCGCAGGCCCGGGACTTTGCCCTTGGCCACTACCAGCTCGCCATGGCAGGCCACGATAGAGCCACGGGCCACGATCAGGCTCGAAAGCGCGGTGGAGACTTCCGCAAGCGCGGCGTGGATCGCCGCGGGCCCGACACCGGCGACTGAGTTGACGTGCATCATTCGCGTCTGCAGTTCGGCGATTTCCGTCAGCGTGGTGTCGATGCTGTCCTCGACGGCGCGAACCTGGGTGGCGACTTCATAGGCGGCATTCTCGATCAGCTGTTTGCGCATGACTGCTCCTTCCCCGGCGCAGCATGCACCGGAGTGGTTATCGGATTGGTCTGGCAGTCGGCTGGAGCTTTAGCTCTTGAGTAGCCTTGAGAGGCTTTCTAGCCCGGCGAGATACATGCCCGCCGAAAACGCTGCTCCGATCGCGATCATCACGATCCAGAACAGCCTCTGGCCGACGGTCATCTCATTCCGGGGATTACTCCTCGTTGCGAACGGCAAAAACAGGGAAGGTCCGAAAGTGACGGCCCGTTGCTCGGTCCGGAAACCGGCCCCCTCGGCCTCCCCTGCACGGTCAGCGTGCCGAATCTGATTTCTGACCGCGGCCTCTGGGTGGCCGGATGTGGTGCTGCCCTCAATGTGCGGCGATTGATGTATCAATCGCTGATATGGGCCGGAGTACTGGGCGACGATGCGCGCTGCCTGACTGCGGCGCTCGACTCCAAGGATGTGGAGAGCGCCTCGGATGCGCTGGTCGACGGTGTGCGGTGAGATGTCGAGCTCAGCCGCGATCTCCTTCGACGACAGGTGCTCGTTGACGAGAAGCAAGCAGTCGAGTTGACCGGCGCTGAGCCGCGCGACGCGCGCAGCTAATTCCTCCCCCGCAGAGCCTAGAGGCTCATGTGCGGTGCTCGGCACGCGCGGCCACTCCTCCAACGCAATCCCCACCCCGAACGCCATGGCCCCACTTTTAGTAGCGAGTCCAGAGTTTAAGTTATTTCATAACGGATGAATTTGCCAGTTTTTCAACGAAACCGTGCGCCCTGCGGTCACCCTGGTCCAATCCCGGGAAACTTGCGGTTCCAGTGGAGGAATGAGTCTTCGCGCGCTTCGCCTCGCCATGTTAGAGATCTCGATCGAGCAGGAAAGCGTCCGCAAATCGCTGCATTCCGATGCTTTGATAGAAATTGGCCGCATCCGGATAGGCGAGGAGCAGGCACATCGACTCAGCGCCGGCCTCGCGGCGCGCTCGCTCCATCAGGTGCCTGCCAATGCCGCGCCCCTGAAATGCGACGTCGACGGCGACGTCGGATAGATAACAGCACCACGCAACGTCCGTAACGCCTCGCACAACACCGACCAGCGATCCCGCCAGCCTTGCGCTGACGATGAAGTTGGAGTTCGCAAGCATGCGCTCGATGCGCGGGCGATCCCGGATCGGCCGGTGCCGGCCCAATCCTGAACGCATCAGCAAATCGATAAATTCGGCGGCGGAAACGCTGGGCTCGCGGGCATAGGATACGCCCCCGATCTCTGTGCTTTCCTCGTTCGACGCCATCGCCCACCTCAGAAAGGAAAGGGGTCGAGCCATTGGCCAGGTTGAAGAATCCGGACCTTGGGCTCTCCGCTCTTCTCGGCGCGCCGAAGGCGACCAACCGGGTCTTCGACTTCCTGATAGCCCTCCTCCCCGCGCACTCCGAAGTGGATCGGCACGATCGTCTTCGCTCTGAGGATCGTGGCGGCGTCCATCGCCTGCTCGGGCGTCAGGACGGCAGGAGCGTCGCTCGCCGGCTTTTGCCAACCGAAGCTTGCGCCGTTGATGGGCAAGAACGCTACATCGAACGGAGCATGCTGGCGGGCGATCCGCCACCAGCTGCCATGCCAGAGGGTGTCGCCGCCATGGAAGATCCGGCGGCTTCCGACCGACACGACCCAGGAAACCTGCGGATCTCCATATCCGTCGGAGGCCGGGACCGGTGTTGCGGTAAAGTCGCCAATGATTTGCGGTTCCCAGGTAGGGCTTGGACGGGATCGAACATTCGCGGGCAACGGCGAGGTCGGGGTCAGGGCTGACGGATAGGCAAATGTGCCCCCGTGCTGCAGAATCTGCGCCACGGTGCCGGGGTCGTAATGGTCCGGATGGCGGTGCGTGACGAGCACGGTCGCATCGCCAACCACATTTCCGATCGGAGCAAGCCCGTCTTTCAGCGAGGCGCCCCAGACCGAAGCATCCGCGAGCGGATCGATGAAAAGCGTCGCGCTTTGGGTCTGAAGCCTCACGCCCGCCCATCCGAGGCGCTGGATGCGAAGCTCCGCGGGCGCGGCCGCGATCGCCTTTCCGATCGATAGCGGGGCCAAAGTGGCGGCGCCCGCCGCCATGCCGAGGAAGTTACGTCGCGCGATCGGCATGTGCATTGGCGGCTCCGTTCAGAGGCATCAGTCAGGCCTGAGGCGACTGAGTGACCCTAGACCGCATCGCCAATCGGACGGTCGAGTGGGTTAAACTGAAAGCTTGGATTCCGTGCGGCGGAACTGCGGGGTTCACCTTGAGCGAAGGACGTCCAGGCCCTGGAGCTCCTTCACGAGATGATCGATCATCATCCGTACGCGGCGGAGCCGATCTCGGCCGTCCGGCCAGATGAGTTGGACCGGAAGCGGTTCGGGCTCAAAACTTTCGAGGACACAGACCAACGTTCCGGCCGCCAAATCGTCATTCACCTGATAGGACAAAGCCGTCACCAATCCCCGACCGTCGCGAGCGGCCGCCAGTGCGGCGTCGGCCTGATTGACCGTGAATCGCGGAAGCATGCGTAACGTGACCTCGCCCGTCGGGCCCTGCAGGCGCCAAGGCGCATCGAACTGGGACCCATGCTGGACCAGATCATGCTTCCTGAGGGCTTCCGGTGTGGCCGGCTCGCCGCGCCTCGCGAGATATTCGGGGCTCGCCACAATCACCTGCCGGACGAAGCCGACCCGACGAACTTTCAGCGTCTTGTCCGAGATCGGTCCGATCCGAACCGCCAGGTCGAAGCCGGCGAGCACGAGATCCTGGGGACGATCGGAAAGATCGAGCTCGGCAAATATGCCGTCATGTGTATCCACGAAGCGCATGACGGCGGGCGCGACATGTTCCCGCCCGAAAAAATATGGCGCGGTCAGCCGCACGAGACCGCGAGGCGCGACCGACTCCCCCGTCGCGACCGATACCGCCTGCTCATAATCCGCGATCAGGTTGCGCGCGTGCTCGGCAAGACGCCTCCCCGCCTCGGTTGGGGTGCAGCGCCGCGACGTGCGTTCAAGCAGCTTGACCCCGACCCGCGCCTCGAGGTCGGCGACGATCCGGGTGATGGTTGGCGGAGACCGCCTGAGGAAGCGCGATGCGGCGGCGAAGCCGCCCTGGTCCACAACGGTAATAAAGGTCGCAAGTTCGGTCAGCCGATCCATATTGCCGCGCGTCCTCTCGATCGCAGGCTTCTACGCGCCGTGAAGAAGCGCGTTGAGTCAGCGGCCGTAATTTCCTGATAGCAGCGGTGGAACTCACCTGCGATTCCGATCACCTGCCAAGCGTTTTGAAAACACGCGATTTTTAGAAAACCCGGAGAGCTGGCCAGGTGATGAACGCATTTCCGAATGAGACCAGCGAGTATCGCGCGGCGCGCAATGCACTGCTCGAAAGCGAAGCGGAACTGCGCCGCCACATGGAATCCGTTGCCGCCGAGCTGCGGGCGCTGCCTCCGGGCGGCGAAATTCCCGAGGACTATGAGTTCAACTGCGTCGGTGGATCCATGCCGGTGAGAATTTCCGAGCTGTTTCGCGGCGGCGATACGTTGATGATCTACCAATTCATGTTCCCCAGACACGTGCACGACCGGCGGCCCAGACCCGGCGACGGGATTTTCTCGGCATTGCCGCATGAAGAGGGACCCTGCCCATCCTGCACGGCATTGATCGATAGCTGGGAGGGGATGATGCCCCATTTCGAGGGCCTCGGCGGCAATCTGGTGATCGTTGCCAGTGCTCCCATTGTCCGCCTGGCGGCTTTCGTCGGTGAGAAAGGCTGGAAGAAATTGCGCTTCCTGTCGGCTGCCCGAAACGGCTTCATGCAAGCCTATGGCGGAATCGATGCGAAGGGCCAGCCGGTCCCGATGATGACAGTCCTGAAGCGTTGGCCTGACGGCAAGATTCGGCTCCAGTGGGCGAGCGAGCTTTTTCATGCGCCGTCCGAACCTGGGCAGGACCCTCGGCATCTCGGGACCGTCGAACCGCTCTGGACGCTTTTCGATCTCACACCCCGCGGCCGCCCCGATGCCGACGAGCAGTTCGACTATCATTGCTGCGGGCGCTCGAACCCCGTGTGAGCTGAAGAGATTTATTGGATGAGCAGCCAACGAAAAATCATCGTCCATCACCTCGCGGACAGCCGTTCGCAGCGCATCCTCTGGCTGCTCGAAGAACTCGAACTGCCCTATCTGGTGCGCCGTTACGAGCGGGACAGAAAGACCCTCTTGGCGCCCCCCGCCCTCGCTAAAATTCATCCCCTCGGCAAATCGCCCACGGTGGAAGTCGACGGCCGCGTGCTGATCGAAAGCGGGGCGATTGCGGAATATCTCGTGGCGACCGCCGGCGACCGCCTCAACCCCACCGGGGTGGAAGAGCGGCTCCGCTACCGCATGTTCCTTCATTACGCCGAAGGGTCGCTCATGCCGCCTTTGCTGGCAATGTTGGTGCTTCGACGCCTGGGGCCGTTTGGCTGGCCGGCAAGGCCGACGATCCGGCGCCTGATCGATCAGCAGCTTGCCTGGCTTGATGGCGAGCTCACCCGGCGACCCTGGTTTGCGGGAAACGAATTCTCCGCTGCGGACATCATGATGTCCTTTCCGCTGGAGGCTGCCCGCGATCGCGCAGGGCTCGATGAGAAACGGGCTCACTTGTGGGACTGGCTGGCAAGGATCCAGGCGCGACCGGCATATCAGGCTGCTCTTCGAAGCGGCGGCGCCTACCGTTATTCCGGCATGCCAAAGCGCGCCTGACCCGCTCATCGCATTCTTCCGATTCCGGCCGAGTGCCCGATCAGAAGGCAGCTTGAGCGACCGTCGGTGCCGCGGACGTCAGCAGGGTCCGGCTCTTCATCGCGAGCAGGGCAACGCCGGTCAGGGCCAGAGCGGTGAAGGCAAAGCTCCATTCGAAGCTGCTCGACGGATTGCCCGCGATCCTTCCCAGGTGGACGACCAGAATCCAGCTTGCGAACATCGCCGCAATCGCGTGGCTTGCCACCTTGACCGCCCGGCCCGCGAGCAGCGCGATTCCGGCGGCGACCATGGCCGATCCAGTGAACCACGGCCAAATCTCTGCTCCGGTTATCCAGCCGGGGATCAATTCCGCAATCAGGGCGCGCTGGGAGATATGCACCAGGCCATAGAAGATGAGCGTCACCGCGAACGGCCGGCGAAGGTCCGTCATTTGGGCAAGCGGCAGGCCTGACTTGTTCGTCGATGCCAGGCTGGCAAGAACGAAGAGAGCGGTTTGCGAGACGGGCACCCAGTTCAAAGCGTTCGGCGGCGCTTTGGCCGCGGCCAGGATCGTGAACACCAGGGCAAGTGTCCAATGACCGGCGAGGGCGAAGGCGGCAATTCGTGACGAAGGTCGGACCAGTAGCCAGAGCGCCAGGACCGCCAGGCTCGCGCCACTGACGATGGCGATGGAATCCGAACCCCAGGAGTGCAGCTGGGCGAGCGCTTTACGGAAGAAAAGCTCGACCAGACCCAAGCCGATGCAAGCGACCAGGAAAACCGGCTGGCCGAGAGGCCTGGCACTCTTCGCGAAGCGTTTCACCGTTGGGAACCGATGTGCCGACATAGGTTGCTCGTCGCCGTTGGGCGTATCCGCCGCTGCAGGTAAGGGGCGCGGGGTGAAGGGGAATATTTCTTCACGGTCCCACGCCCCCCTCCTTTTCCGGCACTCGAACGCCTGCTGACGGTTCGATTTCGGGGCGCCGGGCTGAGGCGGGCACGTCGCACTTGCGTCCGACGGTTGCGTTGCCCGTCCAGCAGGAGTTCTTTGCCTCAATCTAGAAGTCGACGGTCACCCCCGCGAACAGGAAGCGCCCGAGCGCATCGTAGACCTGCGGGTAGGTATTGCCGTTGCCGTACGGAGCGTTCGCCACTTCGCCGCCGACGATCGGAGGTTCCTTGTCGAGAAGGTTATTCGCGCCGAGGCGGAAATTGAGCTTGTCGGCTACACGTGCCGACAGCGAGAGGTCGAAGTAGCTCTGGGCCTTGATCTGGTCGTCGGCCGGTCCCGCGGACGATCCGCCGATGTCGGGATTGTAGACGTCCAGTCTGACCTTCGAGAAGTAGCGCCACTGGGCCGAGACCCCCAGGCCGTTCCTCAGCGTGAAGCCAAGGCGGAACTTATGCCGCCATACCGGGCTCGGAGTACCACATGTCGTACCGAAGAAGCCGGCGCAGTCGTACTTGGTGCCAAGACCGGTATCGGTGACGAGATCCTTCAACCAGGTTCCGACGAGGCTGGCACTCAGCGTCCCCAGTCCGCCCAGGCGATGTGAGTAACTGCCGTTGAGGTCGATACCCTTGGTCCTCAGGCCACCGACGTTGATATTGGTGGTGACCACGAACGCGGTGTTCGGTCCCCAGAGCACGCCGCTGCCGGATTGCCGATGAATGAGGCCACAGGTCAGCGCATTGCCGGTTGTCGCGCAATTGCTGAGAATCTGTTGAAACGGCAGCACTCCGATCAGTTCCTTGATGCTGATGTCGAAATAGTCAGCGCTGAGTGCCAGGCCCGGGATCCAGCGAGGCTGCAGTACGAGGCCGGCCGTGTACGTGTCCGCTGTCTCGGGTGATAGGCTCGTGTTGCCGCCGAACAGCGCGTTATACTGGTTCGCGGGATTGTTCGCGACGAGGCCGAACTGCGCTGCGGTGACGCCGGTATTGGCACACTGGCTCGCGTTAAGGGCGGAAGCGTACGCTGCAGCGGTCGTCGGACCGGTTGAAGTACCGTTTGTGCGGAATCCGCTACCGAGGTTGATTGCCGGTCCGGAGCAGGGGTCGGACGTTCCGCCCAGCCCAACAAAAGAGTTCGTGAAGAGCTCTACCACGTTCGGCGCGCGGACCGCGCGGTTGTAACTGGCGCGCGTCTTGATGTCGCGGATCGGCGCCAGTTCGACTTCGATCTTATAAGTGTCCGTGCTGAAATGGCCGCCCGCGACCTTATAGTCGGAATAACGATAACCGGCGCCCAAAGTGAACTCTTCAATGAATGAGTGGCTGACGATCGGGATTTGGATCTCGGTGAACAACTCTCGAACGTCATATTTGCCCGAGACCGGTAGCGTCGGAGCGCCCTGACCGGCGAGATCGCCGGTCTGGAAGGAGATATCGGGCAGGACATCGAGCGATTCCTTGCGGTACTCGCCGCCGACGTTGATGCCGATCCCGCGGTCCGACCACGGAGTCTGCAGGCCATATTCGCTGCCTTCCAACGTGAAGTTGGCGCTTGCGACGATTTCGTTGGCTTCACCACGCAGCAATCCAGGGACCTGAAGGTAGTCGAGCGCCGCCTGCGTCACCCCGCCCGTCTGCCAGATGTTCCATGGCACGCAATTCGGATCGATTCCCTGTAGTTTCGATCGGCACACTGGCTGGCCCGTGACCGGATCGGCCACCACGTCGAGCGCGCGGTTAATCCGGGTGATCGAAAAGTCGTTCTTGTAGACCTGCGTCAGGCGGGTCGTGCCGAACTGATAGGAGGTGTCGTAGGACAGCCCCTTGAGCAGGTCGCCTTTGATGCCCCCGACCACACGCCATGCGATATGCTCGAGGTTGTCGTCGCGACCGCCGCCTTCGACATTTCGACGTCCGACATAGGCGATACCGCGCGTGATCCCGAACGAATCGACTTCCGTATTAGCGGGGGCGCAGATAATCGACAGTTGCTGGGCCGACAGAAGCGGGTTGTCGCAGTTGATGAATTTCGTGTTGCCGAGGAAGTCGCCCGATGGAGCGATTTGCGCGTCGGACTTGTCGTCCATGAACATCGCTTCGAGGTATGGCTTTGCGCCGGGGCTGATCTCATACTCTGCGAAGGCACCCAGCGTGTAACGCTCGTCCGGCCGCTGATAATAATTGTACGGACCGAAGTTGAACGGGACGGTACCCGGCAGCAACTGGTTGCCCTGGACGTGGTGCGGATTAGCGAAATTCCTCAGGAAGACGCTGGCGGCTGCGGCGGTCGACGAACCGCCGCAGTTGAAGTCTCGCTCGGTTCCGGCCGGATCAGTCGCGGCCTTCGAGTTCCGCGTGGCCCGTGCTGCGAGCGAGCAGAAGGAATAGTCGCGGCTGGCCTGAAGGACCGGATCTTGCTTCCGGTAGGTCGCATAAGCGAGGATGCTGCCGCGACCGTCGTCGAACTGGGCACCGAACGATGCGGATATGTCCTGAGCCCCGCCATTGATGCTCTTGCCGTGCGGCGGACGGAAGCCTCGCACGACATCCCCGTTCAGGATCGCATCCGACGCGTTGTTGTAATGCATGAATGTCGAGGCCTGGGCGTCGAGGCGAAGGCCGCGGAAGTTGGTGTCCATGATGAAGTTGACGACGCCGGCGACCGCGTCCGCGCCGTACACCGACGAGGCACCACCCGTCAGCACGTCAACGCGCTTGACGAGTGCGCTCGGGATGAAGTTGATGTCGGCGACCGCTCCCTGACGCGGATCGCCCGGCTGGAGGCGGCGGCCGTTGACCAGCACCAAGGTGCGCTTCGCTTCGAGGCCGCGCAGGTTCACCGTCGCCGTACCGCTCGCGCCGTTGGACACGTTCGAGCCTTGCGCCGCGAACGACTGCGGCAGCGAGTTGATCAAATCCTCGGTGCGGGTCGTGCCCTGAAGCTTGATGTCCTGGCTCGACAGCACGGTGACCGGGCTCGCCGCGGTCAGGTTCGGCTGCGGAATGCGCGAGCCGGTGATCACGATTTCCTTCGACGCCGGAGCGGGTTGGGCCGGCGCGGCTACGTCGGCGGCGGCCGGTGCCGCAGCGTCCGCAGCCGCAGGAGCCGCATTGGCATCCGTCGTGGCGGATTGAGCCTGCGCATGAGCCGAACCGGCCAAAAGAATAGTGCCGGCAAGAAAAGTCGATGCCAGCACCCGAGCGCGAACCGTCTTCATTGAATGTTCCCCTGATCGAAATGGATCAGGGGTGAATTCCCGCTGGACGACGCTGGCAGTTATCAAATTCCCAAGAAGCACCCGCGAGCGACCGACACGGTACTTCGGAAACGAGAGCTTAATTCAACTATTGTGGCTATTTCGTCACAGAATGGCGCGACGTCGGCGCTTCTTATGCCGCGCGGCATCTCCGCGGCGGTCCGCTCCCCAGCGCCGCAATGAAGTTGGAGTGGATCTGCCGGGTGCCGATCATCGCGCGATAGCTGGACGGAGTCATTCCGAAGGCCTTCCGGAATGAATTGCTGAAATGGCTGTGGCTGTAGAAGCCGAGGTCCAAAGCGAGGCCGGTGATGTCGTTGCAATGCGGCAATTCCAGCAGGGCGCGGCTGAGCCGTAGCCGTAGCTGGTACCGGTACATCGGAATGCCCTCGACGCGCGTGAATTCCTGCGTGAGATAGACGGGAGAGACCCCGACCTCGTTCGCGATCTCCTCGAGCGTTATCCGTTCGCATCCGCGCGCGTGAAGCACCTGCTTTGCGCGGTCCACATGTTGCGACGCGCCCCGCCCGCCTTGCTCTCCTCCATTATTCAGCGCTTCACAAAGTGCCTGGACCGTCCATTCGTCCTGATGCAGCGCGCTCCGGGCTTCGGGCGGCATTTGCAGCATGTGGTGGGTGAGCAACCTGAGCCTCAGGGATGAGGGCTGCGAAGCACGCCCGAAACCCGAGTCTCTCGCGCGGATGAGTGCGCCGCGGGAAATTTCGTGGAGCAAGGCATAGGACGGATTGATGATGACAGCCGCGTGCCCCAGCCCCGACACTGGGTGCTCGTCGAAGAATTCCCATCCCGGCGAGATGAAGAGGAACCGGTTCGGGTCCATCACCCACCGCCGGCTTCCGACATTGTAGATGAACAGGCCGAAGTAAGGCAGCACGATTTGATGGTGCGTTTCATAGCCCGACGGCGGCGTTCGGAATGCGGAAACGGAGGCATCCTCGATATGGGCGAGCGCACTGTGGTGCAAAGTCGCCCTGTAATCGTCCGCCTTCTTGAGCGACGTTTCGGGATCGCGGGGCATCCCTTGCCTGCCCGGCGTCGCAGGAGTGATCTCGGATCGCGGCAATGTCACAGCAGGCACCTGTTTTCCCGAAAGTGCTGCTTCAGGGTCTCCGCTTCCGTGATTTTGAAGCTATCAAAAACTTAAGATTGGACCTGACGCGGAGCTTTTCTCGATCATTTCAATGCGTTTTCGTGCCGATTCGAGCCGTTTCACCAAACTTCGGAATGCTGCATTTCGATTATTGGGCGCACCATGCTCGACCATCCCCCGGATGGTCTGCGCGTGATCGCCATGCTCGACCATCCCCCGGATGGTCTGCGCGTGATCGCCATGCTCGACCATCCCCCGGATGGTCTGCGCGTGGCGATGGTGGAGAGGGCTGGATTCGAACCAGCGTACGCTTGCGCGGGCAGATTTACAGTCTGCTGCCTTTAACCACTCGGCCACCTCTCCACAGAGGTCATGCAGGTCCGCATGGGCAGGCGCGCCATGTGGCGGCGCGCCAATCGCCTGTCAACGCGCTCCATTTACGGGAGTGCCATGTCGCCGCTTCGCTTCAGAGAAGCTCAGTGCGCTCCAATTTCGAACCTGCCCCCGGCAGGTCTCGAAATTGGAGCGGGTGAAGGGAATCGAACCCTCGTCGTAAGCTTGGAAGGCTTCTGCTCTACCATTGAGCTACACCCGCTCAGGCCGAAGCGGACGCGCCAAATGGCCGGTCCGCTTGCCATCGTCAACCGACGGCCCTTCTTGACCTAATGCGATTCCGTGGCTTAGCAAGGGTCCCGATGACGCACCTGAACGCCATCGTCGCAGCTTCGACCGCCCGCCTCTGGTGGAGCGGCCTTTCGCATGCGGCGCGATGGCGCGACTGATCGACTAGCAACCCGATCATCGACTGCCCGCCCGCCAACCGGCGGGCTTTTTTGTTTCAGGTGAGTTCCAATGACCCAACTTCTGACACTCTCGCGGGAAACGAGCGCGCCAACCGCCGTGCCCGCGGCCCTCATCGCCGAGCAGGCGATTGCGCGACTGCTCGACGGCCAGGACCTCGGCCGCTCCGAGTCCCGCGCCTTGTTCGAGACGATCGTGGAAGGCCAACTCGCGGAGCCGTTGATGGCAGCGACTTTCGTCGCCCTGCGCTTGCGCGGCGAGACCTCGGACGAACTGATCGGCGCCGCGATCGCGCTTCGAGACGCGGCGCGCGCTTTCCCCTCCCCCGACTATCTGTTCGCGGACAGCTGCGGGACCGGCGGCGATTTCTCCGGTTCGATCAACGTCTCCACCGCCGCAGCATTTGTCGCCGCTGCCTGCGGGCTGCCCGTCGTCAAGCACGGCAACCGCTCCTTCACGTCGAAATGCGGTTCGGCCGATGTGCTCGAGGCGCTTGGAGCGAGGCTCGACCTATCGCCGCTCGAATCGCGCGACATTCTGGATCAGACCGGCTTCTGCTTCCTGCTCGCGCCGCTCTACCATCCGGGAATCGCCCACGCGGGGCCAGTGCGGCGAGCACTCAAGGTGCGCACCGTCATGAACCTGTTGGGACCGTGCCTGAACCCGGCGCGGCCCAAGGTGCAGTTGCTCGGAGTGGCCGACCCCAAACAGCTTCGACCGATCGCCGAGACCTTGCATGCCCTCGGGGTCGAAAGGGCTTTGGTCGTTCACGGCTCGGGCCTGGACGAGGTCGCGCTTCACGGTTTCACCCAGGCGATCCGATTGCGCGACGGCGAGTTCGAGGAGCTCGAAATCACGCCCGAGCAGGCAGGGCTGAGACGGCTTTCCGTCGACCGGATCGTGGGCGGAACACCGCGACAAAATGCCGGACGCCTTTCGAGACTGCTCGCCGGCAATGGCGGCGAAGCGGACGAAGCGATCGTCGCGCTCAATGCCGGCGCCCTGCTGATGACGGCGGGCCTGGTGGCGGACCTTCATCGCGGTGTGGCGGTGGCGCTCGACTCAATTCGGTCCGGCCGGGCAGCCGGAATCCTCGAGCGTTTTGTTGAGGCGAGCCGTGGCTGATCAGGGCGGAGTCCTGGGCCAGATCGCCGCAGCCAAGCGCAACGAACTTGCTCGGCGGTTTGACGGGATCGGCCTCGATTCGCTGCGTGCTCGAGCGCGGCCGACACGGTGCAGTCTCGCGGAAAGCCTTTCGAAGACAGGCGCTCGCTTCATCCTGGAGATCAAGAAAGCCTCCCCGTCCGCGGGTCCGATCCGCCTTGGTGCCGATCCGGCAGAGCTCGCTCGAGGCTATGCCGGGGTCGCCGACGCGCTGAGCGTGCTCACCGACGAGACCTTCTTCGGCGGATCGCTCGGCGATCTCGAAGCCGCCCGGCGAGAGTTCGACGGACCGATCCTCGCCAAGGATTTCTTCCTCGATCCGCGGCAGGTCGCCGAAGCGCGCATCGCCGGAGCGGATGCCGTTCTGGTGATGCTCTCGCTCCTCGACGATGCAGCGGCTCGCGAGATTATCGACATGGCGAGGCGTTTCGGGATGGATTGCTTGGTCGAGGTCCACGATGAGGCCGAGATGGGCCGCGCGCTGGCACTCGGCGCGCCGCTGATCGGGATCAACAATCGGGACCTTCGCGATCTCAGCGTCGACCTGGCGACGACCGAACGGCTCGCCCGGCTCGCTCCCGACCGCCTGCTCGTCTCCGAATCCGGCATCGCCTCTCGCGCGGACGTCGAACGGCTTTCGTCGACGGTCGATGCCTTCCTCGTGGGATCGTCCCTGATGCGCGCCGTGGAGCCCGCCCAGGCCGCCCGCGAGCTGATCTTCGGACGGGTCAAGCTTTGCGGACTGAACAGCGGCGAGCCCCTGAGCGCCGCCCGGCCAGCGGCATTCGCCGGCTTCGTCTTCGTGCGTGGCAGCCCCCGCCATGTCACCGCAGCCGAGGCCGCGCCGCTGGCCGGCATAGCCCGCAAGTCCGGAATGTTGCCGGTCGGAGTGTTCCGGGATGCACCGCCGCGAATCGTCGCGGACATTGCAACGCTGCTCAACCTGCATGCCGTGCAGCTGCATGGACGTGAGGACGTCGAATATGTCCGCTCGCTCCGTCGGGAAGTGCCCCAATGCGAAATCTGGACTGCGCTTAGCGTCGGCCGCGAACCGCTTGCGAGCCGCGGCGGCGACCGGCTGGTGTTCGACAATGCGGACGGCGGAAGCGGCCGCAGCTTCGACTGGTCGATGATCGGACCCCACCCCGACCTTCCGCGCGCGATCGTCGCCGGTGGGATCGGTCCGCACAATGTGCGCGTAGCGAGAGCGCTTGGCGCTTATGCCATCGACGTGGGTTCGGCAGTCGACCTCCATCCAGGCAGGAAGTCGCCCGAAAGGATTGCCGCATTGTTTGACGCTCTGCGCCCGGGATCGCGGCAAAGGCTTCGGGCATGCGCCTGAGCGGGCGCTTCGGCCGGTTCGGGGGCTGCTATGTTCCCGAAATCCTGGTGCCCGCCCTCGAACAGCTCGAGGCGGCATTCCTCGACTCGCAGGGCGATCCAGGCTTTGCCGCCGAGCTAAACGACCTGCTTGCAAATTACGCCGGCCGCCCGACGCCGCTGACCCACTGCCGCAACCTGCCCGGAAACATCTTCCTGAAGCGCGAGGACCTGCTCCACGGCGGGGCGCACAAGACCAACCAGGTGCTTGGCCAGGGTTTGCTTGCCAAACGCATGGGCAAGACTCGGCTGATCGCGGAAACCGGCGCGGGCCAGCATGGCGTCGCTACTGCCATCGCCGGCGCGCTGCTCGGGTTTGAGACCGTCATCTACATGGGCGCCGAGGACGTCGAGCGGCAGAAGCTCAACGTCTTCAGGATGGAGCTGATGGGCGCGACGGTCGTGCCCGTCGAGAGCGGCAGCCTAACGCTCAAGGATGCGATCAATGAGGCGCTCCGCGACTGGT
>Ga0207647_10001371_pt1 | contig 18715 bp, 13 predicted proteins | sample KBSCornC2_FD_184295 | JGI IMG/M metagenome (GOLD analysis project Ga0207647, IMG submission 184295) | Corn rhizosphere microbial communities from Kellogg Biological Station, Michigan, USA - C2 (SPAdes) (version 2) | ecosystem: Host-associated > Plants > Roots > Rhizosphere ... | reverse complement strand
CACGTCGCCGACGTCGACCACGCCCGCCCGCGCCGCGCGCGCCGAAAAATCCGGGCACGCCGCCCGGCACTGCCGGCACAGATGTTTGTAAATTCGCCGGATCCGCTCTTCCGGAGAACAGTCCCGCGGCGATCAATCCGCCGATAAGCGCCACCCACACCTGCCATGACGTAACCCCGCACACGTGCGCCCAGCGGAATATCCAACACCCCGTCAACGTCGAGGTTGACGATATCGCCCCAGCCGCCACGTGAAATTTCTTTGTCCAGGTATTCTTTCACTTTGCGTTCCTTTCCGCTAACCACACGCAGCACATACCACTTGGTTTCCTGTTGTTGCGTTTCCTGTGTATTTGTTGTTGCTGCTTCAGACATCTTAAAATAATTTATAAATGAAATTCAAGCCACCTGCAGCCACAAAATCCATTAGCCACACAATTGCAGTGATCACCAAAGTAGCAGCTAAAACGATCATCGTTGATTGCTGCAGCTGCGTCCATGTAGGCCAGGTCACTTTTTCAAGAAGTTCTTTATAAGACTCGCTGAAATAATTGGATACTTTGTTCATTTTTAAAAATTAGCTAATTAGCTAATCAGACAATTAGCTAATTGGTTAGCACGGGCAGAGAGATTCGAACTCCCATCAACGGTTTTGGAGACCGCTATTCTGCCATTGAACTATGCCCGTAAGAAAGCTAAAAGCTATCAACCGAGGCTGACAGCTTTTAGCAATATTCGCAAATATATGTATCATTTGCAAAGCCTTTCGACGAAAAGCTAAAAGCTTAATGTCGAATGCTTATTTTAAGATTTCAGTAACCTGTCCGGCACCTACTGTACGACCACCTTCGCGAATAGCGAATTTCAAACCTTTCTCCATGGCGATCGGCTGGATCAGTTTAACAGTAAGGTTGGTATTATCACCAGGCATCACCATTTCTGTTCCTGCTGGCAATTCAACTTCACCGGTTACGTCTGTAGTTCTGAAATAGAACTGAGGACGGTATTTATTGAAGAATGGAGTGTGACGTCCACCTTCTTCTTTGCTCAATACGTAAACTTCACCTTTGAAATCAGTGTGAGGAGTGATTGAACCTGGTTTTACGATAACCATACCGCGGCGGATTTGAGATTTCTCAATACCACGTAACAATAAACCTGCGTTGTCACCTGCTTCACCTTCGTCAAGAAGTTTGCGGAACATTTCAACGCCTGTTACTGTAGAAGTAAGAGGAGCATCGATCAAACCTACAATTTCAACGGGCTCACCTACTTTAATACGACCTCTTTCAATACGGCCGGTAGCAACCGTACCACGACCAGTGATCGAGAATACATCTTCAACTGACATCAGGAATGGCAGATCAACCGGACGAGGAGGCAATGGAATGTAACTATCAACAGCATCCATCAACTCTTCTACAGCTTTTACCCATTTTTCTTCACCAGCCAATGCACCTGTTGCAGAACCTTTGATAATTGGAGTATTGTCGCCATCGAAACCATATGAGCTTAATAACTCACGGATTTCCATTTCAACCAACTCTAACAATTCAGGATCGTCAACCAGGTCAACTTTATTCATGAATACCACAATACGAGGAACACCCACCTGGCGTGCAAGAAGGATGTGTTCTTTTGTTTGAGGCATAGGACCGTCAGTAGCAGCCACAACAAGGATGGCACCATCCATTTGAGCAGCTCCGGTGATCATATTCTTCACATAGTCCGCGTGACCAGGACAGTCAACGTGAGCATAGTGACGACTTGCAGTTTGATATTCAACGTGAGCTGTATTAATGGTGATACCTCTTTCTTTTTCTTCAGGAGCACCATCAATTTCATCATATTTTTTTGCTGTCGCCAAGCCCTTTTTAGAAAGGATCTCTGTGATAGCGGCAGTCAAAGTTGTTTTACCGTGGTCTACGTGACCAATGGTACCAACGTTTACGTGAGGTTTGTCCCTCTTAAAGGTCTCTTTAGACATCTTTATCGGTTTTTAATTGTGGAGTTATAAATTTTTATTTTCTAATCGCCTTCTCATTCACATCAGCAAGCAAGAAGGATAATTTTTATGTTGTCGGCAACAAAAACTTTTTCAGGCTTCGGTTGCTTTTCACGCATGTACGTTTTGTTCTCTATTCATCACATGAGACGAGAAAAACAAAATGTGATAAGAATAAACTTTATTACAAAGTTACCCGTTTTCACGTCTGACCTTTTTCGTTTCACCTAATGAGCCGTTAAAGGGAATTGAACCCTTGACCTCTTCCTTACCAAGGAAGTGCTCTACCACTGAGCTACAACGGCATTGCTCAGTCTCGAGTTCCTAGTTCATAGTTCAAAGTCTGAACCCCCAGACTATGAACTCTGGACTGGAAAAGAGCGGAAGACCGGGCTCGAACCGGCCACCTATAGCTTGGAAGGCTATCGCTCTACCAAATGAGCTACTTCCGCTTTTAACATTTACAGTTCATTGTTCTTCCACTTACAGTTTAAGAACAACGGTAAACCATAAACCGTAAACCTCTCAAAGAACGTGGGCAGGAGTGGATTCGAACCACTGAAGTCGAAAGACAGCGGATTTACAGTCCGCCCCATTTGGCCGCTCTGGAACCTGCCCTACTATCAAAATGGTGTTTCCACCACGTTCAACTAGTATGGAGCCACTTGTCGGAATCGAACCAACGACCTACTGATTACAAATCAGTTGCTCTACCAGCTGAGCTAAAGTGGCGGATTATCGTGCATTGTTTAATTACAATCCTGCACTTTTTAAAGAACTTTTGAATCAATTTGTTAGCTCAAAGGCAAAACAACTTACTCACCCCATTTTTTTGGGAAGGCAAAAGTAAAGGAAAACCACAATTGAAAAAAATGTGATGAAAAAATTTCTCAGCAATAATTTTTGCTTTTGAATGCTTTCGTGAAAAAATTAACAGGTTTGACAAAATTGAGTGTCGTTTTCAAGGGTGGAGTTTGAATATTGCCAATTGAATCTTACCAATCGATAAGATGAGGGACAGGGAGGCAAGCCAGCAAAGATTTGTGGTTTCACCACTGCCCGAGCTGAATTGACTAACCTGATCTAAAATTCATAAAGGGCCGACCAACAAAGCCTTTCTTCAGTTATCACAAAAAAAGACCTTCCGAAGAAGGTCTTGAAATAATTTATTCGTTTTGAATTTTAGTTAAGCGGCTAATTTTTCTTTTTTTCTTTTTATTTGGTTTACCATTGATTCGATTGCTTCGTCAAACGAAGCTTCGAAAGATTTACTTGTTGCTTTTACAAAGAACTCAGACCTCGGTATCCGTACTCTGATTTCTGCGATCTTGTCTTTAATGTTGTGAACTAAGTTATCCAGTTTTAAATACACATCCACATTGATAATGCGGTCATGAAATTGTGGGAGCTTTGCGAGTTTTTGTTTTACGTAGTCGATCAATTTCTGATCCGCATCAAAATGCACTGTTTGAATGTTAACGTTCATAGAAATCGCATTTATAAAATGAAACAATAAATAAAGAACTGGTGAAGGATTTTGTCCACAATGAAGTTACTGTACTATGCAGGCATTCCCAAGAAAAAAAGAGAAATTTTTTTGTTGCCGGCCTCTACTTTTTCAGGCTTTTGGATGGGCTTTTTTATAAATATTTTTCAGCTTTTCGATCGTGTTGTGCGTATATACCTGGGTTGCGGCTAAACTGCTGTGCCCAAGTAATTCTTTCACAGCATTTAAATCAGCGCCATTGTTCATTAAGTGTGTGGCAAAGCTGTGGCGAAGCACATGCGGACTCCGCTTTTCGATAGTTGTTACCGCGGTCAAATATTTATTTACACTTGCATAAACTTTTCTTGGCGAAAGAGTTTTTCCATTCCCTGATAACAAAAGAAAATCTGATTTTTCTTCAAATAAATTGTTTCTCTCTTCCTGATAATTTTTTATCTCAGATAAAAGCTCAGGACTGATGGGGACAATTCGTTCTTTATTTCCTTTTCCCAAAATTTTCAAGGAACGATTTGACGAATTCACCTGGCTGTCCTTTAGATTAATTACTTCGCTCAAACGCATTCCGGTATTATAAAAAAGCAGTAAAACTAACCGGTCTGTTTTGCCCTGCCAGTCGTTTGGAAATTCAACGTGATTGAATAAAGTTTTGATGTCTTTATCTGCAACAAAATTGGGCAACCGCTTCTCATTTTTTGGAGAAACAATTTTTGCCATTGGTGTTTGTTTCACAACACCTGCTTTCAATTGATATTTAAAGAATGATTTTAAAGTAGAGATCTTCCTGTTGATGCTTTTTGCTGTCATTTCCTCATCTTTCAAGGATGCAAGCCAGCTTCTAATATAAATATGTGAAAGTTGTTGCAATGGCGTTTCTCCATATTGCGAAACCATGAAATCGAAAAAACCCCTCAGATCATTTTCATATGAAATAATGGTATGGTGAGAATACCGTTTTTCAAACTTCAGATAATCAAGAAACGGTCGGATGATTGGATGAGCAGTTTGCATAAAAAAACAATAGCTGCAAAGTAATAAAAACCTTGCAGCTATAAAATATTGATGAAGAGGCTGAAGCTTATGCTTCGATCTTTCCGCTTGCTATCTTTTGCTTATAAACAGCTTTCAGCACCTGGTTTCTGCGTCTAACAGAAGGTTTGGTGAAGGACTGTCTATCACGCAACTGCAACAAGATTTTAGCCTTTTCGAATTTTTTCTTGTACTTCTTCAGGGCTTTGTCTATGTTTTCGCAGTCTTTTGAATCGATAATTAGCATGCTATATACCTCCTTGAAATTTTTTAGGAAGGCAAAGATAAGCGTCAGAACCGGTTTATTCCAAAACAAAATGCAAAAAGAGCGAATTTTGCCACATGTTTACAGGAATTATTGAAAGCCTTGGCACAATTAAAGAGATCGCTGTTTGGGGAACTAATAAAACTTTTTGGATTGAATCGGCCCTGTCCCCTTCGTTTAAAATTGACCAAAGCGTTTCGCACGACGGCGTTTGTCTGACCGTCGAAGACGTCCAGGAAAATTTGCATAAGGTGACTGCAGTTCAGGAAACACTTGACAAAACAAACTTGAATAGATGGCAGATTGGAACGGTGGTAAACATTGAAAGAAGCCTTTTACCAACAAACCGTTTAGATGGACATTTTGTCCAAGGACATGTTGATACAACAGGGACCTGTAGAAAAATAAAAGATAAGGATGGAAGTCATGAATATGAATTTGAGTTTGCTAAAAAATTTGCTTCCCTGATTATTGAGAAAGGATCGATTTGTATAAATGGAATTAGCTTGACTGCGTTTAATGTAAAAAAACATTCTTTTAAAGTCGCCATCATTCCTTACACCTTTGAACACACCAACTTACAATTCTTAAAAGAAGGCGACAAAGTGAATTTGGAGTTTGATATGATTGGGAAATATATACTGAGGAAAATGGATTTGTAAAACCGATTTAATCCATTATTTTAGTTGCTTATTAGTCCAAATCCAATAAAAGCCAATATCCGATGCAAGCCCAAACTGCTGCAAAGCCGTATCATCCTACACTTGATATTTTACGAGGTTTAGCCATCTTAATAGTTGTATTTTATCACAATTTCGGAAGCGTGAGTTTTTTCCGTTTCGGATGGTTAGGTGTTGACCTTTTTTTTGTTTTATCAGGTTTTCTCATAACTGACATCCTGCTGAAATCACGCGACAACAGGAATTATTTTCGGAATTTTTACATCAGGAGAATTTTAAGAATTTTCCCGCTTTATTACCTGGTACTATTGCTGTTTTTTTCCTTTTCGCCCATTTTATTCAAACAAAAAGGCCCCGAAACCGTTTTTTCATATTATCAAAACAATAGCACCTGGTATTGGACCTATTTTCAAAACTGGCTAATGGTAAAAAAGGGTCCTGCGCCTGTTCCCTTCCTCTCTCATTTTTGGTCGCTGGCAATTGAAGAACAGTTCTACCTGTTTTGGCCGGTAATGATATTTTTTATCAAAAAGCTCGAGACTATTAAAAAAATCATTGTTGGCTTAATCCTAGTGGCCATCGTCACAAGATTCGCTGTTTGGATAATGTATCCTCATCAAGTGGAAAAATTCTATTGTAATACATTTACCCGAATGGATAGTTTACTTATGGGTTGTTTTTTAGCCGTGCAGCTCAAACAAGGCAAAGAAATTCCGTTAAAACTAATTAAAGCTGTCATTGCTTGTTTTTCAAGCCTGATAGTCGCAAGTTTAATATTGTTTGGAAATATTCATCAGGACAACATGCTGTTTCCAACTGTAGGTTACAGCTTAACTGCTGCGTTTTTCACTTCAATTGTGTATTTATTTTTGAAGTATGAGAACAAAATTCTTTTTTGGATAAAACATCTGGGCGCACTACGTTTCGCTGGAAAAATTTCCTATGGAATGTATGTTTATCACATTCCGATCTACCTTATTTTATCTAATCTTCTTTCAAGAGCCTTTATAACTTCTAACACTTTTTCAATAATCGACAAACCTCTTTTTGTTTCAATGCTAAGCGTTTTATTGACAGTAGTTGCAAGCGTTATAAGTTTTTATACAGTTGAACGTCCTATTCTAAATTTGAAAAAACATTTCCCATAGGGTATGAATAGTTCATCTATTTTTATGATTTTAAAGAACAAATGATTTTACAGCGTCTTTCAGTTCAGAAACAAGTTATTGTTCTGGTATCCTGTTGGAGTATTTTACAGTGTTTTCTTTTTTACAATTTTGGAATTGTAACCCGCTTTGAATCGGGAAAATATATCGCTCAGGCAAATGCCCTTTTGCAAACCGGTCATTATACTTCAGGTAATTTTTTATTTTATTCTATAGAGATTCTATTAATTGCCTTTAGCTATATCACCCATACATTTCCATGGCTGGTGGTCGCAATTCAATTATTGGTGAACGCAGTTTCTGTCTTCTACTTTTATAAACTCTGTTTTGATATAACAAAAAACTATCTACAGACGTTTTTTGTTACATTGTTTTTCATTTGCTTCTTTTATTATCAATTGTATAATGTTCATTTATTTACTGAATCCTTATATTTTAGCTTTGGCATCATTTATACATACTTACTTTTTTCGGTAAAAAAGATTTCTGCAAAAAATATTATCCTGCTACTCGTAGGGATTTCCTTTCTATATTTTACGAGACCTACCGGGGTATTTTTCCTTCCATCGACACTGGTCTATTTGACTTTAAAGTTTTATCGCAATAAAGCCTGGTTAATACTCTCGATCTTTTTTTTACTGGGAGTCATCTCTTTATACTTTCTTTTAAACTTTGCATTGAATTCAGGTGGAGAATTTGACTTTCTTCTTCCTTATTTAGATGAAAGAATAATTTGCGGTGTTCCGACGATTCAAGGTCAACATTCCATTTACATCCCGGTTGAAAAAAACTCGGTTCAAGGGCTATTTTATATAATTACTCATTATCCCTCTTTGTTTTTCGGATTAGCCGGCAAACGGTTATTGGCATTTTTTGGCGTAGTTCGCTCCTATTTCTCCTTTTCGCATAATATTTTCATAGCCGTCTATTTTTACAGCACTTACATCTTAGGAATTTTTGGTTTAAGAAAAATGATATCTGCTTTTGCACCACAGACATTTTATTTTCTCGCCAATATATGTTTCCTTATGATTACCGTAATGCTTTCCTGCGATGAATGGCACAACAGATTTATTTTGGGATTATTTCCATTCTTTTTATTATTGGCATGTGGTGCACTGATCACTAAAGAAAGAAAGAATGTTCAATAAAGATCTCTCAGATATACTTCAATTAGAGCAATGGAAAATGAGCTTCAATGATGCAAAGCCTTTCCGCTTTTTGATCATTGACGATTTTTTTGAGACTTCTTTTGCACAGAAACTGGCAAACAGTTTCCCTTCTCTGGAGGAAATGAATGTCAATTACAAGGGAATTAATGAACGAAAATCAGAACACTCCGATTTTAATAAACTGCCTTTAATTTTTAGTGAATTAAAACAGGTCATTTCTTCTACCGAACTTACGTGTGCTATCGAGACCATAACCCAAATTCAAAACCTTGAATTAATTAATGACCGCTATGGCTATGGCTTGCATCAGGGAGGGAAAAATAGCTTTCTTGATATTCACGTTGATTACAATCTTCATCCTATCGAACGCAAACAAAGAAGACTCAATTTGATTCTTTTTTTAAACCCTGAGTGGCGCCAGGACTGGGGAGGTTCACTGGAACTTTGGAACAAGAATGTGTCCGTTTGTGAACAATCCATTTTACCAATCTTTAATCGTTGCGTTTTATTTGAGTGTAATGAATATTCATTTCATGGCTATTCCCAAATAGACTGTCCCCCGCATATAACGCGAAAATCTTTTTATCAATATTATTTTACAAAACCAGGTGATAAAATTGTTTACCACGATACAATTTTTAAAAACAAGCCACAAGAACCTATAAACAAGAAAATTGTTGTACCAATAAAAGAAGGATTGAAAAATAACGCAAAGCGCTTTTTCTACTATTTAGGATTGAAGCGCTTTTTGAAATAAAGAGATTAGTTATTGCTCCAGCTATTTTAACCAAAGCAATCATTTTCGATAAAAACTATCTCATCAAATACATTTTTCCATACCCTTTATTGAAGTACTTGTCCGTTTGTTCACCGTTTGAAGTGTACTTGTCAAGAGATTTTCCATTCAGGTTTGTCACAACACGATAGAGGTAAATGCCATTGGCCAATTTTTGACCATATTGATCTGTTCCATCCCATTTAAATTCGGTAATATTTCTTCCAATATGCAATGGCCCCAGTTCATCTTTTGTAATTTCCCGAACAATTTTACCGGTTACAGTTAAGATCTCTATTTTAATATTTTGCGGCACTTCGCTTCCGGTAAGTGTAAATACAAATGCCGTGGAAGTGGTAAAAGGATTTGGATAGTTCAGCATGTTGGAGATCATCGGTTTATTGATGACATCAAAACTGACCCTATATTCCTTTGTTCCTGCATTGTTCTTACTCATGTCTTTTCCATTAACTATCAACTCATACTCACCATCAACTGGGAAGTAAGGTTTGAATACAGCAGTGGCGCTGTTGTTGCTGGTAGGGATTTGCTGATCTGCTGCCATGAACTGCAGAGTATCCGAGTTGAAATTATAAGGATGCAAACTTCCATCAGGAAATTTCACCTGGACTTTTACGCTCGCAGAATCATCAATTAGATACCACTTCGATTCATCTCTTAATTTGATAAGAATATTTGGTTTGGACGAAACAATGTCGTGGTTTAAAATGTGAATATTATCAAATGTCACATCAAGAAGTGGATTAAGCGTATCTGGCCTCACATAAAACTTTTTGTAAAAAATATTATTGAAATGATATTGTTCCAACTGATCATTGTCAGGATTTATTTCAACATTTAACGAGTTATTACCCACTAGTTGTTTTGTGTCGATCGTATAATTTACGTTGATAGTGTCCGGATCAGCCTGCAGCTTTTTTTGTCGCCACACCGGCAGAACATGCGTCGTATTATTTTTATCGGTTACAATGGCCCTGATCTTCATGCTGTCGGAAAATGGAATTTCACTAACATTCTTAAATGCCATTTGAAACTGCAGTGGTTCAGCAACATCCACTGTATCTTTCATTGAAAAATTTTGTGACGGATTTACCGCGCCTTCAGGTGCAGGAACTCCGGTCAACTGCCAAAAATTTAATTGGTATGGCGTAAAATTAATACTATCGACATCACGCATTTGTAATTGCAGGTAAGGATACTGGTTTGCATTAACTGACGAGATATCAACTACAGGTTGAGCAGTGGTTATGCCGGTCATTAAAGTATCGACTGACCCATCTATTTTAATTCCGATCAAATTAATTTTTGGCATGTCGCCCGCTGCCGTATCAATTGTGGCTCCATCCCATTTTAATTGTTTCCATGATATTGACGGACCGAAAACAGGTGACGTTATATACCCTAAAGAATCAAGCGTTTCATAATTTACAGAAAGATTAATTCTATCGTAAATACCTTCACTAAACGTAGACTGCGGTGTAAAGCTTTGTTGGTTATTTTTTTGATAAGCAAAAATCCATGCCCTGGGCCTGTTAAAAGAATCGATATCCGAAAATCCCTGGTTATATAATCTATGATAAATGCTGTTGCCTGGTCCGAGTCTCGTAGTATCGTTTTGCCAATCCGCAGCATAGGTATTAGAGGCATAAGTACTTCCGGCAGTATTTCTGAGCACGACATAATACCCATCCGGAATCATATCCAGGAATTGGATAAGTAATCTTCTTTTAGCACTATCGGAAGTTGTGTATTGAAAATTATACATTCTGTCATTTCCACAAATAGGATCGCTTCCATACTGCGCTGGCTGGCCAGCAAAAGCATTAAACCATGGTTTGAAGGTTTGGGGATCAAATACATTTACAATAATGTTTGGTAAACCACAGACACTTCTAATATATGGATCTCCATTGACCGCTATGGAAAAATCCACAGCCTGGCTCGCAGCAGTAGGAAAAACACCATTACGGATAAATAAATTGTTTGTTGTTTTACCGAAAGACCATCTTCTCGTTGTGGAATCTAATGTAAGATTTTGCATGGCCGATTTTGTGTGCTGGTAAAAATGTGACTGGTTAAATCCTAACTCACTATTAGCTATGTAAATAAAAGAAGATGTATTCCATTTAAAATTATTGTTGGTAGGCGCCGGTGCTGTTCTCCAATAATAAACAGTGTGATCATTAAATGTGATACCAGGGTCAAATTCAATCAGACCTCCTTTGGAAAATATTGTTTTTGCAATCTTTACCGGGGAATTGAATAATTCTGTTGTATCCAGCTCCATGTAATAGAGTTTTGCTGTATCGAATGGATTGGCAGTTGATGCGGCAAGTTTGATATTTTGGCGATTGATAATTTCGTAATTATACGGGTAAATAGGCCGGGCTTCGTCTTCATAAACTAAAATACTTTTTGTAACTGAGTTGTTATTTTCAAAAAGCTCGTCTATTTTATTATCAGGATCAATTGTTACGATAATTTTATTTACTCCTTTATCCGTAGTTGGATTAATTGGAACGTTTACTGTCATCGAACTTGAAAAACGGATTCCCGGTATTGTATCTCTACGCACTAAAACAATAGACTGATTAGGAAGCTGACGTTTAACTTCAACCACAACCGGTGAATCCGGAGATCTTCCAATGTTTAGGAACTTTGAGTTCACCTGAAATGATCCGCCAGCAATAGAGACTACGTCCGGCATTGTAACTAGGGAATCAACTACAGTATAATCAGGTTTTGCATGGGGATTTAATCTTAAAGCAGGATCCCCGTTCAATTCTGTTTGCTCAGTGTTGCAGCGTGCATAAAAGTCTTCCTGGGAAGTGTAATTAAATACATCATTTGCAGTTGCTTTGAGTATTTCGCCCAGCGTTTGGCCATAAAGCTTATAAGCAATATTCTTATATGCCCGCTCAGCCCAAATATTCAGATAATGTACTATTCCAAAATGCGTACTGGCAATAAACCCAATTGTTCCTCTATCCTGGGCAAGCACATATTTTTCTGAAATGGTTTCGGTAGTTATAAAACGGGTTGGGTTATAGCCAAAAAAGTTCCCGGCATTACAACCCATTCCTATAAACAAAGGATATTTACCGTAGTTATTATAATTCTGTGGATTATCAAGATTAAATTCCAGGGTTGTTGAAGAAGAGTGTCCGAAATAAGTTATTACACTGATTCCTTCTTCAAAAAGATTGTTGATAAGGCCACTTGAAATTTGCGAAACAGCATCTGTATTTGATTTATTAAAGGTGGTAACCTTTGCGCCGAATAAAGTATCAGAGATAATCGAATTATAATATTGCATGTACTGAGTAAGAGTGGCATCAAGATTATCATCGCTTGCTCCAATAATATGCACTATATTTTTGGTCCATGCTTTATCGCTGATTAAAGGAGATTGCGTAGCCTGGGCCAGCTCAAAATCTTTCATTTTTTTCAGATAAATTGCCACTTCACTCGGATACACTGCAGATAAACGGCCAATTGGAATTGTTGGCAAAGAACTTCCGCGGTCAGCAGTCAATAAAATGTCAGAAGCAGGATTGCCATACGGAGGGACCAGGTTTAATTTATCAATGTCGGACGTACTCTCGTAGGTCCTTTGATTGGGATAAACTACTCCATGGCCTATAATAAAAACAAACCTGGGTTTTACCGCGAAATGATCTCTTGCATAAAGTATAAAATCCCGTATACCGGCAGGGTTTTTTTTAATTCCAAACCCAAATTGATCTATAATTTCATCAGCCAGATAAATTTTTGCATTATAACCTCCTCCTTGTTGGGAACTGCGGTATTGCCTGTAATCATCAACCGGATTTGTTCCATTAGCACCTGCAAATAATATTGGATTTGATATAATCAGGTAGTCGCCCTGATTAGAGGCGTCAGTGTAATCAGTAAAATTTCGTGTTTGCATCGAAGAAATTGTATTGATATTTCCTGATGCCTCACTAACCAATACCAGTGTTCGTGCCGTTGCAGAAGGGTCTAAAACAAATTTCAACATGGGGGCCGATGAAAGATCTGCATCGTATCGCTTTCCATTTGTTAAATCATAAAGTGCAGGTGTAGAAGTGCTGTAAGAAAAATTGCTGATTTGTAAATAATTTCCTGAAGCACTCGCTGGCAATGTAAACACGAAATTGCTCGAACCATTAAAATCAAAATTGTGAGGGTAGGTAAGTTCATACTGATGCACTACCATCCTATCAACCGCGGGACAGGTGTCCGGATTTTGCCGGCATATTGAATAATTAAAAACAGTAACGGTATCGGAAGTTGAATTAAGACTATTGACTGAAAAATTTGTTGAGTCTACTGAATAATTAAAATAGTCAACGTTGTTGCCAAGTACAGAATCTGAATTAACCTTTGCAAGATAACGTCGAAGATTAATCAGGTTGCCGGAAACCGCGATTTTAAATTTTGGAGCCGGTGCTATGCCTGTGTAAGCATTCAAATTTTTGAATACAAAAACATTTTTCCCATACGTCGGCACGTTGGAGCTGTAAGTACTTACAATATCATTGGATGACCAACCCTCCCCTTTATCATAAGAGGATGAATAAAGATATTCGGTGACGTTTACTGCGTACCCGGCGTTAATTCTGTCTTTAAAATATTTTCCGGCAGTATACATGAAATAAGGTTCAACCGGCAGAGAAGTTCCTGCAACATTATTGGGTGTACTTACCAGCCGAAGATTGCTTGGCACGTCGGTATTAACAGTGAGAAAATAGGCAGCCGTATCTGTTTCCAAACTCCATTTATCGTTCAATTGCCAGCTTGGGTCGCGATACAATTCGCGGTCCGGCTTACCATCATTTTGTTCGCCCCAAAATTCAATATAATCTGATGATGAAAATGCACCGGAAGGAATTGACGTATAAATTGGAATTTGTTTTCCGTTTCTCCATAACTGAAAATATTCTGCAGGTGAAGAGCCTAATCCAGAAGTAGCCAAAACAGATTGAGGAATACGATACAAACCGGTTGCGCCAACTTTGAACTTGTAATAGGTTTTCGAATAATCAATCCATGCGTTATTGTACACCTGAGCTTTTGCTATAAAGCCAGTTATAAGCAGTAAGCCAAGTACGATTTTTTTCATGCAACAAAGTTTTGGTACGGTTTATTTTTTCTTTTTGTTTTTATCGTTTACAAGTTCTACCTGCAATGAAAATACGTGTGTAAACAAAGGATTGGATTGATTGGCAAGGTTCGTAAATGCATAGTCAATTCTGACATTCTGAATTCGAAAACCAACACCTGCACTTGGCTGATAAATCCAGACCTTCTTTTGATTCAACGTATCTCCATCGGACAAAGCCTTCTGAAAATTGTTGATACCTCCTCTTACGTAAACGACTTTATTAATATTGAGCTCCAATCCCAATTTGGGATCAACACTTACCGGGTCAGCGCTGATTGGCACATTTCGCCGGCCATCAAAGGTTACATCAAAATTTGCTTCGGCTAAAAGACCTAATTTCTTTCCTAACTGAAAATCACGGGCAGCACCTATGACTAGTCTTGGAGCCGTAAGTTCAGTCGACTTAACAGGAATTTCATTATTTGTAAGGTAAAGAACCTCCTTTTCCTTTTCGGTAAAGCTGAAGCTCCACATGTTAAATGTTGTAGTAATATCGCGGCCGGCAAATCCAAAATGCCATTTTCCGGTTTTAATCTGCAATCCGGCATCCAAACCAAAACCCCAGGCCTTTGCAAATTTTCCAACATTGCGATGAATGATTTTTGCATTTAAACCAAAATCAACATTTTTATTTGCAGTCTCTTTTAGTTTTTGAGCAAACGAAAGAAGAAATGCATAGTCTGCGGAAGAAAATGCCTGGATGTTGTTGTAATTGATCGAACCATCGGGTTCAACCAAAAACAAAGTGTTCATGATATCATCAACTGCGAAGCGTAAGCCAGTAATACCAATTGCTCTTTTATTTCCCGCAACCGGGAAAACAATGCTTGCATAATCGTATTTGCCGATGCCTGCAAAATATTCGGCGTGCATAAGATTTACTTCCGGATGGTCTTTTACACCGACCAGACCTGCCGGGTTCCAATATCCGGCCGTTCCATCCTGTACGGTGGCAACCTGGGCGCTTCCCATTGCAAGACCACGAGCCCCGGCACCAATGTTCAAAAATTCGTTGGAATATTTTCTGAATTGCGCAGAAGTACTGAGTGCAAGGGTAAGGATCAAAATCGTAAGAACGATTGAACTAAATTTCATTTCTTCAATTTTCGGATAAGCAATGGATTTAATGACGTCTTTCCATAGGTTTTGGCTGCGTCGACAAATGTAATTATTTCATTCTCAAATTCATAATGCAGTCAATCCCAAATCAGCCTACTGAAAACGAAAGACTTAGCTATCAAATTGCGTAAGCCTGCCTACATTTGCGCCCAAAGTCGTTTTATTATGAATCTTATTGAAGAGCTGCGTTGGCGTGGACTGATCCAGGATATTATGCCTGGCACTGAGGAACAGTTACTTAAGGAAAGAACTTCGGGCTACGTAGGCTTCGATCCTACCTCCGATTCGCTTCATATCGGAAGCCTCGTGCCTATATTACTTCTGGTTCATCTGCAGAAGGCAGGTCATAAACCGATTGCTTTGGTTGGCGGTGCAACGGGCATGGTTGGCGACCCCAGCGGTAAAAGCCAGGAAAGAAATTTATTAAGCGAAGAGGTTCTTGAAAAAAACCTGGCAGGCATAAAAAAGCAACTAAGAAAGTTTTTGGATTTTGATTCAAACATTGCGACTTCCGCCGAAATGGTCAACAATTACGACTGGTTTAAAGAAATGAGTTTTCTTCAATTCATCCGTGATGTTGGAAAGCACATCACCGTTAACTATATGATGAGTAAAGACAGTGTCCGGAAAAGAATGGACAGCGAAGTGGGAATTAGTTTCACCGAATTCACTTATCAGCTGGTGCAGGGTTATGATTTTTACTGGCTCTATCAAAACAAAAATTGCAAACTTCAAATGGGGGGAAGCGATCAGTGGGGAAATATTACAACCGGAACAGAACTCATTCGTCGTAAGGCCGCAGGTGAGGCATTTGCGTTTACCTGTCCTTTGCTTACAAAAGCCGATGGGGGAAAATTTGGGAAAACTGAGTCTGGCAATGTTTGGCTGGACGCGGAAAAAACTTCCCCGTATCAATTCTATCAATTTTGGTTGAATGCGGCAGATGATGATGCAGAAAAATGGATCAGGATTTTTACTTTTTTGCCGCAGGATGAAATCAGCCATCTAATCGAAGAACATCACAAGGATCAATCAAAAAGAATTCTTCAAAAACGTTTGGCGCAGGAACTGACCGTTTTCGTGCATGGTGAAGAAGAGTATCAAAAAGCTATTGAAACAACTGAAAAATTATTCAGTCAGAAAAATGCTTCTGCAGAATCGTTAAGCGTGGAAGATTTGAAAAGCATGGAAGGAATCGTTCACATTGATTATTCAAAAGAAAAATTACAAAACGGAATTGACGCAGTAAGCTTTTTAGCAGAGGCAAATATTTTTTCAAGCAAGGGCGAGGCAAGAAAAATGATTCAAAATGGCGGAGTAAGCATCAACAGGCAGAAAATAAATGGAGTTGAGGAGATCATCAATGATAAAAAATTACTCCATGAAAAATATTTACTTGTACAAAAAGGAAAGAAAAATTATTTTTTGGTGAATGCCAAATGAGCCCACTACTTTTCGGCAAGCCCAGGTTGAAGCTGTCAGCCTGGGTTTTGGGAAGACTGTCTATTATTGCTGATGCTTTCTTTTATAAAGTAAACGGCTACGCCACCAATGGCAATCAAACCTCCCCACAAAGCAAAGTGGCCGGTTGAAACAAAAAGAAAAATCCAAACAGCTATTGAAAGAATTACAGGTAATGGAAACAACCACATTTTAAATGGAAGGTCTTTGTTTCCAAATCGTTCTCTTAGCAGACCAACGCCAACTGCCTGCCCAATAAATTGCACCAGGATTCGCATGGCTAAAATCGCCTTAATTACATCTCCTAATTTAAAGATCAAACTGAATATAAAACCCACTGCACACAAAACAATTAGTGATACATATGGAAAATCTTTTGTCGGATGAAGCCTCGAAAATATTTTGAAAAAGTTTCCGTCTTCTGCCGCCGCGTAAGGCACTCTTGAATATCCCAAAACCACGGCAAACAATGATGACAATGCAATGAAAAGAATTAAGACAGTCACCACATTTCCAGCGCCAATTCCATAAATACTTTCCATAAAACTGCTCACAATATGATTGTCATCTTTTTTAACGGATTGCCATGGCAATACGCCCATCACACTTATATTCATCATCAGGTAGAGAACTGCAATTCCTGCAATGGAAATAAAAATACTTCTCGGAATATTTCGTCCAGGATTTTTGATTTCTCCTCCCAGGTGACAAACATTGTAATAACCCAGGTAAGCATAAACAGTTTGAATTGAACCAAAACCAATAGCAGCAATAAACGCTTTACTAAAAAAAGATTCATTACCCGAAGGCAAAAATTTTACCGCGTGATGTTGATGAGTTAGCCCGCTGACAATGATCCAAACAATGGTAAGAATAACTATGCTTCCAAGGACAACAGAAATTTTTCCGATGGTTTCAATTTTGCGATAGAGCAATAAAAAAACAAGAATCACTAGCGCACCCGAAACCATTTTCTGTTGCCAGAAATTTAAATCGACCAGGTAAGAGAGGTATTGTGAAAAACCAATGGCACCTGATGCAACTACCAATGGTGCTTGGATACTTGTTTGCCATACAAACAAGAAACTCATTAGCCTTCCACCCTCTTTCCCAAATGCAATACGATGAAAATTATAAGTGCCTCCTGCTAATGGATATTTTGCACCCAGTTCGCTCCAGATCATTGCATCAATTAAAGCCACAGCAGCACCAAAAATCCAGGCCCATATAAAACGTCCATCACTAAAATAACTAACAACCAGGGGCATCACCACAAAAGGACCTATACCAACCATATCAATCATGTTGATAGCCGTTGCCTGAACTAAGCCAATCCTTCGTTTTAATGTGTTCATCTAAACAAAACTAAGATCAGAAATTTGTTTGAGCTTTCGCAAGAAAAAAAACCTAGCTCAATAACCTTGTTGGAAGGTTATAAAACTGAATACGCGCCGTCAAAATTTTTAATTCCCGGTAAGTTATAAGATCACTAAAGCCAGCCAATTAATCAGGGAAGCTCTAATTGAGACTTGCGAAAAATTGAGTTGAATATTTACTAAATCAAAAGTGCAATAACGTATTATTAACCTGTGCAAGGGAATGCTTTTTAAAACTTCGTGGATATCTTGTGTAACCAAACCCCTCGATATTTCGATTGAGTAAAATCGAAATTCAATTCCATTCGAACCCACTCCCTGGCCATCGCTGAACAGATTATTAATTGCATTTTTTCCAACAACAAATAGAATTATGGAAACAGAAAATACACCGCTGCAACTTGACACGGTTCTTTTATCAAAAGGTAAAAATACTTTTAGAGCCATCAATCATTCCCTGCGACAACAAATCATTGAACTGATTCATAAAAACGGCAGAATGATGGTAACTGACATCTACGTTAAGCTTCGACTTGAGCAACCTGTAGCTTCCCAGCATCTTGCCATTTTAAGAAGAGAACATTTTTTAAAAACGGAAAGACAAGGCAAACGAATCTTTTATTCTGTAAATTATCCACGGGTGAGCCAGGTTTACGAATTGAGCAAGAAATTGACAGGTCACCAACAGCAATAGTTTTTGGCGAAGAATTGCCGGCAAAATTTCTACTATAACTTTAAATGAAAAAGGACATCCAGATTGATCTGTGTTGCTTTGATCAATAAACTTTGATGAGCTTCAACCGCATCAATTATATTTGCAATCTTCAATCTTTGATTCATTGCCCGGGTGGCGAAATTGGTAGACGCACCGTCTTCAGGTGGCGGCGCCGCGAGGTGTGCTGGTTCGAATCCAGTCCCGGGCACCAGATTGGAGAGCTCCGAAATTTCGGAGCTTTCCTTTTTTCGTACTTCCTTG
>Ga0207647_10001370_pt1 | contig 18722 bp, 20 predicted proteins | sample KBSCornC2_FD_184295 | JGI IMG/M metagenome (GOLD analysis project Ga0207647, IMG submission 184295) | Corn rhizosphere microbial communities from Kellogg Biological Station, Michigan, USA - C2 (SPAdes) (version 2) | ecosystem: Host-associated > Plants > Roots > Rhizosphere ... | reverse complement strand
CGCCGGCGGCGGCCGCCGCCCATGTACGACGCCACTTGCCCTTGGCGATGCTGATGCCCGCCAGGGCGACCAGCGCCAGACCAGCGAAAATCAGGAAGCCGGCCTGGTAGCTGCCGGTCAGCTGCTTTGCGAAGCCCAGGCTCGAGGCGAGATAGAAGCCGCCGATTCCGCCGGCCATACCGACCAGCCCCGTCATCACGCCGATCTCGGCACGGAAGCGCTGGGGTACCAGCTGGAATACCGCGCCATTGCCTGCGCCGAGTGCCAACATGGCAATCACGAACAAGCTGAGCGCGCTCTGTACGGTCGGCGCGGTGCTCACGCCTGCAATCGCCGCCGCCGCGGCGACATAGACGATCGAGAGCGTCTTCACGCCGCCGATCTTGTCGGCCAGCGCGCCGCCTAAGGGGCGGATCAGCGAACCCGCGAACACGCAGGCCGCGGTGCAATAGCCGGCGGTGATCGTGGTCAGCCCGAATTGGTCGGTGAAATAAATGGGAAGCGACGCCGCCAATCCGACGAAGCCGCCGAACGTGACCGAGTAAAAGCCCATCAGCCACCAGGCGTCAGCGGTCTTGAGCGGCTCGAGATAGGCGATGATCGACTTGGGCGCAGGTGCGTTAGGGGCGTCCTTGGCCATGATCATGTATACCACGAAGACGATCGCAAGCGGAATGCAGGCGAGGCCCAATACCGCGTTCCAGCCGAAGAGTTTGGCGAGCATCGGCGCGAACAGGCTGGCGAGCACGGTCCCTGAATTGCCCATGCCGGCAATGCCCATGGCCTTGCCCTGATGTTCGGGCGGATACCAGCGGCTGGCGAGCGGCAGCGCAATCGCGAAGCTGGCGCCCGCAAAGCCCAGAATCACGCCCAAAGCGAGCGTGCCGCCGAAGCTGTTGACGCCGAGCATCCAGGCCGAAAACAGCCCTGTGATTACGATCAACTGGCTTATGGCGCCCGAGCGCTTTGGCCCGATCCGGTCGACCAGCAGGCCATTCACCACACGCAGGATCGCACCTGCCAGGGTGGGGGTGGCCACCATCAGCCCTTTTTGCGCGGGCGTCAGCGCAAGTGTCTTTGCGATTTCGGGCGCGAGCGGCCCGAGCAGTACCCACACCATGAAGGCGAGGTCGAAATAAAGGAAGGCCGCGATCAGGGTCGGGCGATGGCCCGCATTCCAGAAACCACTCCGTTCGGCGGCTTGTTCGTTCTGCCACAAAATTGATGCCATGACTCGTACCCAGTTTGCCGATGCGTTGAGCCAAAGAAAAAAGCCGCCCTCCGATCCGCCCGTGCTCGGGTGATCGGACAGCGGCTTTGCTGCCTTTGGTGGAGAGAATGCCCCTTCGCTGGGGTTCGCTCCGATGGACGCGCATCGTCGCGCGTTGGCAAAGAATGTTCTCGATTTGGAGCTATTTCGCAAGTGCAAAAAATTTAGCTGAACGCCGTCGACGGAAAATGTCGCCAAGAGCTTGAATTACATGCCGCGGTGCAGCGGGTACCGATATATTGGCCCTGCTTTGTTCTATCGCGCGTGGACGAATTTGCCGATTCGCGGTGAGTGCGCAGCGCTGAAAATGAAGCCGCGAGCGCAGCTATCGTGCGGTCAGGTCCGCCAGATAGGCTTCGACGTGATGGGGATCGAACACGCGTCCGTCGAAGAAGCGATCCGGTCCCAATGTCAGCGCGGCTTTGTGTGAGCCGACCGCTCTTGGTGCATCCAGCGCACCTTCCAGCTTCATGCTAGCGCCGGGCATCGGAACACCGGCCTTGCCGAGCGCGCGGCGATATATGTCCGATCGAAACACGTCCGCTGCCCGCCGCTCCGCCTTGGCGGAGGGCTCGACCATCTTCCAGCGTACGAACTGCGAATAGATCCATAACGCCTGACTGCGCCACGGGAAGGCCGCTGCTTCGCGATGAAACAGCAGCCAATCGGAAACGGTGATCGGCGGTTCGCCAAAACGCGGAATGATATGACCGGTAAGCGCGGGCAGGATAAGTTCTGCCGGCTGCGCGACATAGGCGGTCCCCGCAAGGATTGCGGCTAGTTCCTCATGATTAGCCGGCTCATCGCACCATGCGGCCGCGCGTGATAACGCCACCAACAGGCGATCTACCAGCGCGGCTTCGGCCTCCATCCACGGTGTGCGGAAGGCGAGTACCTTCTCCACGCCACGCTGCCAAATGCGCGCCCCTGCGGCGACCATTTCGCCGATACCTTCAGCTGCCGCGACACTGGCCCAGGGCGCGCCAGCGATGAAGCCATCAATCTCGCCAGCCCGTAGTGCCTCCACCATCAGCGAGGGGGGCAGCACCCGTAGCGCAACGTCTCGGTCGGGGTCCACACCGGCATAAGCCAGCCAGTAGCGCAGCATCAGTGAATGACTGGAAAGGCGGTGCACCACACCGATGATCGGCTTGCGAAAATGGAGGCCGATCGCGGCAGCGAAATCGTGCGCCGCCGCTACCGGGTCTGCAATGCGTCGCGCGAGATCGGGGTCGAGCGCCGCGGCGAAGGCTGTCGACATCGTCAACGCGTTGCCGTTCACGTTGAGCTTGAACGGTGCGGCGAGCGAGGCCGCATGTTGGCTCAGGCCAAGGGTCACCGCGATAGCGAGCGGTGCCAGCATATGCGCCGCCTGCACCTGGCCATAGACTAATCGGTCGCGCAGCGTCGCCCAGGAGGTCGAGCGGACCAGCTTCAGGTCGATATCCTGTTCGACCGCGAATCCCTTCTCGCGCGCGGCGACGAGCACCGCACTGTCGGTCAGGGGCAGGAATGCAATCGATATCGGGGTCACATCTTGCCTCCGAGCAGGCTGCTGGCGGTGATCAGGGCCTCGGCCACCTCCGCTATGCGACGCCCTTGGTTCATGGCGGTGGTGCGCAGCAGCGCATAAGCTTCGGATTCGCTCATCTGGCGGCTTTCCATCAGAATGGTCTTGGCACGGTCGATCGTCTTGCGTTCGGCCAGTGCGGTCTTGGCCTCATCCAGTTCGGTCTGCATGCGCGAAAACGCATTGAACCGGCGGATCGCGAGGTCGAGGATCGGCTTCACGCGGTCCTTGCGCAGCCCGTCGACGACGTAAGCCGATACGCCCGCATCTATCGCCGCGCCGATCATGTGCTCGTCGGACTGGTCGACGAACATCGCGATCGGTTTGGCGAGCGCCCGGCTGACAGCCAGCATCTCTTCCAGCGTGTCGCGACTCGGGCTGCCGAGATCCATCAGCACCACATCGGGGGCGATACGCTCCAGCCGCGCGACAAAGGCACCCTGCGGCGGCACGAGATGGATATCCTCATAGCCGGCTTCGCGCAGGCCCTCCTCGAGCACCGTCGCGCGCAAGCCGCTGTCGTCGATGATTACGATCCGCAAAGCCTACGTCCCCTCACGCGCGTACGATGTGGGGCAGCGCCGGCTTCGGTCAACGGGGTGTGAGCGAGGATTTGGCTCGGAAAGCGAAGGTTCTACTTTACTCGGGCAGTCAGAATGCCTTGGTCGCGGCGAACAGCAAAGCAGTTCCACGATGCCTCGGGGCGCCATAAAAGCCGCGCTTTTTCACACCGCTCGAAAATGCCAGTTCGAAGCTGAGGCTGCCGACGCCGGTGGACGCGCCCAGGCGCCAGTCGTGCATGGTCCGGCCCGCCGCCTCATGCACGCCATCGACCTGGAAAAGCACGCCGTAATGCGCGCTCAACCGTATATGGGGAATCGGCTCGGCAGAGCCTTCCACATCGGTGTAGAAAGTCGAGACGCCATGCTGATAATAAGCTGGCGAATAGTGAATGTGCGCGGATAGATGGTTTGTCAGAAACCCAGCATAAAACTCTGTAAAGGTGACCCTTTTTCCGTAGATGTAATAGCCTGAATAATCCGCGTGGATAATCCCTGCATCAACCGTTGGCCCTCCCGCAATACGCAGCGCATAGCCCGCATTTTCCTCAAATCGGTAACGGCGCGAGCCGTATCGCGGGGCTCCTGCCGCCATGATCGATGCCTCGAAATAAGCGCCGCCGGCATCATCATAGGAAAGAGACAAGGTGGCAGCGGGGCGACCGTCGCTGACCGAATATCCGCGGAAGCGATCCTGGCTAGCCAGGGTTAGGCTGGCACCGATCTCTGCCCGCGCCGGAGCTGCGGCGAGGACTAGCACCAAGGCGAAACAATGGCGCGCCTGTCGGTGCCGGTCAGCGGCGATCATTCGCGGCACGTGGCCGCCCGTCCGCGCAATCGCAGCTGCACAGGTGAGTTGCCAAGGCCAACGATGCGCAAGCGTCCAGGCTCCCTCCATGCCCGCGTACCAGCGCGGCCGCGCGGGTCGTTTGCCGCTCATTCATCAGCGCCAACAGGCCGCTGACATGCGCTGCGGCATAGGAGGTTCCGTCCACCAACGTCCAGCCTCCTCCAGGCGCGGCGGTCGGTATGTCACGCCCAGGCGCCAGATAGACACGGCCGGGAAGGTTAGGCATTCCCTCACTCCCGACCGCGACGACGCCCGGCAGCGATGCGGGAAAACCGCCATCGGAAGTCGCCGGGTCAAATGCCGCGACAACCGTCTGGCCGCGCGCAAGACCGGTCTCCACCAGACGTGTCAGCAGCTGATCCCGCGGGCCGCTCAGGCTCATGTTGATCACGCGCGCGCGGTGATCGATCGCGAAGTGCAGCGCCTTGGCAAGGCTTAGCGTGTCACAGAGGGTGGTGGCGGCTTGCTGCCAGCAGGCGCGCAGCCCCAGCAGGCGCGCGGCCGGCGCAATGCCGGCAATCCCCACACCATTGTCCGCGCGCGCTGCGATCACGCCCGCGATCGCGGTTCCGTGCTGCTCCGCACCGCTCCCGCGCCCGGCCACAAAATCCTGGCTTAGCGCCAGCTGCCCGCTAAGATCGGGGTGGGCCCGGTCGATCCGGCTATCTATCACCGCTACAGTCACGCCCCGGCCGGTGGCGATGCGGTGCAGCTCGGACAAATGCCACTGTGCCGCTGCCGGTTCAGCCGCGAGCAGGGGATCTCTGTTTGGAGCGGCCTGTGCGCGGTACAGCTGTAGCGGTTGCGACCAGGCGACCCCAGGATCGCCAGAGACGAGTTCGGCAGCTGCCTGCGGAGAGGTGCCGGCGGGAAGCGTCATCACGAAGCAATCAATGCCGAGCAACGGCATCGGCCAATTGTGGTCAAGGGTGAAGCCATGACGCTTCGCGATCTTGGCCGCCATGCGATGGCGCACCGCTTGGGTGGTCGCGCTGCCATAGCTGCCGGAGTAAGCGGACCCCGGCCGGTAGTGATCGGGCGGCATCCGCAGCATCACAAGAATTTGGCGGCTCTGATCCTGCGTCTCCGACGCCTGCGCGGCTGCTCGTAACGGCAGCAGCGCCATGGCCAGCAGCCACAGCGCCCACAGACCCTTCTGCATCGTCATCTTAGCGAGGCCGCGTCGAGCGGTTCGGCCAGGACGATCGCGGCTTCCTTGCGCAGATGTTCGAGCGTCTGTGTACGTTCGGCATCGGGAACATGCAGCACATAGGCATTGGCCGCAGTCGGCCCGTCAACCAGCCGAGCATCGCTATCCTTGAGGAGCCGCCGCATCTCGCTTTCGGAAATGTCGGGCCGGAAGATCACGATCGCGTTTCCGGCTACTGCTGCGGCGGGTGCCGCGCCGAGCGCATGATAAGGCGCAACCGGCGCCGCGGAGCGCAGCGTGATCGAAACCACAGCCGCCAGCAATGCCGCCTGTGCGGTCAGGAATATGCCGATCTGTCGCAGTGGAAAGCGCTGGCGTACGGGCGGTGCGGGAACAATCGCCTCCTGCTTGGCCGCCTGATCGAGCCGGTCGCGCATCGCCGCCCAGCTTATGCCGGTCGCGATCGGCAATTCCGCCACCGCGCCGGCGAGTTCGCGCTCGGCAGCAAGCTCACGGCTGCATTCGTCGCAGGATGCCAGATGCGCCTCGACCCGCGCCCGCTCATCCGGCTCCAGCCGGCCGCTTATCAGCCAGGGCATCAAATCCCGCGTCTCGCGATGCGGATCGATGGTGAAAGGAAGGATGCGGCCCATCGTCACAGCCAATCTGCCAGTTCGCCGTCCATCATTCGCCGCAGGTGGCGGCGGGCGTGGAACATGCGTGTTTTGACCGTGTCGACGGGGCAGTCCATGATTTCTGCGATCTCGCGATATGCCATTTCATGAAAATAAGTGAGGTCCACCACCGCCCGATGATCGGGAGAAAGCCGGCCAAGCGCTGCGAGCAGCGCATCATGCGCCCGGCGATTGTTCATCGGCGCATCAGGGCCATCATCTTCGCCGGGGCGAAGATCGGCGTCATGATCCTCGATGGGTTCATCCAGGCGCCGGAGCGCTTTCATGGCCTTGCGGTATGCGATGGCGAATATCCAGGTCGAGAGCTTGCTCGCACCGCGGAAGGTCTCCGATCGATCCCAAACCACGAACAACGTGTCATTCAACACCTCTTCGACCAGCTGCGGCCGATGGAGCAGGTTCAGGAGAAAACGCGAAAGCCGAGGATGATATAACCGATACAAAGCTTCGAAGGCATTCCGGTCATGCGCGCGGACGCCTGCGAATAAGCGCAAATCCTCCGGAGTCGCAGGGGATGAGGTCTCCCTCGTCGGCCATTGCGCGACGCTACCATCACTCAAAGGGAATTGCTCCTTTCTCCTGCCGCTAAGTGCCCCTTCGCGAGGGGGCGGTTCAACTCGAAGGGAATTTCTTGATTCTTTCTCCTCATCGCAATCCAGGCACGGCTCGTCGTGCGGCCCGAAACGCCCCGCTCCGGCGGGGGAACAGAGGGGGCGGTATCGGATCGCCGCCCTCGGCCGACTTCGCCCCCAATCGAGTCGAGCTGTCCCCGGGGCGGCGGGCCGCTCCACCCGCGGACACGAGCTGGAGTCTAGTTTATGCGCCTTTTTTTTCCTCAGTGCATTCTCCTGGTCGGGCTCGCGGGTGGAGCGGCTATCGCGCAACCCTCTTCGCAGGCCGTCACGGTTGAGCTGTCGAGCTTCAAGTTCACTCCCGCGACGCTGACACTGACGCATGGGCATCCCTATGTGATGCATTTCGTCAACCGCGCGTCGGGTGGGCATGATTTCGTCGCTAAGGATTTCTTCGCCAACGCTACGATCGCGTCCGAGGATCGGGCGAAGGTGAAGAACGGCGAGGTCGAACTCGCCGGTGGCGAATCGGCCGACATTCACCTCGTTCCGAATAGCCCCGGAAGCTATAAGAGCCATTGCTCGCACTTCATGCACAGCAGCTTTGGCATGACGGGCAAGGTCATCGTCGAATAAGTCGGGGCAATGGACGCGATCGGGTTCGCCCCTGTCAGCCAAACCGTTCCCGAAGCCGTCACGGCGGGGGAGCGCGGCGCGAAGGCAGCGGAGGCCGCTGCTGTCTTAGTGGGCATCGGCCTGATCCTGTTCGCAGCGATCGTCGACCGCGCCTGGCTCGACCGCCACCTCTTGCCGCATCTGTTTTTGCAACGCAGCGAACAGATATTGTGGTGGATGGTGGAGCGCTCGCTCGCCTTCATCATCGGTATCGCGTTGGCACTGCCGGTACGGCGACATATAGGTCGCGCCTTTCGATCGGGACGCGGCCGCGAGCTTTCCGTGAATGTACTGCTAATGATCGTCGCGGTGCTGCTGGCACTGCTGGCGAGTGAGTTCATTCTGCGCACTGGTAACTGGGCCCGGATTGAACGTTGGGCACAGAGCGAAGAGCCCCTCCGCCATGCCGATCCAATCCTTGGCTGGACCAACATTCCGGCGCGGATCGGCGGCGAGACCTATCAGGGGCATGATATAAGTTATGTGCTCGACGCTGACGGCCGGCGCATCCCCGATCTTGCCCATCCGATCGATCCCCGCAGGCCTTCAATCCTTTTTGCCGGCGAATCAATCATGTTCGGCTTTCGACTGAACTGGCCCGATACGGCAGCCGGGCGGATCGAGAATGCAAGCGGCTTGCAAAGCGTGAACATCGCGGTGAACGGTTACGGCGCCGATCAGGAATTGATGCGGCTGCGGCAGGAGCTTCCCCGTTTCACCAAACCCATCGCGGTGGTGGCGCTGTTCGCGCCGACCTTATTGGAGCGCAGCCTGGACAGTCATCGCCCGCATCTAGACGCAACCCTGCGCTGGCATGCCGCGCGTCCGGCATGGCGGCTGGAAAGGGTGTTTAAGAATCTGCTTCTCTATCACTCCACCGCAGCGATCGACGCCGGCGTGGCGATGACGCGGAGCAACCTTGTCGCAATTGTCGCGGAAGCGCGCGCTCGTGGGGCGGTGCCGCTGATCATGGTGCCCGAATTCGCCCCTGAACAGCCGCTGGAACGCAGGCTGCGCGAGCGCGTGCTGGCAGGCCTGCCATATGTTCGTGTCGAGCTCGATCCGCATTGGTCCATTCCCGGCGATGGGCATCCTGATTCACGGGCCAATCGTGCCATGGCTGATGCTGTCCTAGCCGTGCTCGCCGCGCATCTACCGCCCCGGCGTACGTCATGACCGGCCTCGCACTTCGCTGCCGCGACGACGAGCAGATGGATGCGGTCGATCTGGATGGGGAGACCTATGCGCGCGTTCTGCACGATCTGGCGCGCATAAATCGCTGGACCTTCACCGCGCACCCGCTGCTCGCCTTTCTCGATCGCGCGACCCGGGGGCTCACCCATTTCAGGCTGCTTGATGTCGGCTTCGGAGAGGGCGATCTGCTGCGAAGGGTTGCTGTTTGGGCGCAGCGGCGCGGCATCGCCACGTCGCTGGTCGGTGTCGACATCAATCCGCGGAGCGCAGAGATTGCGCGTGCCGCAACCCCGCTCGATCTGCCGATCAAATATCTGACGGGGGATTGTCATGGCCTGTTCGGTACATTCGATTTCATCGTGAGCAGCCAGGTCACGCATCATATGACGGATGGGCAGCTTTTCGATTTCCTCCATTTCATGGAGCAACGCGCCGAACGGGGATGGCTGATCAACGATCTGCATCGCCACCCCTTCGCATACCACGGCTTTCCGCTGCTCGCACGGCTGCTGGGTGTGCACCGGATCGTGCGCGAGGATGGTCAATTATCCATCGCGCGATCTTTCCGCGCCGACGAATGGCGTGCGATTCTCGGCGCGGCGGGTTTGCCGATGGGCTGCATCAGGATTGTGCGGCGCTTTCCCTTCCGTTTGGCGGTGGAGCGGATAAGGCGGCGGGACGCCCGCCCTCACTGGCAGGCATCTGTCGGAGCGGCGATCCTTCGACGCGATATCCCGGGTTCAGATTGGGCTTAAGCCGCGGTCGCGATCCGCGTGGCATGTGCGCCCCAGGCAAGCATGGTTGGCCGCATATGCACCAGCCGAGCGACTGGCCGAGCCCAGGCGGGAGTCTCGGCGACGGCACGCAATATTTCGGCGAAGGCGAGTGGCCGGCGCGCTCGTCGGGCGAATTCGCGCTGATAGGCGGGCGCGGCGTCCGGCCCGTCGCGCAGCAGCGCGTTGCTGGCGGCAGTCGCGCTGGCGACGGCGATTGCAATGCCATCGCCTGCGAGGCTGGCTATCACAGCTGCCTGATCGCCGACGCGGAAAATCCCCGGCGCGGTATGGCGTGCCCGCCAGCCGTAGGGGATACGCGCAATGCTACGCCATCCGCTGACCGGCGTTGCTCCGGTCAGGCGTTCTCCGAGCAAGGGGGCCTCTTCAAAGACGGCCGCGAGCAGCTCGTCGGGCGAGCCTCCGGCGTCGCGCAAGCGCTGAGCGGCGACGGACAGGCACAGATTCAGATTGCCGTCTTCCTGCAGTACGAGACCCGCATATCCATCGGCGAATAGATGCAGTTCGATTGCGCCCGCGAGCGCCGTGGCGCTGTCACGGTCAGGCTTGAGCGTTCGCCGCAGTCCTACTTTTGCGGTACCGAAAGCCGCTTCGCCGGGGCGATCGGCGCCGCGTAGATTGAGCTTCCCCGTGGCGAGAAATATCGCGTCCGCCGCCCTAGTTTCGCCGTCCGCGAATGAGACGGTGCGCATGCCGCCGAGAGCACGCGCGGTACGCCCGAATTCCACGGTTGCACCGGCGCTGCGTGCCGCCTCGATGAGTACCGCGTCGAGCCGCTGGCGAGACAGGCCGATCGCGGGAAAGGGAAGGGCGGTTTCGAGTGACCGCGTGCCGACATGGAACCGCATCCGCTCCACCCGATGTCCGCCTAAAGCGTCGGTGTCGACGCCCGCCTGGTGGAGCAGTTGCAGCGCATCGGCGCTGACGAAGCCGCCGCAGACCGGATCGTGGCGTTCTTGGCAGCGCTCGACCAGCACGGTCGGCATCCCGCCGCGGGCGAGGCGTAAAGCAGCGATCGACCCCGCTGGGCCGCCGCCGATTACCAGAGCGGGGATCCTGGTCATGCCGCCCGGCTGAAGCCGAAGCCCTCTGCTGCCAAGCCCGGTCCGAACGCCAGCGCAATCCCCTCCCGCTGATCCTGACCCAGGATTTGCTCCATCACGAACATCAAAGTGGCCGACGACATATTGCCGTAATCGTTGAGCACGCCGCGTGAAGGATCGAGCGCATCCGCCGGCAATTGCAGCGCATGTTCGACCGCATCGAGGATTGAACGACCGCCGGCATGCACCGCCCAAGCGACTTCGTCCGCGGCGCAGTGCTGCAATATCTCTTGCCTGAGCGCAGGATCGTGCAGGGCTTGGGCGATCCGGCCTGGAACCTTGCCCGAGAGATGCATTTCGAAGCCCGCATCACCGATCGTCCAAGTGATCAATTCGCTGCTGTCGGGCAGCGTCGCGGTGAAGAAGCGGTCGATCGCGACAGGTCCCTCTTCGGCGCTCACAATCGCGGCGGCGGCGCCATCGGCGAACTGCAGCATCGCCAGCATCGGCTCGATCTCTTCCGTCTCTACCAGGTGTAGAGTCGAGAGTTCCACGGTTACCACCAATACGCGCGCGGTCGGTTCGGAACGGGCGATATGATAGGCGACACGCAGCGCAGCAACTGCAGCGTAGCAGCCCATGAAGCCGACCAACGTCCGCTCGACGCTCGACGGCAGGCCTAGGCGCTGCGCGATCAGTTGGTCGATGCCCGGTGCGACGAATCCGGTGCAACTCGCCACCACTAGATGTGTGATCTGTCCCAGCGGCGTCTTTCCCGCGAGGGCTTCGATCGCAGCGAGCGCGAGCTCGGGCGCCTTCTCGCCATAGAGCTTCATCCGCGCCGAGGTCGGAGGCAGCCGGTTACCGAAATAGAAGCCACCGGGCGTGATCGGCGATCCGCCTTCATGGTGCGGAAGCACTGACCAGCGGTGCGTAATGCCCGAGCGCGCCGACATCCGGCGGAACAGTGCCTGCGCATGACGATCCCTCAGCCGTGTTGTCGCCCAGGCGATGAAATCCTGGTGCACGTCGAGGTTTGGCACGGCCGTGCCGATCGCGTGGAGATGCGCGCGAGCGCTCCCATTCGCTTCACCGTTCAGCATGCCTGCACTCTCTCAGTTTCCAAACTCATGCGGTCTCCTATCGCTTCTGTCTCAGTACCGGCACATCCGCGGCAGGTTTCGCTGACGCCGCATTTTTGTTGAGCCCCTCAGGTTTGAACCACCCCCTTCGATCTAGCCACTTAACAGGCAACGTAGGGAGACGCGGTTTGGGCGCACCAAGCATCCATGAAGATCTGCCAGGCTGTCCTTCGGTGGAATCCGCCGGGGCGAAAGGCCCCCTCCAGGTGTTAACCGGCATCCTCTTGCGCCCGCTGCATCACTTTATCTGGGCCAATCCGAGCCGCCGGGCGCGCAAGCTGCTCCAGTTCGGCGAGGTGGAAGCAAGTGGTGGCCGCGATCTGGTGCGAGCGGCGGAACTCACCGCCGATCCGGTGCTGCGTGCGCGTTTTCTCCGACATGCTCGGGATGAGGCGCGTCACGCTGCGATGTTTCGGGCACGCGGGCGGACGCTGCGCAGCACTCTCACCGAAGGCGAGTCCGGACCGGCCCTCTCAGAGTGGTTCGCACCAGGTGAGCGCGGCATCGACGGTTTCGACGTAGCACGTGAGAGCGACGCCGATCTGCTCGCCTTCCTTCACCTATCCGAGAGCGCCGCCGCGCGCGATTTCGCGCGCTACGCCAATGTGCTGCACAGGGATGCGGCGACCCGCACGCTGTTTCAGCGCGTGCTGCGCGATGAGGATCAGCATATGCGCTATACCCGCGACGAGCTTGTTCGCGTGGCGCCGGAGCGTACCCGACGCATCTTGTGGTGGGCGCGGATGCGGCGGCTGTGGAAAGCCTATCTGCGCTTCGCGACGGCCCTGGCCGGCCTGATCGCGGGTGTTGTGCTGACGCTCCAATATTTCCTGCTGCTGCCGCCTTTTGCGTGGCTGGCGAAGCGAGCCGCCCGGCGCGAGCAGCCGGGTTGGGTATCCATCATTGAGGGCAAGGGCCGATGAAAATTCTCGGCATTTCGGGTCATTATCACGATTCCGCCGCCGCGCTCGTGATCGACGGCGTACCTGTGGCTGGGGTGCAGGAAGAGCGGCTGTCGCGTCGCAAGAACGATCCCAACTTTCCGCTGGCAGCGATCGAATGGTGTCTTGACCAGGCCGGTCTGGAGCCGGACGAGCTGGATGCGGTGATCTTCTACGAACGGCCGACGCTCAAGTTCGATCGCATTCTGACCGGCCTGCTGCAAAACTACCCTCGTTCGTGGCGCAGCTACCCCAAGGCGATGAAGAACATGCTCGGGGAGAAATTGTGGGTACGCGGGCTGATCGCGTCGCAGCTCGGCATCAGCACCCGCAAGGTACAGTGCATCGAACATCACCAGTCGCACGCCGCCGCAGCCTTCCTGACTGCGCCCGTGTCCGAAGCGGCGATCTTGACGACGGATGGGGTCGGGGAGTGGGCGACGCTAACCGTCGGGCGCGGTGTGAAATGCATCGACGGATCGGCCGAAATCAACCTGCTGCGCGAATTGCGCTTCCCGCATTCGCTGGGTCTCTTCTACTCCGCCGTTACTTCCTACCTCGGCTTTGAGGTCAATGAAGGCGAATATAAAGTCATGGGCCTCGCGGCTTACGGCCTGCCGACGTGGATGGAGGAGATGCGTCGCTTGCTGCGCCCCACCGCCGACGGCGCCTTTCAGCTCGATCTGAAATATTTCGATTTTCTCGGCGGCGCCGAGAGCGGCTACTCGCAACCATTTATCGATCTGTTCGGCCCGCCACGAAGGAGTTGGGAACCGATCGATCTGGCTAGCGATGACGGGCGCCGCTTCGCCGATATCGCCGCAAGTGCGCAGCGCATGCTGGAAGACATTCTGGTAGGTATCGCAGTCGAGCTCAGGCGCGAGACGGGACTCACCAGCCTCTGTCTTGGCGGCGGGGTTGCGCTGAATGGCGTCGCCAACGCGCGTGTCCTGGCAGAAGCAGGCTTCGACCGCCTGTTCGTGCCGCCTGCACCAGGCGACGCCGGCTGCGCCCTGGGCGCAGCGCTCTATGCGAATGCAATCCTGTTCGGCCAGCCTCACCGGCCGATGCCCGATCACCCTTTCTGGGGCCCCGAGCCGGATTCCGCCGCCTTGTTACGGATCGCACTTGAGGATGGACAACCGGCGACGGAGGACAACGAGGCCGAGCTGATCGAGCAGGTGGCTGATGCGCTTGCCGACGATCAGATCGTTGGCTGGGTCGATGGCGCTCTGGAATTCGGGCCGCGCGCGCTTGGCCACCGCAGCATACTAGCCGCGCCGCACGATGCGGCAATGCGCGATCGGCTTAATCGCGACATTAAATATCGTGAGGAATTCAGGCCCTTCGCGCCTGTTGTTGCCGTCGAACATGCAGATCGCTTCTTTGACCTACCCCCAGGCGGCGCGCGGCTCGCCCGCTTCATGTCGGGCGTGTTTCGCGTCCGACCGGAATGGGCGGAGCGATTGGCGGCGGTAACGCATGTGGACGGGACGGCGCGCGTGCAGGTGGTAGATCGGGAAATGGCGCCGAGGCTCCACACCCTGCTTGAGGCGTATGGCCGCCGGACCGGTATCCCCGTCCTGCTCAACACCTCGTTCAACCTTGCCGGCGAGCCGATCGTGAACAGCGTTGCAGAGGCCTATTCCACCTTCCGCCGCTGCGGCATCGACCTGCTGGTTGCCGGCAATGTCCGTGTGACCAAGCCCCGTATCGCGCAGCCTACACTCCTGGAGAATGTCGCATGATCAAGCGTCGCGGCCGTATGCGCCGCCAGTTCATCGTCTTCGGCAGCGCCTTCGGTACCACCGGCGAGATGGTATCCAGCCTGTGGACCTCGCGCTCCGGCAAACGTTGGATGATTCCGCTGGTCCTCTTCCTGTGCGTGACAGGATTGATCCTGACGCTTGCCGCGACGGTGGAGGCGCTCGCGCCATTCGTCTACTCGATCTTTTGAATTTGGAGATGTCGCTTAAATTCGTTCGTGAAGAACGCTGCCGCGCCGGAATCATCAATCCGGAACGGCTGTTTCTGCTAGCCTGTCCCGCGTGTCGCGGCGAGCTCGACCCGGATTGGTGCTGCCAAAGTTGCGGCATCGGGTTTGCCGCGCCGGATGGGGTGCCGGCACTGCGACTCCCCGGAGATGCGCGAACCGAGACAGTGCGTGATTTCTACACCGAGACGCCTTTTCCGAATTACCCGCCCCAAGCGAGCTTGAGCTGGCTGCGCGCTCGGGCTGATCGCAGCGAATTTGCGCGCCTGCTCGATGCCGCAATCCCGTCGGGCGCGAAGGTCGTGGAAGTCGGCTGCGGAACGGGTCAGATGAGCCTCTATCTGGCACGCCGGGATCGGCGGGTAATTGGTGCCGATCTGACGCGCGCTTCGCTGCTGCTTGCAGCGCAGGCGGCGGCGCGTTTCGGAATCGACGGCGTGTCATTCGTTGAAACCGACCTGACCCGACCGGCGCTTCGGCGGGGCGCATTCGATGTGGTGTATTGCTCCGGCGTGTTGCACCACACGCCCGATCCGCGCGCCGCTTTTGCCCGGATAGCGGAGCTGGCGCGGCCCGGCGGGCTGATCATACTGGGCCTGTACAATGCCGTCGCGCGATTGCCCTTGCGGCTCCGTCGGGCGGTCGCCCGGTTGAGCGGTGAGCGGTGGATTCCCTTCGATCCGGTTCTGCGCGACCGCGCGGTTGAACCCGAGCGTCGGGCGGCCTGGCTGCGGGATCAATATCGACACCCAGAAGAGCACCGCCACACGCTCGGTGAAGTAAGGCGATGGTTCGCGGAGAACCAGGTCACTTTCATTCGGAGCTACCCGCCGTCATTCGGCGACGGCGAGTTGAGCTCCTTGTTGGAGCCGGAAGACGATCCCTGGATGCCCGGAGATTGGATGACGCAGCTCGGCTGGATCTCATCCCTTGGCGGTGAGGGCGGGCTCTTCGTCACGATTGGCCGCGCCAACTAGCGAATCGTCTCTGCTGCCTCGGCAATTCCGTCGTAGATGCGACCGAGATCGGCTTCGTCGATACAGTAAGGCGGCATCACATAGACCGTGTTGCCGAGTGGCCGCAGCAGCAGGTCACGCGCGCGGAAGAAGGCGAGCAGGCGTGGGCCGAGATCGGACATATAGCTTGCCTCGTCGGGACCCCACTCGAACGCCACAATCGTACCCTTTTGACGGGCATTGCGCGCAAGGGAGGGAAGCCGTTTGAGACGCGCCTGTTGGCGATCGCAGAGCTGGGTAATCCGCTCCTCCACAGGTTCGTCGCGCCAGATGTCCAGATTGGCGACTGCGGCGGCGCAGGCGATCGGGTTGGCGGTGTAGCTCGACGAGTGGAACAGCATGCGCGCGCGATCCTGCGCATAATGCGCATCGTAGATCGCGCCGGTAGCGAGCGTCGCAGCCAACGGCACCGCACCGCCGGTCAGCCCCTTGGACAGGCAGAGGATATCGGGCGTTATCCCGGCTTGCTCGCAAGCAAAGCGTGTGCCGGTGCGGCCCCAGCCCGTCATCACCTCGTCGGCGATGAACAATACGTCGTGCCGCGCGCAGATAGCGCGCATGCGTTCCAGAATGTCGGGCGAGTAGAAAAGCATCCCTCCCGCGCCCAACACGAGCGGTTCGACTATGAAGGCCGCCGGTCGATCACGACAGGCCAATTCAAGCGCATCCAGGGTGTTGCTGCCGTCACCGACCGGGAAAGGGATCGTGCCCACATCAAACAACAAGGGGGTATAAGCGCGGTTGAAAACGCCGCGCGCGCCGACCGACATCGTGCCGATCGTGTCGCCGTGATAGCCATGTTCCAGTGCGAGGATCCGATGGCGCGGCTCGCCGCGGTTACGCCAATAACCCAGCGCCATCTTCAGCGCGACCTCGACCGCGGTCGAACCTGAATCCGAATAGAAGACGTGTGGTAGCCGAGCATCGAACAGGGCGACCAGCCGCTCCGCCAACTCCTCGGCGGGCGCATGCGTCCAGCCGGCGAAGATGATCTGATCGAGCTTCTCGGCCTGGCCGCGGATCGCTGCCATGATACGCGGATGGCAATGGCCGTGCGTCGTCACCCACCAGGAGGAGATGGCATCGACGATCCGCCGTCCGTCGGCAGTGTGCAGCACCGCGCCTTCGGCATGGGTGACCAGTGGAATCGGCTCACCCAGCCCGTGCTGGGTGAAAGGATGCCATACCGCCGAGCTCACAGAAAATCCTCCGTCCGGAAATTGGCGGCAAAGGCGGCACCGAGCCTGTCAGCCTCGAGCGGATCGAGGCGGGGGAGGCGGCCGAGCCGTTTCACGGCTCCCAAAGCAGCGATCGTCGCTTCATTATCCTCATTGGCGTCGCCGACGAACGCGATGCCGAGGATGGTGAGGCCGCGCCTCCGCATAGCCTCGATCGACAGCAGGCTGTGGTTGATCGTGCCGAGCGCAGTGCGTGCGACCAGCACCACGGGCACTGCCCACCGCGCGAACAGGTCGGCATAGAGCAAATTGCGCGTCACGGGCACGAGCAGCCCGCCCGCGCCTTCGATGATCAGCCTGCCGCGTGCTTCGGGCAATGTCAGCCGGGCGGGATCGATCGAGATGCCGTCGAGTTCGGCTGCGCGATGCGGCGAAAGCGGTTCGGTCAACCGATAGGCTTCGGGTAAGACGTTGCGGACGCCCAGCCGGATTGCGGTCTCGCTGTCGCTCGCTTCGCCATCGAGACCCGATTGAATCGGCTTCCAGTAGGTGGCGCCGATCGCGGCGGCCAATCCTGCCGCAAACACTGTCTTGCCGATTCCAGTGTCGGTACCAGTGATGACGATCGGGTGCATCAAGCAGCCTCTGCCGGCCCGACGAGGCAGGTGGCAATCACATAATCGGCCTTGGCGCCTTCCGCCTCGAATCGGGCCATGATTTGCCGGAGCTGCGCCGGTGGCAAAGGGCGGTAGTCTGGCCGTGGCGTGCCCGCACCGATAGCCTTAAGTGCGCTCAGGAATTCGCGCGCATTCGCATAACTATGTTCAACGGAATCGATGGAGACATTCAGACCGAGCTCGCGCAAGGCTTCTACTGGAGGATAATCCGGCGTCCCAGGATGCGCGCGCCCATAAGCTGCGCGCCAAGTCGCGAAACTGCCGGCAGCCAAGGTTGTGAAGATCAGTCGTCCGTCCGGCGACAATAGGTTACGGAGCCGCGTGATTACCTGAGGCAGATCGGTGATCCACTGCATTGCCAGGCTTGAGCAGATCAGGTCGAAAGGGCCGCTCACGCTCGGAGCTGCGCCGTCCATCATCGCGAAGTCGATATTGTCATATTCGGCAAAGCGTTGGCGTGCCCGATCAAGCATGCCGGGGGCGATATCGGTCATCCAATAATGTGCGAAGGACAGCCGCCCTATGAGTGCGGCCCCGAGGAAGCCCGTGCCGCATCCGATCTCCAGCACGCGCGGATTTGCCGGTAGCTGGAGCGTCAGAATGTGATCAGCCAGCCTATTCGCAACGATCCGCTGGACGGCCGCATGTCGGTCATAGCTATGTGCGCGGTGGAAAGCGTTCGCTACCTGCACAGGAAGGCCTCGATCTGCTCGGCGCACCAGGCGGGATGTGAGATCGGCAACAAGTGCCCCGCATCCGCCCGCGTCACCCGGACTGCACCCTTAAAAGCGGTCTCGCGCAAGCTGGCAGGCAGGATCGGATCCTCGCCGCCGTGCAGCGCAAGAATTCTCGTCGGTGTCGAAGCGGCATGGTGGGAAGCCAACAACGCCAGATCGGCGGCCAGCCTGTCGCTCGAAATAGCCTTTCCCACGGGCGACGCGCCGCAGCGCTCGCGAAAGTCGTTCAACACGGCGGCCGGATTTTCCGCAAGGCGGGCGCCCATACGGTCAACAACTCGCCGCGGCGTCGCGGCTTCGCCTGTGAAGCGGTCAAAACCGTTGATGGCGATGAGCGGGGTTTCTGCCGATATCCGATCGGCGAGCAGCATAGCGCCGAGCGAATGCCCGACCGCGGCGACCGGTGTCTCCACGGCCGGTTCGGCAGCGTCGCCGAAATAACCGCGATCCCAGCGCACGAAACGGTAGCCGGGCAGCAGTTCCGCCAAAGGATCCCACAGCCGTGCGTCGAAGCCCCAGCCATGCAGCAGCAAGAGCGTAGGATGCGTCATGACAGATGCCGTGCGAGCGTGTCTGCCAGCCGATCAACCTGCTCAGTCTCGTGTGAAGCGCGCAGCACGATCCGCAGTCGACTGGTACCGGCGGGGACGGTCGGCGGCCGGATC